>NNBV01002326.1_pt1 | contig 21428 bp, 23 predicted proteins | sample 1173771 | NCBI WGS metagenome assembly NNBV01 (sample SAMN07173938, study PRJNA388173) | plant metagenome | isolation source: symbiotic tissue sample KVS11 | place: Norway: Troms, Kvaloya island | reverse complement strand
AATCTTTGTATTCGTATGTTCTTGTTCCTGTTTCAAGGAAATAGGCTACGTCTTTCCATGAACCTCCGCGCACTACTTTCTTAGGTGGGATTTTCGCATTGAATTTTTTGCTGTTCGGATCAGTACGATCATCAATAAACTGAGGGTTCAAATCCCATACAGTAGGAACGGATGCCGGGTTGAAATCATCCAATACCCATTCTGAAACGTTACCTGATGTATCAAACAATCCGTAATCGTTAGGGAAGTAAGACATTACTGGTGAAGTGTAAGCAAAACCGTCATCGTAGAAGTTACCACGGCCTGGCTTAAAGTTAGCCAGCATACATCCTTTTGAGTTACGGATGTAAGGGTTACCCCATGGATACTTGTTCATGTCTCTGCCTCCGCGTGAAGCATATTCCCACTCCGCTTCAGAAGGAAGACGGAACTCAGGCATTGGGAATTCACCTACTGTTTTACGGTAGTCGTTAAGGTAAGCTGTTCTCCATTGTCCGAAGAATACGGCTGCGTCCCAGTTGATACCCACTACCGGATATTGGTCGTAGCCTGGGTGCCAGTAGTAATAATCCTGAATAGGATCGCCCATGTGGTGAGCAAAATCTCTTACCCAGGAAGTAGTATCAGGATAATATTTTTGTTTGAATTCATCTACACCTACAGTAGGGAACCCATCGATGGTTCCGTTATCGGAGATAAAGAAGTTGGTAAACTGGCGATACTCATTGTTAGTGATCTCTGTATCGTCCATAAAGAATGGTCCGATAGTTACCTGTTTGTTAAAGTTGATCTGAGTAGAAGCAGGATCTTCATCTGCTTGCCCCATGTGAAAGGTACCTGCTGGTACCGGTACCATACCGTAAGGAATAGTCATGACCCAACCTTCACGGTTCGGAACGCCTACCAATTCCCCTTGGTCGCCACCTTTTTTACCACCAATGCCTAAGAGGCCGCAACTTGTCATAGAGGCAACAAGTGCAAACATTGCCAAATAGCTTAATCCTTTTGGAGAAACTGTTTTCTTCATATTCAGATATATTACAAACTTTTACTTTCGATCAAAGCCAACTTTTTTCCGACTCGAAAGTTACCTTTTGCCTTCGGTTTAAAAAAATAGAATACCAAATTCTGCAAAATCATTAAGAAAGCAAAATTATTTTCAGTTTAGTGCCGGTAACGAGGGGTTCGGACAACCTTTTTGCCGCTACCCGGATTTACCGGCAGTTCATATGAAAGCATAAACTCATGCGAAGTAGGTTGTTTGGCCTGCTGGTCTTTCACCACATAATCCAAAGCATATCCTAACTTCAATGACTTGTCCTTTAAAAAGCTATATCCCAGTAAAAGGATTGCTGCTTCTGACTGACGGAACGATAATCCTCCCCACATAGTATCCTTAAAGTAGGTTAGTACGCTAAGGTCAGCAGATGTTTTTGTGAAGTCAGACTTTATTAAAGTGCTGAACTGGAAACGCACATCAAAATTCAGTTGATAAAAATAACCGCCAGTTACATAAAGGTGACTTTGCAGCGGGCTTCTCTGGCTTAAACCAAAGTCAAACTCGGATTTAATCAAATGGCTGAAGCTAACTCCTGCATAATATTTTTCTTTACGGAAATATGCACCCACAGCAAGATCAGGTCTTACCTGAGATTCTTTACCCGAGGCATTCAATAATGGGTCATCAGGTTGTGTGGCACGGTACTGATCAAAATTCAATGTCTGAGAATAGAGACCAACCCGTACACCCAAACTCAATTTACTTTCTTTAATTCCCAGATGGTAAGCATAAGAAGCCTGTGCTTCGAGGTTATTTTGAGGTCCGAGCTTGTCATTGGCTATATACGCTCCAAATCCGCTGTTGATTTTAAAAATCGGAGCTGTGAAGCTTACGATCTGAGTGGTTGGCGCACCTCCACCTCCTACCGATGGCGAATAGCCCAACCATTGGCTACGATGAATAGCCGTGAGTTTGGTTATACCCTCCGTACCTGCAAATGCAGGATTGAAATACAATGTATTGAACATGTATTGCGAAAACTGAGGGTCCTGCTGTGCCATGGACACAGTAGTAAAAAATGCAAATAACCCTATGGTAAAAAGCTTCTTCACTATTTTTAAGGAGAAAGTGGCATTAAATATAAATCAAATTCCCCATTCACTTTCAATGTATGTAATTAAAGTGTAATAAAATATGCGACTTTGTAAAAACGTAAGACTGAACCAGTTATTTGATTCCGTTTGCCTTCTTAATATAGAGTTCCAGGGCACCGGTCATAGAGGGTGCGTTTGGAAGTGGAGCTTCTATGTCAAGAATCAATCCGGCATCTTTCACTGCTTTGGCTGTTGTTGGTCCGAAAGCTGCTAATCGTGTATTATTTTGTTTGAACTCAGGGAAATTAACGAATAGTGAGTTGATTCCTGACGGGCTAAAAAATGCCAAGATATCATAAAACACATTTTTCAGATCGTTGAGGTTAGCCGCTACGGTATGGTAGATGATGGCTTCCGTGTATTGATACCCGTTGGATTTTAAAAAATCGGGAATATCATTTTTGCGGATATCTGAACAGGGGAAAAGGAATTTTTCGTTTTTGTGTTTCTTCACAATCTCTAAAAGATCTTTCGTGTCTTTTAAACCTGCAAAGATCTTACGCTTGCGGATGACGATGTACTTCTGAAGATAATTCGAAGTCTGGTCTGAAATGCAGAAGTACTTCATGTCTGCCGGCATCTCAATTTTTAATTCCTGGCAGATATGAAAAAAATGGTCGACTGCATTACGGCTGGTGAAGATGATGGCGGTGTGATTGAGTATCTCCACCTTTTGCTTACGGAATTCTTTTACCGGAACAGGCTCTACCTGAATGAACGGACGAAAATCGATCTTAAGACCAAATTTTTCTGCAAGCTTAAAGTAAGGTGAGTTAGGATCTGTAGGAGCTTCTTGAGTGACCAGAATACTTTTTACTTTTCGAGTCCTTTCATTAACAGTTTCCGCCATATCTGCACTAGTCCGGAGTATACTTTATAAAAACAACAACTTGACTACAATCACTACAGGAAAAATTTCCGTTGCGCAAAGGTAGGAAAATAAATGAAAAGTGCTGTACGATGATCTCTTCAATAATTTTAGAAAAACAATCGGTATCCAAAAAGCGAACACCCAACTCATCACGTAGAAGAGATTCATAAACGATTGTTTTACGGACACCTCGAAAACAAAATAGATGATCAGCAACACACCGATGAGCAGGCTGATCATGAAAACAAGCCGGATAAAATTGAAAAACTGTATCGTTGCCGCCTCCGCAAAGTCAAACAATCGTGAAAAAGAAAAAACAATGAGCGACTTTAAGATAAGCAGTGCGAAGAGAAAGACGGATAAGCTAATCCAGCTGAACAATAATCGGGCAACGTCCTGATAGTCCTTGTCTTGCATCCAACTCCAGGAGCCTCGTGCATAAAAATTCACAGCCATCAACAGAAAAGATAAAAGCATACTGGCTATTCCATAAAACAGCAAGTTGCCGCTGGCTACAATTTTTGTACTAAGCACATTCTCCTCTCTTTCCTGCACCGAAAACAATTTGATAAAGTTGAGGTAATCAAAAAGTAACTGCGGGTTGCTTCTATAAAGCAGTACGAAGAATACTAACAGAATACCACAAGCGATAATAGAGAAATCATGAAAGCGGTTTCGGTTTCGCTCCGCCAGATCATAATCATCACTTGCTGCTGATACGAAGGCAATGATCTTTACAGCACAATCCGGTTTGGACTTAAGTTGATTGTGAAGAGCGAAGGTGAGCTGGGAAGTATAACCAGAGGAGAGGCTATCAAGATTAAATATCTTCTTACCAGCCGCTAAGTGTGCCGCCAGTTGACCGTTGATGAATAACAGAAGCGGCTCTTCATTTTCAATTTCAACAAAATTGCCTTTGAACTCGTCCGCATCCACACCTATATATATAGTGTTGCTCTCCGGGCTTACGCTATCCGGATTCAGATATTCTCCCTTGCTGAACAACTTAAACTGGCCGGATAGATCTTTGACTACCACGCGATGCTGCTGTGCCGATACAAAAAGGGCCTGAACTAAAATGAAAAAGAGAAGGATAAAACGAAGCATGCCCAAATCAACGCGCCAAAAATATTAAAATCGCTATCTACAAACTTAAAAAAATGTTCTGACTAACTTTGTGTTTAGAAAAATGGCCGGACTTTATATTCATATTCCATTTTGCAAGCAGGCCTGTCATTATTGTGATTTCCATTTTTCCACCAATCAGGATACACGCAAAGATCTGGTAGCGTGCATAATTAAGGAACTGCATCTGCAAAAAGATTACCTGCATGATGAAGAAATCAATACCCTATACTTTGGAGGTGGAACGCCATCCATTCTCTCTGATGAAGAACTGAACGCCATTATCCAGTCGGTTCGCTCCATACATCATGTAAATGAGAAGGCAGAGATTACCCTTGAGGCAAATCCAGATGATCTTTCAAATGAAAAACTTAGTGTGCTGCGCCATTGTGGTGTTAACCGGTTAAGTATTGGTATACAGTCGTTCAATGATGAAATTTTAAAATTCTTTAATCGCGCCCATAATTCAGCCGAAGCTTCCGATTGTGTCGCCAGGGCAAGGAAAGCCGGATTTGATAACATTAGTATTGACCTGATGTATGCTATTCCGGGTCAGAGTCATGAACTTTGGAAAAAGAACATCTCACTTGCGCTAAGCCTGCAGCCTGAGCACATCTCCTCTTACACATTAACCATTGAAGAGAAAACTGCTTTTGGGAAATGGGTGAAGAGCGGAAAATTAAAGGGCGTGGAGGAAGAATTTGCCGCGCAAGAGTTCGATATACTGATGAACGCCATGAGCGCTGCCGGGTACGAACATTATGAAATCTCCAATTTTTGTAAGCCTGGGTATCATTCCAAACACAACAGCAACTACTGGCGGCAAGAAAGCTATCTGGGCATTGGGCCAAGTGCCCACTCTTATAATGGAGATACCCGTCAGTTTAATGTGAGCAACAATGCTGCTTACATCCAATCGCTTCATGATAACAAAATACCCTCTGAGCTGGAAACGTTAACACGTGAAAACAAGATCAACGAATTCATCTTTACCACACTGCGCACCTCCTGGGGATGCAATATCGAGTACCTGAAAAGACATTTGAACTATAACCTTTTGGAATCCCAGCGTCCTTATTTAGAAGATCTGAAGAAAAGAAACCTGGTGGTTATCGATGACGAAATCATACGGCTTACGCACAAAGGAAAATTCCTGGCCGATCAGATAGCCTCCGATTTATTTATTGTCAGTTAATATTTGTAAGCACTGCTTCTTCTCCAGCTATCAGGAATTTATTACTTTCAGCCACCTATTTACACATGACTCCCGAAGAAAAGCGCGTATATCTTTTACTTAAAGCAGTTATCTATCATTACCATGGTCTTGATGAAGCCGAGAAGCTGGATCTGGATGAAAGTGCTGTGAAGCTGGATGCTCCCGAGCAACTAAAGTGGGCGCTTGATTTTGTTGCTAAGGATTACCTTACTGCCTTTGACCGTGCACGCACTTTCCTGAACGATATTATTGGAGATTACACCAAAGAAAAACGTATTGATCTTATTAATATGGTGTGGCAATCCAACAACCTGAAGGGTTACGTTACCGAGATGGAAGCTACGGCCATGCTCAAACTCGCCAAAGACTGGAACGTAGAAAAAGAATTGATTGAGCTGGTTCTGAAATAATAGAGCCATGAACGCATGACTTCTGCGTTTCCTAGCAGGTTCACTTTCTGCTCTGCCATCTTTTGTTCACTCATTCATAAAAACAAAAGCCTGCCGGAGATTTCCGGCAGGCTTAATTAATATGTATTAGCGAAAGAACTTAGTCTTTGATTTTAAACGCTTTCTTCACGCTGTCCACGTAGTCTAGTTTCTCCCAAGGGAAAAGCTCAACCTTCATTTTCAGTTCGTTCTGCTTTCCTTTGTTGAATACTTTTTCTACCACTTTTGATTCGCGACCCATGTGACCATAAGCTGCAGTTTCAGAATAGATGGGAGTACGAAGCTTAAAGCGTTCTTCGATAAAGTAAGGACGCATATCAAAAATCTTTTCAATTTTCTTAGAAATCTCACCATCGGTAAGGCTCACTTTGGCAGTACCGTATGTGTTTACATACAATCCTACTGGCTTGGCAACACCAATCGCGTAAGCTACCTGCACCAATACTTCATCGCAAACACCGGCCGCAACCAGGTTCTTTGCAATGTGACGGGTAGCATAAGCAGCAGAACGATCAACTTTGGAAGGGTCTTTTCCTGAGAATGCACCACCACCGTGAGCGCCTTTACCACCGTAAGTATCAACAATAATTTTACGGCCAGTTAAACCAGTATCTCCGTGAGGACCACCGATTACAAACTTGCCTGTTGGATTCACATGGTAAGTAATATCATTACCGAATAACTTCTGAACACGCTTAGGTAATTTCTTAGCAATGCGCGGCACAAGGATATTGATTACATCTTCCTTGATCTTATTCAACATTACTGAATCCTTAGCGAAATCATCGTGCTGGGTAGAGATTACAATCGCATCGATACGCTGAGGTTTGTTGTCATCAGAATATTCAATAGTAACCTGAGACTTTGCATCCGGGCGCAGGTAAGTCATTACTTTTCCTTCTCTGCGGATAACAGCCAGTTCGCGCAACAGCAAATGAGCCAGCTCCAAAGGAAGAGGCATCAGGTTGTCTGTTTCGTTAGTGGCATAACCGAACATCATACCCTGATCACCGGCACCTTGTTCTTCTTTCTTTTTACGCTCAACACCCTGGTTGATATCAGCCGATTGTTCGTGAATAGCTGAGAAGATACCGCAGCTATTGGCTTCGAACATGTATTCACTTTTGGTATATCCTATCTTTCTGATCACTTCACGTGCAATGTCCTGCACATCCAGGTAAGCCTTAGATTTTACTTCACCAGCCAACACCACCTGACCGGTAGTTACCAGTGTTTCGCACGCTACTTTAGAAGTAGCATCGTAAGCTAAGAAGTAATCGATAAGCGCATCGGAGATTTGATCCGCTACTTTGTCCGGGTGTCCTTCTGACACTGATTCTGATGTGAATAAATAAGGCATAATTGGATTTAAAATCTGTTTAAGGCTGCAAAGATAATAAGTGCATTAATATAGCAAGGGCTTAACCTATTGAATTAATAGGTTTTACGCAAGAAAAAGAAAAACAGCGGGCGTCTTTGGCCATGCTTCTTTATGATTCTTCCATTGAACTACCTTTTTGGTTTGTATGGATTCATTTTTACCCGTAAGATCAATGGCAACGGTAAGAAGAGTTTCCGGCAAAAGGTTCTTTATAAGGTGATCGAACAAAGAAGTGTTCCGGTAAGGAGTTTCGATAAAGATCTGTGTTTGGTTTTTCACTTTCGATTCGCGCTCCAGCTCTTTAATCTTAATGGCAGCCTCTTTACCTTCTACCGGCAAGTAGCCATGGAAGGCAAACTGCTGGCCATTGAGTCCTGAAGCCATTAAAGCTAATAGCAGAGATGACGGGCCAACCAATGGAACAACGGTTATGTTATGCTGATGGGCATACTTCGCAGCCAGTGCTCCCGGATCAGCAATACCCGGACAACCCGATTCAGATAATACTCCTACATTAATATTTTCATTCAAGGGTTTTAACAACGCGGCCAGTTCCGATGCTTTCGTGTCTTTATTAATCACTTCGAAATGAAGTGTCTCAATGGATGAGTATATCTTTAAGCTGCTCAAAAATCTGCGTGCAGTACGCACATCTTCAACAATGAAATGATCTAATGATTTCAATACTTCCGTTACCTGAGATGGAATAACGAGAAGCGTATCATCGGCAATGGGAACAGGTATTAAGTAAAGCTTGCCGCTCATGCCTTTCCAAGAAAGCTCAATACCATTTGTGCAAACTCCTGTGGTTTCTCTGCCTGCACCCAATGACCGGTGTCAATAGTTTCAATCACTGCTTTGGGGAATATTTTTGTGATTGTTGCTTCATCACCCGGTTTGTAGTAGTTGGATTTTGCTCCTTTAACAAAAAGAGCTGGCCCGTCATATGTTCCCGGGTATTGCATGTCCGCGCCAATATTCTCAATGTTCTTATCAATACCACTTATATTGATTTTCCATTCAAAACCATTTTCGGTACGCGAGAGGTTCTTTAACAAAAACTGGCGCACATCGGGCTCTGGCACATATTGTGAAAGAATCTGATCGGCTTCATTACGGGAAGCCAGTGTTTGAATGTTGATCGCTTCCAATCCTTCCAGTATCTGATCGTGATGAACAGGATAATACTTCGGAACAATATCCACTACGACCAGCTTACTTAATTTGTCAGGGTTCTTCACTGCAAAGTTCATTGCCGTTTTACCACCCATGGAGTGGCCCAATATAATCGGCTTTTCAATGTTGTGCTCAGCAATGAATTCTTCCAGGTCTAAGGTCAATGCCTTGAAATCAAACTCATCACTATGAGGCGACTGTCCGTGATTACGCTGATCGACGAGGTACACTTTAAAATGAGTAGCAAATGTTTTGGCATGTGTGTACCAGTTGTCGGACGACCCGAAGAGTCCGTGAAGTATAATAAGCGGCTCGCCTTGCCCTGATTCTCTGAAGAATAATTTCATGATGATAAAATCTGTTGCAAACTTATTCTATTTATCTTTGTAAAAAGGAATAGATATGAAGGTTTTATTAGACATTAAAGACAGCAAGGCCGACTTTGTATTGGAGTTATTGGATAGTCTTTCCTTTGTAAAGGCAAAGCCGCTCTCGAAGAAAAAAGAAAAGTTTCTGAAAGAATTAAAAGAGGGCATTGAAAATGTTAAGCTTGTGAAAGAAGGAAAGATAAAATCCAGGCCGCTTAATGATCTCCTGGATGAATTATAAAGTTGATTCCATCGCTCCTTTTGACCGCCAGCTTAAAAAACTACAAAAAAAATATCCCTCCCTTAAACAGGAAATGCGCGACCTTGGCTCCTCCCTTTCGATGGATCCAAAACAGGGTGTTGCGTTAGGTAACAATTGCTATAAGATCCGTATCGCCATCCGCTCAAAGGGTAAAGGAAAATCGGGCGGTGCAAGAGTCATCAGCTATGTATTTGTAGCAAAAACCACCGTATATCTTATATCTATCTATGATAAGTCTGAACAACCAGACATATCGGATAACGAGATAATGAATTTAGTAAGCCTTCTTTAAACATGGAATTAATTAGCAACTCCTACAGCATTCAACGTATTGATGTTACAGACATCTGCAACCAATTTGGCACCCCATTATATGTATATGATGCGGATAAAATTGTCGCACAATTAAAAACACTTCAGACTACGTTTGCAGAAAGCAAGGTGAAAGTAAAGTATGCCGCCAAAGCACTCACCAACATTTCTGTGCTTAAACTTCTGAAGAAGAATGGATCGGGCATTGATGTGGTTTCTGTCAATGAAGCTCAACTGGCGCTGCATGCCGGCTTTGAGCCGAAAGACATTATGTTTACCTCCAACAGTGTGAGCATCGATGAGATTGCTGAAGCAGTTGATCTGGGTATCTACATCAACCTGGATAACCTTTCCATACTTGAACAGTTTGGTAAAAAATATGGAAGCGGCTACCCGTGCTGCCTGCGTCTTAACCCAAGCATCATGGCGGGAGGTAATCTGAAGATCTCTACCGGACATAGCCAGTCAAAATTTGGGATTCCTGTGGAGCAGATGGACCAGATCAAAACGCTGATCAAACAGTATAATATTGTCATCAACGGATTACATATTCATACGGGCTCAGAAATCAAAGACGTAGATGTATTCATGAAAATGGCCGACATTCTTTTTGATCTCGCTGTTGATTTTCCCCATGTGAAATTCCTCGACTTTGGTGGTGGTTTTAAAGTAGCTTATAAAAAGGACGATGCAGTCACTGATATGCTTAAACTGGGGCAGCGACTGAACCAGGCGTTCGTTGATTTCAATCAAAAGCACCAGCGCAATCTTGAGTTATGGATAGAGCCTGGCAAATTCATCGTGAGCGAAGCAGGATACCTCTTTACGAAAGTGAATATTGTAAAGAAGAACCCTACCATTACTTTCTTAGGTGTGGATTCCGGGTTGAATCATCTCATCCGCCCTATGATGTATGACTCTTATCATGAGATCGTAAATCTTTCTAACCCATCAGGTAAAGAACAAACGTACACCGTGGTGGGAAATATCTGTGAAACCGACACGCTGGGTTCCGATCGTAGTTTGAATGAAGTTCGCGAAGGCGATATTCTTGCTTTTAAAAATGGAGGTGCATATGGTTATTCGATGGCTTCTACCTACAACTCCCGCTTTCTGCCTGCCGAAGTCCTTATTATTAATGGTGAAGCAAAACTGATTCGCCAGCGAACTACGTTCGAAGATTTGCTGCACGGGCAGATTGATGTGATTTAATTCCATTTCACGCAAAGGCGGCTAAGACGCAAAGAAAAATAACAACATATTTAAAATATGCTGTGAGTAATTGCGTCTCATTAAAAATAATCTGAAGCCTGATTCATAAAAGAACGAACATTCATTTATATTTGTCACGCAATGAGAACGCGGGACGAAAATAAAGAAGCGGCTATTCGCGAAGAGGCCATCAAAATGATTGTGAAGGTGGGCTTCGATGGACTTAGCATGCAGAAGCTGGCCAAAGCTGCGGATGTATCTCCTGCTACGATCTATATCTATTTCAAGGATAGAGAAGATTTGATCATACAGTTATGGACAGGTGAGATGGAGAAAATGGCTGTAGCAACACTCGAAGGATTTGATCCTGAGATGTCATTTGAAGAGGGTCTTCGCCTGCAATGGATGAACAGAGCCAAGTACTCTATGGAAAATCAGCTGAGCACTCATTTCATGGAACAGATCAAGTACTCTCCTTATGAGAACCTGTGCCGTAAGAAAATGAACAAAAAATTTATTTCCGCCATGGGCGATTTCGCTCATAATGCCATCAGGCGGAAAGAATTGGTGAAGCTGCCTCTGGAAGTGTATTGGTCTGTTGCCTACGCTCCGCTTTATCAATTAGTAAAAATGCACATGACCGGGAAGGGTCTTGCCGGCGAGCCCTTCGTACTGGACGAAAAAATGATGGAACAAACCTTACAACTTGTTTTAAAAGCCCTCAAACCCTAAACCGTAAATAAACCATGGAAGCACTTATCAACTCACAAACCAGTGTTATCATTTTCAAAACAAATATTGAAACCGAACAAGATCTTAACAGAGTAGCCATATTCCTGAGCACAGAGCCGCACATCCGAAAATGGAGTGTGGATCGTGAAGACATTGATCATGTGCTGCGCGTGGAAGCGGAAGGCCTGGATCAACTGACCATCAAAAAGAGTGTAGAGTATGCAGGCTTTTTATGTGAAGACCTTGTAGATTAATCAAACTATAAACAATCACACACTGGTGACTTATCGCCTCCGGGCGACTCAATTGTATATATACTTCTTCAAACTATTTTAAATGGAACAAAAAACATTTACACGCTACGAAGTATTTGTAGTAGCTATCCTTGCCATACTTCAGTTTACATTGGTTCTTGACTTCATGGTGATCTCGCCACTTGGGCCGATTATGATGCCTGCACTTGGTATTACAAAGTTGCAGTTCGGAGCGGTGGTAGCTGCTTATGCTATCAGCGCTGGTATATCGGGGCTTCTTGCTGCTGGCTTTGCTGATAAGTTTGATCGTAAAAAGATGCTCTTGTTTTTTTACTTCGGCTTTATACTCGGCACTTTATTTTGTGGTATTGCCAATACGTATGAGTTGCTTTTTGCTGCACGTATTTTCACGGGTATTTTCGGTGGGGTAATCGGAGCAATCACCTTTGCTATTGTTACCGATCTATTTGCTTTTCAGGTGAGAGGAAGAGTAATGGGTTTTATTCAGATGGCATTTGCTTCGAGCCAGGTATTGGGATTACCTATTGGTTTATACTTAGCTAATAAGTGGGGATGGAATTCTCCTTTCCTGATGATTGTAGCATTTAGTATTATCGTTGCTGTATTCATTGTAATTTATTTTAAACCAGTTGATGCGCATCTCCAGGTGAAATCAAATATGAATCCATTTGTACATCTATTTAAAACCCTGACCAACTCCATTTATCTACGCACCTTTGCTGCTACTATTCTATTAGCTACCGGTGGTTTCATGATGATGCCGTTTGGCAATGACTATAGTGTGCACAATCTGAAGCTGGACATAAAAACAGAAGTACCTTTTCTATATATGATCACGGGTATTTTCTCCATGATCATTGCTCCCTTATCCGGAAAGGCAAGTGATAGCTGGGGCAAGTATAAAATGTTTCTCCTTGGCTCTGTAATCGCTATTGTTACTGTTCTCTACTATTGCCAGCTTGGACCTACACCTATGTGGATGGTGTCAATTATCAGTGTAGTGATGTTTGCAGGTATTTCCAGCAGAATGGTTTCTTCCTCGGCTTTAGTCTCTGCAGTGCCTACGCAAACTGATCGGGGTGCTTTCATGAGTATTAATTCCGCATTGCAACAAATATCGGGAGGCATTGGAGCGATCATCGCAGGCTCTATTATTACCGCAGCACCCAACGGTGAATTACAACATTATGAAATCATCGGCTACATTGTAGCGGGCACTACCATCATCACTATGCTATTGATGTGGTTTGTAAATGACTATGTGATGAACAAACCAACCCCAGTAGCTCCGACTGCTACTCCGGTAGCTAAGTAAATCGTTACTTCGTAATTCTAAATTCGCAATTTATTTATGCCATCACATCCGCAGCGCTACGACCTTATAGTAATTGGTGGTGGCGCTGCGGGTTTTTTCGGAGCGATCAATGCAGCAGAGAAACGTAAAGGGCTTCGTGTGCTGCTGCTGGAGAAATCCACTAAGCTCCTATCCAAAGTAAAAGTATCAGGAGGTGGAAGATGCAATGTTACCCATCAGTGCTTTAGCCCGGCACCATTGTCGCAGCACTACCCACGCGGGCAGCGACAATTAAAAAATATGTTTCACCAGTTTCAGGCCAGTGATACTATCACATGGTTTGAAAGTCGTGGAATAAAACTGAAAGCAGAAGAAGATGGACGTATGTTTCCGGTGACGGATAGTTCGCAGACTATCATCGATTGCTTTCTGAATGAGGCGGAGAAACTGAAAATTGAAATTCAGGTAAGCCAGGAAATAGTACGGATCGACCCGAAGGAAAATCATTTCTTTCTTTCTACCAAGACGCAAAAGTTTCAGACTACCCATCTTTTAATAGCTGCGGGTGGATATAACAAACCGGAAGGTTATCAATGGCTGGCAGATCTGGGGCATGAGATTGTGCGCCCTATTCCTTCGCTGTTCACATTCAATGATTCAGAAAAAGAGTTTACCAAACTGATGGGCGTAGCCGTGCCCAATGCTGAAGTCCGCATAGCCGGATCGAAACTATCACAACGCGGAGCAGTGCTGATCACCCATTGGGGATTGAGTGGACCTGCGGTAATCAAACTTTCTGCATGGGCTGCCGAAGATCTCTTTAAACAGAACTACACGTTTACTGCATTAGTCAACTGGACTGGCCTACCCGAAACAGAAGTGCGCAATTCATTGATGAAACTGAAAGGTGATAACAGCAAAAAGCAAATCACTACATCTCCGCTTTTTGGTTTGCCCAAAAGACTATGGGAACATCTTTGCGTAAAGACGGAGATTGAAGAAGGAAAAATATGGGCCGATCTTCCTAATAAATCCATCAACAAACTGATTGAATTACTTTACGCTTGTCCTTTTCATATTCGTGGCAAGACTACATTCAAAGAAGAGTTTGTGACCTGCGGAGGTATTTCACTTGCCGATATTGATTTAAAGACCATGGAAAGCAAAAAGACTCCCGGCCTTTACTTCGCAGGTGAAGTATTGAACATCGATGGAGAAACGGGTGGGTTTAACTTTCAGGCAGCGTGGACAACGGGGTATCTGGCTGCTGCTGCTATTGCTGGGAAAAATAAATAGTTATTCTTTATCGCCACAGAAAACACAGACTTTTCTGTTTCAATCCAATGCCGCAGAGGTCTTTCAGTGAGTCTGAAAACAAAAAACCCCTGAGGATTTCAGGGGTTTGAAGTGGTGACAGAGGGAATTGAACCCCCGACACAAGGATTTTCAGTCCTTTGCTCTACCAACTGAGCTATGTCACCGGTTAAGGGCCACAAAAGTATATAAAAATACTTGGCACGCAAATGCTGAAGACGATTTCGATGCTTTTTTTAGGTAGAATTGGGCTTGAAAACTAACTTCCATCCAAAATCGATTGCATGGCTATTGTTCAACAGATTGTTTTTCTCCTCATCCTGGTTGCCGCAGGGCTATTTGTGCGCAAAAGAGTCCTTCGCCTGCGCGATAATATTCGTCTTGGTAAAAAAGAAGAACTGACAGGCGACAAAGGTCAACGACTCAATAATGTACTATTGGTAGCTTTTGGTCAGCGAAAGATGTTTAAGCGACCCTTACCTGCTGTGCTTCACTTGTTTGTATATGTCGGGTTCCTTGTGATCAATCTTGAGGTGCTGGAGTTTGTGATTGATGGCCTGGCCGGAACGCACCGCATCTTCGCTCCTTTTCTTGGAAGTTTCTATGTGGTGCTGATGAATTTCTTTGAATTTCTTGCAGCAGCCGTTCTTATCTCGTGTGTTATCTTTTTGATTCGCAGAAATATCGTGCGCATTCCCCGCTTCTGGTCGGCAGAGATGACGCAATGGCCACGCACGGATGCCAACCTGATATTGGTTACTGAGATTATATTGATGTTTGCTATCTTCTCCATGAATGCAGCCGATCAGGTATTGCAGACACGTGATCATCATTATGCGGCCACAGGCTCACTGTTCTTTAGCTCTTTCCTCCTCCCCTTATTTCAAGACCTCAACACCACCACACTTATTATCATAGAGCGCTTTGCGTGGTGGTTTCATATCATAGGCATATTGGGCTTTGCCATTTATGTTACCTACTCCAAGCACCTCCATATTTTTCTTGCATTCCTAAATACATATGCGGCGAGACTGGAACCGAAGGGCCATATCAAAAATATGCCGGTAGTGACACGCGAAGTAAAATCGATGCTTGGCCTGACAGTAGCCGAAACTACTCCTGCTGCTGAAGAACCTCCTGGTCGCTTTGGTGCGAAGGACATCAATGATTTGTCGTCTAACTTATTATTATCTGCTTACTCTTGTACCGAATGCGGAAGATGTACTTCCGAATGCCCTGCTAACCTTACGGGAAAGAAACTATCGCCACGCAAAATCATGATGGATGTGCGCGATCGCATGGATGAAGTGGGTAAGAGCCTTGATGCGGGTGGAAAAGGATTGGATGATGGAAAAACACTGCTCAACGACTACATCACCAAAGAAGAAATCAACGCCTGCACCAGCTGCAACGCCTGTGTTGAAGCTTGCCCTGTGTTGATCAATCCATTGGAAATTATTCTTGAGCTGAGAAGATATGTGGCTATGGAAGAATCGGGCTCACCAGCGCAATGGAACGCGGTGTTTCAGAATATAGAGACCAACTTTGCTCCTTGGAAATTCTCTGCGGCAGATCGTTTCAACTGGTCGAAGGTTTCCTGACAAGGAATCATCGCTAACTAAAAATTCGTACTTCGTAAATTGTACTTTGTAATTTCAACTAATGAACATACCAACAATAGCCGAACTCACTGCCAAAGGCGAAACTCCTGAAGTATTATTCTGGGTGGGCTGTGCCGGATCATATGATGATCGCTACAAGCGTGTGACGATTTCCTTTGTAAAAATTCTAAACGCAGTAGGTATTAAGTTCGCCGTGTTAGGCACAGAAGAAACCTGCACAGGTGATCCCGCACGAAGAGCTGGCAATGAGTTCCTGTTTCAGATGCAGGCCATGGCCAACATACAAGTGTTGGATGGCTATGGGGTAAAGAAAATTGTAACCGCATGTCCTCATTGTTTCAATACATTGAAGAATGAATACCCCGAGCTGGGTGGCAACTATGAGGTGATCCATCACTCCTCCTTTCTTCAGCAACTGATCAACAATGGGCAGATTAAAATGAAGGAGGGCGGATCATTCAAAGGAAAGAAAATCACATATCACGATTCGTGTTATCTGGGGCGCGCCAACAATATTTACGAAGCTCCGCGCGAAGTATTACAAGCCCTGGATGCTGACCTGGTAGAAATGAAACGCTGCAAAACTACCGGGCTTTGCTGTGGTGCAGGCGGTGCGCAGATGTTTAAAGAGCCAGAGAAAGGAAAAAAAGACATCAACGTAGAGCGTGCCGAAGAAGCATTGAGTACAGGCGCCACTACTATTGCTGTGGCGTGCCCCTTCTGCATGACAATGATGAGTGATGGTGTAAAAAATAAAGAGAAGGAAGCCGAAGTAAAGGTGAAAGACCTGGCCGAACTTATTGCCGAAGCACAAGGTTTGTGAGAATGTACGGATTACAAATGACGAAGTACAGATTTAGAGGATCATTCGTCAATTCGAAAATCTAAAATCGTAAATATTATGTATGCTCCTTTTGAAGAATTAAATGAAAACAGCCGTCTTTGGATTTATCAGGCGGGCAGAGCATTTACTGATGATGAGAAAAAAGAGATCGAATCGCATCTCCACGCCTTTTGTGATCAATGGGCGGCACACGGGCATCCATTAAAAACAAGTTTTAAAGTAGAGTACAACCAGTTTATCATTTTAGCGGCAGACGAATCATATCATTTGCCAAGTGGTTGCTCTATTGATAGTTCGGTGCACGTTATCAAGGCTATACAAGAGCAAACTCGGATTGATTTCTTTGATCGCACACAAATTGCCTTTCGCATCGGTGACACGGTGAAGCTTTTTTCGTTGAGTGAACTGAAGAATGAATTTACTAGCGGTGCACTAAATGCGGAAACTCCTGCGTTTAACAACTTGGTGGCAACCAAAGCCGAATGGACGAAAAACTGGATTGCTCCCGCCAGGACTACATGGATCTCCCGTTATTTACCCAAACCTGTGGTCGCCTCCTGATCGTTTCCTTCGGGTCTTTTTTGTATTTTAGAAGCTCTTTTTATTCTATGCGAAGCATCTTTCTATTGGCATTAGTGGTTTTGAGTCTGGCAGCATGTAGCCCTCAAAAAAAGGCGCAGAAAAATTTCAAGCTGGCCAAGTATCAAAACGTAATCAATTACTACACCAAAGTACTTGAGAAGCAACCTAATAATAGCAAAGCCAATTACTTTGTAGCGGAATCGTTTCGCTTATCCAATCGTATTAAAGATGCTGAGAAATTCTATGCAAAGGCAAGTGGCCCCGGCATTGACAAAGACACCGTAGCTATCTATTACGCAAAAGCATTGCAGGCAAATGGTAAATATGCCGAGGCGAGAGCCGCGCTGGAGGCAGTAGAGTCTTCCATTGAAGATGAGCCATTGCGCAAGCATGTGCGTAAGGAAATTGAAGGCTTAAACAAGCTGGAGAAACTGGCGGAGAATAAAAGTTATTACAAGATCAAAAACCTGGAAGCCATTAATACTCCCTTCGCCGAGTATGCTCCCGCTTACCTGAACAGCGAATTATATTTTGCCTCCTCACGGGGAAACCAGCGCATCTATGAAGCATCCGGCACTCCGTTTACTGATCTCTATAAAGTAGAAACAAAGGGTGCCAATGTGGATATTAACACTTTAGCGGCATTGCCCGATATGATCAATTCTCCCAGCGTAAATGAAGGCACTATCGCTTTCTCTCCTGACGGAAAAATAATGATATTCGGAAAAGGAAATACCGGTAAGAAGAAAGGTGCGTATGATGTGGATCTTTACTTATCACGATTCAGAAATGGCGCATGGACGGAGCCCACTCCTATCAACATCAATACGACAATCAAAGAAAACGATCCAACCTCTACCAATTTCTCATGGGATTCTTCTCCGGCATTCAGTCCTGATGGAAGAACACTTTATTTCTCTTCCAATCGCAAAGGTGGTTTTGGTGGTCTTGATCTTTACTCTGCACAGATGGACTCACGCGGAAGATTTGGTAAGGTAAAAAATCTTGGATCGGATATTAATACTGCTGGCGATGAGCTGTTCCCCTATGTGGCCGAAAGCGGAAAAATGTATTTCTCTTCGGATGGTCATCCCGGTTATGGTATGCTCGACATTTTCGTAGTGAACCGTGTGAATGGAAAAACGGTGATTGAAAATCTTGGGCAGCCGGTGAACAGTACCAGCGATGATTTCGGAATGTACTTATTCAAACCTGATCGTGGATTCTTTACCTCTAATCGCGAAGGCGGAAAAGGCGATGACGATCTTTATACCTTCATCAATGAAGATCCTAACTTAAAAATAGTCAACTACTATCTGGAGGGAATTACCTACACCACCAAGCCGGATAGCTCACGCATCATTCTGCCTGATACCAAGGTAACATTGATTGATGCACGTGGTAATGTGATGCAGGATTTCACCACGGGCAATGACGGTAAGTTTTTGTTCCGTGTGTATGAAAATGAAAACTATTCCCTTACTGGGGAAACGGATGGATATATCGTGAAACGTCAATCCTATACTACTTCAGGTAAATCTGTTCCATTGGAATCGCTCAAAGATCTTGTTACCAACATCACGCTCGATACCGTTATGGTTTTGGATAAGCTGCAAAAGGATGTGGTCTTCCGTTTGAAGAATATTTATTTTGAATACAATAAATGGGATATTACTAAAGAAGCGGGTACAGAACTGGATAAGTTAGTAGAACTGCTTAACGACAACCCGGAGATTAAAATTGAAATGGGATCGCATACAGATAGTATTGGTACTGTAGCTTATAACATTGGCTTGTCGCAAAGCAGAGCGGAGTCAACGGTGAAGTACCTGATATCGAAAGGTATAGAGCCAGCACGACTCGTTGCTAAAGGCTATGGTAAATCAAAACCTATTGCCCGCAACACTAACCCTGATGGAACAGATAACCCAAGAGGTCGTGATCGCAACCGGAGAACAGAGTTTAAAATCCTGGAGATCGGACCTGTGCAGAAGAAAACAGAAGACCTGGACGATGAGGATAAGTACTTCAAGAATGAATTGAAGAAGGAGAAAGAGAATGACAATTAGGTCTTCTTTCTCCATCATTCATGTAAAAACTATTGTTGCTCGTTACCTGGATGCTGATCTATTTCTAATACCTGATTTATGAAAGCCTTCCTATCCATAGCACTGGCAGCATGTATTTTTTTAAGCTGCTCTGATTCTGATTCAAACACTACCACTTCCTCCACGCAAGTGCCTGCTGTATATGCCAAAATCTATGGAGCTACGAGCATCACTTCCGATGGAACTTACTTAACCATAAAAACGCAAGGAATCCCTGATCATAAAAGCATTTATTACCCCACTTCAAACAGTTTATACGAAACATTCAGTGGGAAAACATTTGGAGGGAATACCTTCTCAAAAAATCCCAACTCTATTTCAACCAAGAACTATACATTCAAAATACCCATTCATCCGCAGGTAAGTTCAACGCATAGTGCAACTCCGCTGGGGCCAATAGGCGTTTCTCTTAATGGAGTACCATTCTTTAATCAATATGCAGGGCCTAATCAACCACTTACCAACGAAGTCGTTTCGTTTGATCAATACTATGGACACCCGGCACAAGGCGGCGACTATCACTATCACGTAGAGCCTCTTTATTTAACTACCGTGAAAGCAACCAAATCTGCATTGCTTGGTTTTTTATTAGATGGGTTCCCTGTGTATGGGCCAAACGAAGAGAATGGCACTGCCGTAGTCAATGCCAATCTTGATGCGTATCATGGTCATACTCACGCCACAGTAGATTATCCAAACAGTATCTATCATTACCACATTACAGATGCAGGTCCATACATTAACGGGAATGGATTTTATGGTACATCGGGCACTGTAAGTCAATAGCAATGACACGGTTTATCTTTTTGCTGATTGTATTTTCTGCATGCCATCAGCAAAAGACTAAGCATGACTTTACTGATGTTGTTCATATTCCTCCTTCTGTGTTTGTGCAATCGGATAACCTTCAATTGAGTTACTCACAAGACACCTTATTACTCAATACAAAGAAATTTTCTGGCTGGTTGTATCAAACACATGAAAGTGATACTGTGCTGCTCGAATCTTATATCAACGGCTTGAAAGAAGGATATTCTAAAAAATGGTATAGCAATAAGCAGCTGGCTGAGGAACGGTTATATATCGCAGGGCGAAAAGAAGGCACTCATTATGCCTGGTGGCCCAATGGAAACAAACAATACCTATTCACTATCAGAAATGATGAGTACCAGGGCGAATTCAGTGAGTGGAATAGTGAGGGCTCATTAATAAAATTGTTTCATTACAAAAACGGTCACGAGGAAGGAAGCCAGCAGTTATGGTATGATAATGGAAAAACAAGAGCTAACTATGTAATCGCTAACGGCAGAAGATATGGATTACTTGGAACAAAGAACTGCACCAATGTATCGGACAGTGTTTTTAAGAAGTAGCACATTATTATTTCTTCTTTGCTCTGTCATCATTGCCTGCCGGCATGAAAAGAAATCATCGCTCCCCTATTATAACACGGCCGACTTCACTCCTTTATTTTTAGAGGAATCGGCAGCTGATTCATTAATTACTCATCGGCTTGCTCCCTTTGCTTTTACTAATCAGCACGGTAAAACAATAGTGGATGACAATGTAGATGGGAAAATACACGTAGCTGATTTTTTCTTTAGCTATTGCATAAGCATTTGCCCGGTGATGACGAAGAACATGCAGCTGGTGAGTGATGCCTTTGCCAAGGACACTTCGGTGGTGCTGCTATCTTATAGTGTTACGCCATGGATTGATAGCGTAGCACAACTTAAACACTTTGCCGCATCGCATCATATTACTAATCCCAACTGGCATTTGCTCACTGGGAACACTGCTCAAATCTATGATCTTGCCCGTACTTCTTATTTTGCCGAAGAGCAATTGGGGTTCACTAAAGATAGCACTGATTTTTTACACACCGAACATTTCATTCTTATGGATAGAAAGAAACGCATACGCGGAATTTATAATGGCACTCTTGAGCTGGATATGCAACAGCTCATTGCCGACATCAGGCAGTTGCAGTTGGATTAAGAGTATTACACTATCCTTCATCAGGCTTTTGTTTTTATTAGACCTCTGCAAGAGTGTTCTTCCTTTTACATTGATCGTATTCCTATTGGCAGCATTTTTATATCAATATATCGTTATTGAAATAGTGTAGCTG
>NNBV01002366.1_pt1 | contig 21434 bp, 19 predicted proteins | sample 1173771 | NCBI WGS metagenome assembly NNBV01 (sample SAMN07173938, study PRJNA388173) | plant metagenome | isolation source: symbiotic tissue sample KVS11 | place: Norway: Troms, Kvaloya island | reverse complement strand
CTTTAAAAATAATCACTCATTATTTAATATTTAGTAAAACTTTTAGGGTTAGTAAGTAGTTTTGTTGGTACTCTTTTAATTCATTATAATGAAACAAATAGTAGCAGAGCTTCTCACTATCGGTGACGAAATCCTTTATGGTCAGATCGTTGATACCAATTCGCAATGGATGAGTGTGGAGCTGAGCAATGCGGGCATCAAAGTCATTCGCAAAACAACCGTAGGCGACAGAGAAGACGAAATACTCACCGCTTTCGCGGAAGCAGAAAAGAGAGTGGACATTGTATTGATCACCGGTGGGCTTGGTCCGACAAGTGATGACATTACCAAACCCTGTCTTGCAAAATATTTTAACTGCGGATTGAAAATCAATGACGAAGCGCTTGCTGAGGTGACCGAATTCTTCACGCAACGTGGTCGCGAGTTAACGGAGATCAATCGCCAGCAGGCAGCATTGCCTGAGTGTTGTGAAAAAATCACCAACGTAGTTGGTACAGCACCCGGTATGTGGTTCGAAAGAAATGGAAAAGTATTTATGTCGATGCCGGGTGTGCCTCATGAAATGAAGCGCATGATGACGGACATTGTGGTACCTAAATTAAAAAAGACATTTACTACGCCTACTATTTATCATAAGGTGATCCGCACCGTAGGAATAGGTGAATCATTTCTCGCTGACAAAATTGCCGGTTGGGAGAAAGCACTGCCCGAACATGTGAAGCTGGCTTACCTGCCCAGCTTAGGTGAAGTAAAACTTCGATTAACTTCTTTTGGTGACTCTGTTCATCAACTGGAAACAGAAACCAATGCTCTTATTGAAAAACTGAAAGAGACTGCGGGACCATTCATATTTGGATATGGTGAAGATCCGCTTGAAGTTGTAATTGGAAGAACATTAAGAGAAAAGAAACTAAATATCTCTATTGCTGAAAGTTGCACAGGAGGTTATCTCACCCACCTTATTACCAGTGTGGCGGGCAGCTCTGATTATTTTTTAGGAAGCATCATTCCCTATGATTATCAGATCAAAATGAGGCAACTTGGCGTGAAGCCCGAGACATTAGAAAAATATGGAGCGGTGAGTGAGCCCACCATTATGGAAATGGCTAACATCGTGCGTGCAAAATTTAATACCGATATTGGTGTGGCCACAAGCGGAATAGCTGGCCCCGGAGGTGCTACACCAGATAAACCGGTGGGAACAGTTTGGATTGCTTATTCTGACAAACATCAAACTGTTACAAAGAAACTGCAACTGTCAAAAGACCGGATGATTAACATTAAAAGTGCATCCGTAGCGGTACTTAATCTGATCCGGCAAAGTTTACCGGAATAGTGTGCGGCATTGCCTTTAACAGAAGGTCAGAGACTACAAATTTTCTGCTTAACTTAGCGATTCCAAAGTATTGAATATGGCGCTGGTAGAACTGATCATGCCTAAGATGGGCGAAAGCATAATGGAAGCTACGATTTTAACCTGGCTGAAGAAGCCCGGAGATAAAATCGAGCAGGACGAATCGGTATTGGAAGTGGCTACCGATAAAGTAGATACAGAAGTACCTTCTACGCATGGCGGTATTTTAAAAGAAATACTGGCGCAGAAAGGTGACATCATAAAGATTGGAAAAGCAATTGCTATTATCTCCACTGAAGCTGGCGATGTTACAGTAAGTACTTCACAGAAAGAAGAAACAGCCGCAGCCACACCATCGAAAGAAGCCGCAGCCGTAACCACATCATCCAATGGCCATGGCACTCACATCGATTTCAAATCTGCTTCCCGATTCTATTCTCCGTTGGTTAAAAATATAGCCAAAGAAGAAAACGTTCCTGTGTCTGAATTGGAATCCATCAGCGGCACTGGTGCCGAAGGTCGTGTTACCAAAAAAGACATTCTTGCTTATGTTCAAAATCGTAAGTTAGGTCAAACCGTTTCTGTTCGCAGTACAGCCACTCCGTTGGTTCCTGCATCCATTAATGCAGGAGACGAAATCATTGAGATGGATCGTATGCGCAAAATGATAGCGGAGCGCATGATCGACAGCAAACGCATTTCGCCACACGTTACTTCCTTCGTAGAAGCGGACGTGAGCAATATTGTTTTCTGGAGAAACAAAGTGAAGAATGATTTTCAGAAACGGGAAGGAGATGTGCTTACTTACACACCGATATTCATTGAAGCGATCGTTCTTGCCATCAAAGACTATCCGATGATCAATGTGCAGGTAGATGGTAGCCGCATTATTAAAAAGAAAGACATCAACATAGGACTGGCCGTAGCATTACCATCCGGAAATCTTATTGTACCGGTTATCCGTAATGCCGATCAGTATAACATCACAGGGCTGACGAAAGCGGTGAATGATGTGGCAAGACGTGCTCGTGAAAACAAACTGAAACCAGATGAATTGAGTGGCGGAACATTTACCGTCTCTAACGTAGGTTCTTTTGGCAACGTAATGGGCACACCTATTATCATGCAACCTCAGGTGGCTATCATGGCACTGGGCGCAGTACAAAAGAAACCGGCAGTAGTAGAAACTCCTTACGGGGATGCGATTGCCATTCGTCATAAAATGTTCCTTTCACATTCCTACGATCACAGAGTGGTGGACGGTGCGCTGGGCGGCAGCGTGGTACGAAGAGTGGCTGACTACCTGGAGAAGTTCGATATCAACAGAACTATTTAAGAACAAGGTATCCTGTTTTCTTTTTTGAGCCATCTCCTAATTCAATAGAGTAGAAGAAGGTGCCCGGTGATAATTTGTTATTTCCGTTCAGGTTAGACGTTCCGTTGAATGACTTTTGCGCGTTGTCATAACCATTCATTTCAAATACCCGATCTCCCCACCGGTTGAAGATGGTAACTTTATTGTTTGTATAAAGTTCAATGTTTTCAATTCTGAAAAAATCATTCTTACCATCACCACCTGCAGATACTGCATTGAATATTTCTATGGAGCTTTCACCATTTATAGCTGCTATCGTGTAGAATTTAGAAGCAGGTGCCGATTCGCTTGTTACCGAGCCTGAAGCTAAATCACCTGAAGTACCTGTGTTTCCTATACTGACAAATGCATCGGTGATGCTATTACTCTCTGCTACCACAAGGTCATCCATGTTATCAGCCAATCCATCTTCATCCACCAATGGCAGCGTGATCTTGCTTTGAGCAAGGCTCCCTTGCGCTAATACTAATTCCCAATATCGTTTCGAGGAAATTTTAGTCAGTCCCTGATCTGCAGAAAGCGCCTGACTATTCGATAAATCATGCAATGTGAGCGTAGCCAGTGCATTGGCATCAGTAACACCTGTAATCTCAACGGGTAAGTAAGCCACTCCATTTCCTATTGGAAAAATCCAATTGCCAGCACCCTTTGCTTCCACAGGTCCCGCAATATGTGATTGATCTGATCCTCCTTTTATAATAGCTCCCTGATTGAGAATAATCTTCGATCCGTTAGCCGACTTTAAAACACCGTTTTGCAAATCCAGCTCCAACTCAATGGTGATGTTGGCCGAAAATGTTTTCTCACCCGTGCCGCTAATCACCAGCTTATTAAATGCCTGATCACTGTGATTGATGGTTTGTGATAAGTTACTGTTGAAATTGATTTGTCCATCACCGGCATCGTATGTACCCAGGTTGACCCAGGCACCGGAGATACTGAGACTGCCATTATTTATAATCGTGCCTTTATTCACCAGGCTATCCGGAACAGTAAGCACCGTTTGAGTAGACATGCTGAGAATAGCACCATTATTATGAAAGCTCTGCGCTATCACAAGCCAACTGCCTGATATAAAAAACAGAGTGAAGATATATTTTTTCATTACTCCTGGCCTATTGCTGAATCGTTATATCAGTTCTTATTTTTTTGTTTGGCATTGGCTTCCATACCCAATACCTTTTTTATTTTTTCAAGTTCTGCCTGCAGAACTGTAATCGCTGCGTTGTCAGTACTCAACGTTTGAAGCGATGCATTTAAAGTATCCACCTGCTGCTGACTTGCAGCGAGTTTCTTTTTCAGTTCTTCAATTTCTTTTTGTTGTTCCTGAACTGCCTTTGTTAAAACAGCTGTTATCTGTCCATAAGAGATCGACATTTCTCCTTCTTCACCCACGACAATTTCAGGAAGAATGGCTTTCACTTCCTGGGCAAGAAAACCAAAATCCTGCTGACCAGTTCCTTTCCATTTATAGCTTACTGGCTTCAGTTTCAAAATCTCCGTCAGACCATAGTGAAGTGTGTTGATGGTATTCTTTTTCGTACTGTCTGATGCGTTTGTCCAGGCACCTGCAAGCGTAAGAGAAGCGCCATTTCCATTGGTTGTTCCTGTACCAACTCGCAGTGCTGTTGCTGTATTGGGTGCCACACCAAAACCCCAGCCCACCACATTTGTATTTCCAAAGACCATGGTGTTACTGGTCGCTACGGTAGCTCCATCTCCGATGGCAACAGCGTTGTTCAGGTTATCGGCACCCACATTTGCACCGCGACCTATCAGTATCAATCTGTTTCCTATTGCATTTAATGCTCCCACCTGGGTTCCAACAAGAACATTGAAATCACCGGTGGTTGTATTCTCTCCTGCACGTTGTCCAATGATTACGTTACCGGTACCATCGGTTACGCCTCTTCCCGCTTTCTCACCCACAAAAGTATTTACATTACCAAGTGGTGTTGTGAGCTCTCCTGCCTGAGCACCAATCAATGTGTTTCCCTGATGGTCGGTATTGGCTCTGCCTGCGTACCATCCAATAATGGTATTCAAATTTCCGGTTGTTTGATTTCTACCTGCTTGTGTTCCTACAAGCACATTATAACTACCATCCACATTTGCGTTTCCGGCAAAGGCTCCATAAAAAGCATTATCCGTGCCTGCTGCACTGGCTGTTCCGATAGGCGATCCGGCAAATAAATTTCTTGTTCCCGGAGCTTGAATTAAAGTAGTTCCACCTGGTGCACCCCATTGAGCAATCAATCCTCCTGAAGTAGTCAACACCTGCCCTGATGTACCCGGTGCAAGCTTAGATACATCTATAGATGCCGTTGTGCTTATATCCGCATCGACAATCGTACCGTCAGTGATTTTGGCAGAAGTAATTGCATTTACTGTTGGGTTTGGATAAGTACCAGATAAATCTCCGCCTGCGGTGCCGCCAGGAATAACTCCTGAAATGACTGTGCTCGCTGCGACTGTTAATCTTCCTTGCGCATCCACTGTAAAATTAGGCACTGCTGTAGCGGAACCGTATGAACCTGCTGTGACTCCTGTGGCTGTCATATCAGCACTGGTAATAGTAGCGTCCAGAATCCTGGCACTTGTTATTGCATTATTGGCGATTGCAAATCCGGTAGCATACGTTCCGGTTATACTTCCTGCTGCAGGCGATTCCGTATCGAGCACTACAGAACTATTCAACCGGTTAGCATTAATAAGATTAGTGGTAGCGGCATTGTTAATAGCCGTTACAATATTGTTACCGGACGAAGCGGCAATGGTAGGTGAAGGATAAGTGCCCGAAAAATCTCCGCTTGCTGCGCCTCCAGGATTAATACCTGCCAGTACTACATTCTGTGCACCACTCAGGCGTGTGATAGACAGTTGGCCTGCCGCACTGTTAAATGAAAGCGTCTGGTCATCGGTGTTGGTTCCTGTAAAAGGAGAAAGATCGATAGCCGTTGCTGAGGCGTTGTTTGTAATCTTTAATGTACTTCCTGTCAACTGAAGATCCTGAGGGATAGTTGAAATGGAATTACCAGAAATGGTTATACCGCTTCCTACACTCAGATCTGTACCTGCGCGTACCGGCTGCCATTGATTGGCTTGCCAGTAATAAAACTTATTTTCATCGCTGTCAAAAATCAGCAAGCCATTTTCCTTTGATGATAAGGACGTTGTAAAGGTTGCGGCTGTTCGCTGTGCAGTGGTCAGTTTAGGAACTAAGAGACCTTGATTATTTCCGGGAGACACCAATTCAAGTACTGCGTTTTTATTAGGGTTAACTACCCCGATACCAACAGCATTCTGACCTTTAGCTGAAAGCGCTCCGAAAATTAAAGCGCCCGACAAAAGATATACTTTCCAACTCATAGACATTAAAAATTAGGGTTAGTGCAGATTAAAAAGGGAGAACCCTTTTCAGGCCAATTTAAAACTACACGAATTTTGATTCACGTTAAAATTTTTAATCCAAAATAACCGGGCAACGTGCCACATATTTGTATTATAAGTCTTCCTGCGGTTTGATTAATATTGCAGTATCAGCAATATTGTTAGCTCTATCTTCCTCAGCTTTAACGGGAAGAGTAATTGATTTGTGTATGGCCAAGATAATCTCCTTCATCAGCCGCAAAGGTGGCACCGGCAAAACAACCAATGCCATTAATCTCGCGACCTCTCTTTTCCAATCGGGTAAAAGAGTGATGCTGGTAGAGACCGATACCAACTATACACTGAACACGCTCCGAAAGATGGAAGCGTTTAAAAACAAAGATCAAAAGCCGGGTTTTGAAATTGTCGGCTCACAGGATGAAGTCGTAGCCGATGAACTGATTAAAATAAAAGAGGGAAGGAAGATTGATTTTGTAATTGTTGATAGTGCCGGTAAAACAACTAATGACGGCATCAAAAAACTTTGTCTCGTTAGTGATGTAGTCATTGTGCCTACAAGCCTTACGCAAAACGATCTCCTGGTCACCTATCAAACGGTGACCGATCTGGCTCCTGCCCAGGAGTTAAATTCAAGTTTAAAGATCCTGATATTACCGAACCGCATTCATAGTGGCACAGGTTTACATACCGTAAGAGAAAGTTTAAAAAATCTCAATGCACTGGTACTGCCCGTCATTGTTCCGCAGAAGAACCGGTTTGTCAATTTCAGTACGTTTAGTGCCGAGAAGGATTATCAACCCGTATTTCAAGTCATCCTGAAGTATTTATTATGAGCAAAAAGAAAAGCACACTTAACGATCTGGAAGAGTTTTTAAAACTTCAGGCATCTTCCCTGGTTACACCTTCCTCGCTGGGAGAAAAAGTAAAAGAAACTCCATCGGTAAAAGCAGAGCCGGTAACTCAGCAGGAAGCAACTACTATATCAACTCCCGCTGCAAACCATAGGCTGACTGAAAAAGAATTAATCAACGCCATTCACGAACTGGCTGTTAACAAAAAAGATTTCTATCAGTTCATTACCACTGTTGTTGATCGTCTTCCTAATAAATCTACCGAAGACACACTGCTCATCAACACGGCTCTTTACCTCAAGGGAGGATCTAATTGGAAGGAAGTAGTGCGTGACTATTGGAAAAACAAAGAGTAATCCATCAGCTCAGTAAGATCCATGGCAACACAGCAGCTAATAAGGTGATCAAAAACCAGATCCAAAGTTTCCGGTTAGCTGATTTTTCTTCTTTCGTCATGGTTATATTTTTATCAGTTGAACAAACGAAGAAGTTCCTGCCGGGTTGATCTTTATAGCGATTTAACAACTGATTAACAGCTCGCTCACCCTGCTAAAGGGAGTAAAATCAGAATCGCTCCGTGCAATAAGAATATCGTAAAAAAATTTGCAAGTTTGAGCTTGCATTGACCCTTAAAAAACACATTTGATACTATGAAATTCGGTACTAAAGCAATTCATGCTGGCGTAGAGCCAGATCCATCTACCGGGGCTATCATGACTCCCATTTATCAAACCTCTACCTATGTGCAGGAATCTCCCGGAAAACATAAAGGATATGCTTATGCCCGTGGAGCCAACCCTACCCGCAATACATTACAAAAAAATATTGCCGCGCTTGAAAACGGAAAGTTTGGTATCTGCTTTTCATCCGGCATGGGCGCTACAGATGCTGTGATACGCTTGCTCAGCCCTGGTGATGAAGTAATCACTTCCAATGATTTATATGGTGGTTCGTATCGCATGTTTACCAAAGTGTATGAACGCTTCGGCATTAAATTTCACTTCATCGACTTATCGGATCCGGCAAATGCAGAAAAGTATGTAAACAAAAACACTAAACTCTTCTGGATAGAAACGCCTTCCAATCCGCTCATGCGAATTATCGACATTAAAGCATGTGTGGATATTGCTAAAAAGAATAATATCCTTGTTGCTGTTGACAATACATTTGCATCACCTTATTTACAAAATCCGTTGGATCAGGGCGCGGACATTGTCATGCATTCTGTAACCAAATACCTCGGTGGACATAGCGATGTGATCATGGGAGCATTGGTAGTAAATGATGAAAAACTTTACCAGGATCTTGCCTTCATTACCAATTCTTGTGGAGCTGTGCCCGGCCCGCAGGATTCATTCCTTGTGCTGCGCGGAATAAAGACACTACATCTTCGTATGGAAAGACATTGCTCCAACGGAAAGACAATCGCTGAGTTTTTACGCAATCATCCTAAAGTTGGAAAAGTGTACTGGCCAGGATTTGCTGATCATCCTAATCATGACATCGCCAAAAAGCAAATGCGTGACTTTGGCGGCATGCTGTCTTTCATCTTAAAAAATGACAATGAAAATAATGCCCGCATACTTATGGAAAGCGTAGAGCTATTTTCTCTTGCCGAATCACTGGGTGGAGTAGAATCATTAATCAATCACCCGGCATCGATGACACACGCAAGTATTCCTAAAGAAGAAAGAATAAAGAACGGATTAAGCGATTCACTTATCCGCCTGAGTGTAGGTGTGGAGGACGTGGAAGACCTTATTGCAGATCTTGAGCAAGCCTTAGATAAAGTTTAGAATTGCATCCGCACAAGAACGCCTTTTGATTAAATTCAAAAGGCGTTTTTTATTTGTTCTGGTTCTGAGCTCCGTTATTTTTTGATCTCCTGATATTCCGGCTTGCACGATTTTGCTTTCGCTGCAGTTTCATTTTCTCCGTGCTGGTTACAGTCCCGTCCGACTTTGCTCTTCGTTCCGTTCTGCGAATATGACGTTGTTGTTTATTCAGCGCTTTGGCTTCCGACCTGGTTAAGTCGCCATCATTCCTGCCTTCATGTATTCGCGCTCGCTGTGATACTTCTCTTACATCTGCTTTGGGTGTTACTTGCTGAGCAACCGCGACAATGCATGTCAGCATTGTAATCGACAAAACCAAAATGATTTTCTTCATCTGCTATCTGCTTAATCCTTTCTTCTTTTTACAGGTTTTATCTTTCTTGCTTTACGTGCCTGCTTCTCCTGAATCTTCACTTTCTTTTTTGTGGAAATCCGCTTTTTACCATTCTTTGTTTTACGATCTGTCTCACGCACTAATTTCTGATCACTGGTAAGATTAGCTTCTTCATCCTTTGTCAGCCGGCCACTTTGCACTTTCTGTTGCGCAAAGGTTACTGATACTGCCAGCCAAAAGACAACACAAAAAAATACCTTTTTCATTTTCTTAAAATTTTAGACTACACAAAAATACGATGGTTTAATCTCCGGAAATGAAATTCAAAAGGGTAAAAAGACTATTCAACCGGAATATGAATGACAAACTCACTTCCCTTTCCTGCTTCACTTATCAACTCAATTTTTCCGTTCAGGCGGTCAACAAGGGTTTTAACAATAGCCAGGCCCAGACCATTCGAGCTTTCACCCCCTGTAGGCCGGGCGCTAAGTTTCTTAAATTTCTGAAAGAGAAAGGGGCGGTCGCTTTTGCTAAAACCCGGGCCCTGATCTTTCAATTTCAGGATCAGATTATTGTCCTGTAACTGACTGCTTATCGTTATCGTCGTGTTTTTGGAAGAAAACTTGATTGCATTGGAGATCAGGTTATCGAGTATCCTTTCTAGGTAAGCAGCATCTGAAAATATTTTTGCCTTGACACTATTTTCATGTCGGATAGTTATGGACTTACCATCCGCAGACTCCTGGAAAATCTTTACCTCACTCTCCATCCACCCGGCAAAATTGATCCATTCTTTTTTATGAACCCCCTTCACTTCTTCCAGTTCATTTACATCCAGCAAGTCGGTAATCAAATCAAGTCCGGAACGGGTGGAATCTTTCATTAAAAGAATATACTCCTGCAGGTCTGCACTAAGATTTTCTTCCATTTCCATCACTGTAGCCAGGCCATATATGCGGTTTAGCGGTGACTTAAGATCGTGCGCCACAATGTTCATCAACGTATTTTTCTCCTGGTTCAGATCCTGCAGTTCCTGGTTATTCTTGGAAAGGATTTCGTTTTGCTTGCTTATCTCTTCGCGTTGACTACCAATATGTGAGTTCTGTAACGTGAGTTTATGATTAATCAACCTTCGCTTTCTTCCATTGATCCAGATAATAACAGCAATAATGGCTACCGAAATTACACTGATAAACAATGCAATGTTTTGAATGCGTTGCTTTGCAATCAGTGCCGCATTACTCGCCTGATTTGCTTTGAGTAATTCGTTTTCCTTTTCTCTTTTCTCTATTTCCAATTGAAACTGCAACCGCTCGATCTGCCGGTTGAGATCGGTATTCTGAAGCATCTCATTTAATATCCTGTACTTATTAAAGTATTCATTAAATAATACCTGATTCTTATTGCGCTTATAAATTTCTGCCATAAAGAAAGAAGCATCTCTCTGAAAAGAAGGAGTGCCAGATGATTCCGCTTCCTCCATAATTTTTCTGAGCAAGGCGAGTGCCTGTGGATCTTTTCTTTCCTGATAAAAATATTTGGCTTGCAATAAAGTTGCTCTTAAAAAGAGTCGCTGGTTCGTATCATCCGTGATAAAATCAAGTACTTCTTTGCTGGCTTTATAGGCACTGTTCTTGTCTCCGGTGTCAAAAAGGATCTCTGCCATCCCTAAACCCAATTCAGCTTTAGTAACACGATCATTAATGCGTGTAGCAACAGAGTCAGCTCTGCGAAAGCTATTCAGTGCTTGCTGCGTGTTACCCGATGCCTGGTACACCAAACCCAGTTCCAGAAGTGCCGAAGTGAAGGCACGAGGCTCTCCTATTTTTTTTCTGATGTCATATGCTTTGCGCGACATCTCGAGCGCATGAACAAAATCATTCTGCGATTTATATAAATTGGCAAGACTTCTGAACACATAAGCAAGGCCGGAGGCATCACCATTGCTTTCAAAAATATCCTTTGCGCGTATGAAGTTATCATAGGCCCGTACCACATCTCCCTGATCAAAAAACATACGCCCCAGGTTATTATAGCCAAAAGCTAACTGGATGGAGTCCTGTTGATTCTGTGCTATTTCAATGGCCTGAAGATGGTAATCAATCGACGACTTGTAGTCTCCTTTATTTCCTGTAGCAAGACCAATAAAACTCAAAGGCTTGGACAGGTCTTTGGTAAGATTGAGTTTCTTACCTAATTCGAATGCCTGGGTGCAATAAAAAATAGTGCTATCCGGATAAGAGTAACGATAATCGAACCCGATTGCATTTAGGATAACAAATTTATCCTGTGGTGTAGCGGTATTTAACTTTTTCCGAAGGCTATCAATGAGGATAACGTTTTGCGCGAAGATTCCGATAGAAAAAAGGCAGAAAAATAATGTAAGGACTCTTCTCATAAGTTGTACATCTATATACCTTCCCCCACCATCACTCTTCCAGTCCTAGATAAAAAGCCAACTACCAAAACTACACTTAATTACCTTACGGAAAGTAAAATGGGCATCGAAGATTATACACGATTAAAGCTAATCTTTCTCTAAAAAATTCATATCGCGTGAGAACGTTTCATCGATCGAGCGAAGAGCAATCAAGGCAATGAATATGGTAGCCATTCCAATAAACAAAGCGCCCTGGATGATCCCTACATTTCCTCTTAAGTATTTAAAAATCCATGTCAAAGGCACCACTGTACCTCTGATGAAATTAGGCACTGTGGTAGCAACGGTAGATCGAAGATTGGTACCAAACTGCTCGGCCGCAATGGTCACAAACAAGGCCCAGTAACCAACACCAAAACCAAGTACAAAACACGTCGTGTAAAAACCGCTGACAGAAACCATCGGTGAGTAGAGATAGAATAAAATAAAACAGAACGTGAGCAGAATAAAAATCAATACTACTTTCTTCCGCGAACGTAATGCCTGGCTCAGCAATCCGCTCACCAGATCTCCTGCAGCCAAACCGATATAACTCCACATCACAGAATCGCCCGCCAGAACAGCACCTTGTATACCCAAAGCTTCAGCAAACTCCGGGGAGAAAAAGATAAGTATCCCGATAGTAAACCAAATGGGTAGCCCGATAAAAATACATCCCATGAATTTCTTGAAGCGCTCTTTGGTAGCGAAGAGCTGGAAGAAATTTCCACGCTGCACATCCACTTCCTTTACTTTCATGTAAATGCCTGACTCAAACACACTGACTCTTGCAATCAATAAACCAAGGCCAAGTGCGCCACCAATGAAATATGCAATCTGCCAGTTGGCAAAATAGGTTGTATGCCAATTCGCCTTTGCCACAAAGTTAGCCACTACGGCACCCATCAGACCAACTACCGCTATAATGGTAGTGCCATATCCGCGCAAGCGTGTTGGCAACACTTCAGACACCAACGTGATACCCGCTCCCAACTCACCAGCCAGTCCTACACCTGCTATGAAACGAAGAAATATGTATTGATCGATATTAGTAACAAAGCCATTGGCAATGTTAGCCAGCGAGTACATCAGTATAGATCCAAACAAAACAGAAAGTCGTCCCCGCTTATCTCCCATGATGCCCCAGATAAGCCCGCCTACTAAAAGACCAGCCATCTGCCATTGTACAAGCAATTCTCCTTTTTCAAACAATTGATCCTGAGGGAAACCCAGAGCAATCAGGCTGGGCTTCCGCACTATACTGAATAAAAGCAGATCATAAATATCTACGAAGTAGCCCAGTGCGGCTACGATAACAGGAACACTGTAGAGAGGCTTAAAGCTTTTATCTTCCATGAAAAAAATTTCATGAAAATAAGGGACTTTAAGCAAAAGTCAATTTAGAAAGTGTGTAAAGCACACAAAAGAAACCGTAGCCGGTTATTTTGACTTGCCAATAATATAATAAAGCACTGGGCCAAGTACAGGTAAAAACACAACGGCAATTATCCAAAGTATTTTCTTCTCTGTGTCTTTGTTGCTTTTGACAATGTCGATAACCACCAACACATCAATAACAAGAATAATAAGTCCTAATAACCTTCCCATAGTTTTTAATTCGATTCAAGGATTTTGAATAACTCATCCAGATCTGGCGTGATGATGATTTCAGTACGTCTGTTCTTCTGCTTGTTCACATCTGTATCGTTGGGCGATAAAGGTGAGAATTCTCCCTTACCGGTTGCGGATACCTGGCCCGGTGCTACACCTGCTTTAGTCAGAATCTTAGTGATGGCCGTTGCGCGCATCACGCTCAGGTCCCAGTTATCCTGCATGTACTGCGATTTTTTAGACACCGGAACATTGTCGGTATGGCCTTCTACCATGATCTGAATATTCTTTTGATCTTTAATCGCTTTCGCTAATTGCTGTAATGCCGACACTCCTTTTTTATCCACCTCTACACTTCCCGATCCGAAAAGCAATTGTTCCGCAAGAGAGACATACACTTTTCCGTTCTTCACTTTTATAGTGAGATCATTCTCTTTAAAATTCAGTAGGGCATTGGTGATTTTATTCTTAAGATCCTGAACAGCTTTATCTTTGTTAGCCAAAATTTGTTCCAGCTCTTTCACTTTCTTCTCTCTGTCTGCCAGGCTTACGCTAAGCGAATCATTAATTTTGCGCGTCTTATCCAGGTTATCCTGAATACCAAGTAGCTGTTCTTTCAATTGCGTCTGATCGCGGTTTGCCTTGCCGCTGCTATTCAATAAATTTTTATAATAAGCACTAAGTTGATCGTATTCCTTATTCAGTTCAGCCAGGTGCTGCTTGCTGCTGCGGTATTGACCGCCAAGCGTGGTGGTATCTTTTTTAAGGTCAGTGAGTTTAGTATTCAGATCCACTAAATCCTTGTTTGCTTTATCCAATGAAGTCGATTTTTCTGCCAGCTCTCCCTCGGCCTTTACCTTTTGCGCAAGCATGTCATCAAATTTCTTTTTGGAAACAATACAGCCCTGAAAGATGATGAAAAATAAAAAAGAGAGGGGTAAAAAATTTCTGGCCGTCATGGTCGTTGTCTTTATAGCTTAAAAAATATGACTGCGAAGCTAATAGCGCTATCAGAGAATTCAAAGTTTAGACTTTCAGTGATTAGTTATAAAAAATAGGGCATCTCGATTAATCTTTTCCACATTTTAATGTGTCAAAGGGTTACGTTTCACATTAAAAAACACTAATGGAAAAAGAAATGAGCTGGTTGATTAAGACAGATAAAGACAATTTCGAAGTCTGGTCCGATAGAGAATACTCCATGATGAAGCAGAAATGCGAGTATTATGGTGCTAAACCACATTGGGTGGAAATCAGGCAGCTTGATACCAAAACAGCTACCAACGAGCTAAATTGGTCTCCCTCACGTATTTGGGATAAGAAAAAATCCCTCGTTCTTCAATAGTCTGCCTCAAAATCCTATACAAAAATTTCTTTCTTCTTAAGGATCACTCCTCTTCCCCATCAGGCATAGATATCTTTTTTTGATCAATTATGTTCCTATTTTTGATCTGATCTAATGCATCATACAATGGAAGGAATGCTAAAACCCGATGCCCTCAAAAACAAAACGTTCATCATAACAGGTGGAGGTACCGGCCTGGGCAAGTCCATAGGAAAATACCTGCTCGAGTTAGGAGCTAACCTGGTCATCACCAGTCGCAAAAAAGAAGTCATCGACCGTACAGCCGAAGAGCTGATGAAAGAAACCGGTGGAAAAGTATTGGCCGTAGCCGCTGACGTGCGCAAGTACGAGGAGATAGAAAATGTGATTAAGCAAACCGAAGAAACATTCGGTCAGATTGATGGGGTCCTGAATAATGCAGCAGGAAATTTCATTAGCCCAACAGAACGTCTTTCGCATCGCGCTTTTGATATTGTAGTTGATATCGTTTTGAAAGGAACATATTATACAACGTTGGCAGCCGGCAAGCATTGGATCAAAAAAAAGCAACCTGGCGTATTTCTAAATATCGTTACTACCTATGCCTGGACAGGATCAGGTTATGTTGTGCCTTCAGCTTGCGGCAAAGCCGGAGTACTTGCTCTTACCCGATCGCTTGCTGTGGAGTGGGCAAAATATAATATTCGCAGCAATGCCATAGCACCTGGCCCATTCCCAACCGAAGGCGCATGGAGTCGCTTACTACCTGGAGAACTTGTTAAGAAATTTGATCCGGCAGAACGCGTTCCACTAAAACGTGTGGGCGAACACCAGGAGCTTGCCAATCTTGCTGCTTATCTGCTTTCCGATTTTTCAGCTTACGTTAATGGTGAAGTCATTACAATTGATGGTGGTGAATGGTTAAGAAACGGTGGAGAATTCAGTCACCTGGAAATGATACCCGAAGAAACCTGGGATATGATTGAAAAGACAAGAGGCAAATAGAATTGATGCCTTTATTGATTTATTAATTGTCTTTCAAATCCACTCCACTCATGTTAGATGATGTTCTTCGCGCACCGCTAAGTTCTTTGAGCAAAGAGAACAAACTTCGAAAGTTGCCGAAAGACATACCCGGGGTGGATTTTTCTTCCAACGATTATCTGGGCCTTGCCCGCTCTGAAGAATTATTTAATAAAATCCAGGAGAAGATAACTTCCGCACATCTCAAACAAAACGGAGCTACAGGTTCACGCTTGCTTTCCGGCAATTCGGATTATGTATTGGAAGTAGAGCAAAAGCTTTCGAAGATTTTTCTCTCCCAATCATCACTCATTTTCAATTCAGGATACACAGCCAATCTAGCGGTCTTATCTTCCCTACCACAACGTGGCGATACCATCATCTATGACGAGCTGGCGCACACCTGCATTAAAGATGGTGCGCGTTTAAGCCTGTCTCATCGCTATTCTTTTAAACATAATGATCTCAATGATCTTGAAAAGAAATTACGCCAGGCGAAAGGAAAGAAATTCATCGCCGTGGAATCAATCTATTCCATGGATGGAGATCAATGCCCATTGAATGAATTGATTCTGTTAGCAAAGCAACACGACGCGTTTATCATCTTAGATGAAGCGCATAGTACTGGTGTAACAGGGACAGCCGGAAGTGGATTAGCCACTTCTATGAATCTTCACAATCAAATTGACATCCGTATTTATACTTTTGGTAAAGCAATGGGTATTCATGGCGCTTGCGTTGCCGGATCAAACGACTTGATTCAATATCTCGTTAATTTCGCACGACCTTTCATTTACACTACTGCCCTTCCACCTCACAGCATTACCGCCATCGACTGTGCTTTTGATTATCTTGAGAGGAACCATCATCTTCAGGAAATACTGCAGCAGAAAATAAAGCTATTCACTCTGTCTTCCCATAACTTAAAAAACAAAACGGATAGCAACAGCGCCATTCAAACGCTTGTCATTCCCGGAAATAATAACGTAAAAAATGCCGCATCGATTCTGCAAAACAAAAATTTTGATATACGGCCCATCTTATCTCCTACTGTAGCTGCCGGAGCCGAAAGAGTAAGAATTTGCCTTCACACATATAATGAAGACAAACACATCACTGACCTTGTTATGCAATTAACAGAACTGAGCTTGTCAACACATTCAACAATCCATTAACTTGCAACATGAATTATTTTGTTACTGCTATAGGTACCGATAGCGGAAAAACGCTGGCATCAGCTATTCTGTGTGAAGCCTTAGAAGCAGATTACTGGAAACCAATACAAGCAGGACTTCCAAAAGATTCGGATGTTGTTAAAAGTCTTGTTACCAATACAAAGACGAAGATACTACCGGAGACGTATGCACTCAACACTCCTGCATCGCCTCATGCTGCTGCTAAAAAAGATAATATTGAAATAGATCTGAATAATTGCCAACCTCCTTATGAGTCGAACACATTAATAATCGAAGGTGCTGGCGGCTGCCTGGTACCCATCAATGATCATGATTACGTCATTGATATCGCAAAAAAAAATAACGCAGAAGTTATTCTGGTAGCCAATCTATATCTGGGAAGCATCAACCACACATTGCTCACTGCCCATCTCCTTAAGAGCAAAAACATTCTGGTGAAAGGAATCATCTTCAATGGCCCTGCTAATGAAGAAAGTGAACGGATCATTTTACTTCACACCAATTATCATTGCCTGTTAAGAATTCAACAGGAAGCTGAAATCACTCCGGCTATAGTAAAAAAATATGCGTCTGCATTAAAAGAGAATTGGAAATGAAAACCTGGGAAGAAAAAGACAAAGAGCTTATCTGGCATCCATTCACAGCACTGGAAGGCGCACCCGCACCGTTGTTCATCGAGTCTGCAAAAGGAATTTATCTTCATACCTCAGATGGAAAAAAAATAATCGATGCGGTTTCTTCCTGGTGGGTGAATATCCATGGACATTGCCACCCTGAAATTGTAAAAGCAATTGCTGATCAGGCTCAAAAACTGGAGCACGTAATTTTTGCAGGATTCACACACGAACCCGCCATTACGCTGGCCGAAAATCTTTTACGATTACTGCCCTCCAATTTCTCAAAAGTATTTTTTTCTGACAATGGAAGTACCTCCGTTGAAGTAGCCATAAAACTCGCAATTCAATTCTGGAAAAATCAGGGAGTCAAGAAAAACAAAATCATTGCTATTCACGGTTCATATCATGGAGATACATTCGGAGCAATGTCTGTCGGAGACCGCAATACATTCACCAAAGTATTCTCCGATTATCTATTCGAAGTTGACTTTATTGACTTCCCGACAGCCGTAAACGAAAGCAGTGTTCTAAACCTGTTTGAAGAATTGGTAAGTTCAGGAACAGTTGCAGCTTTCATTTTTGAGCCACTGGTTCAGGCTGTAGCTGGTATGAAAATGTATTCTCCCGTATTTCTGAACGAGGCAATCCGCTTAGCAAAACAACATGATGTGATCACCATTGCCGATGAAGTATTTACAGGCTTTGGCAGAACAGGAAAAACATTTGCTATCGATCACCTGAATCAGGAACCTGATCTGATGGCGTTGTCGAAAGGAATAACCGGAGGCAGCTTGCCTTTAGGTGTGACAGTATGCTCAAAAAAAATCGTGACAGCATTCCAGTCCAGTGAAGCGATCAAAACCTTTTTTCATGGTCATTCCTTCACGGCCAATCCCATCACGTGCGCTGCCGCGAATGCAAGTATTAAACTATTGGTGGATGAGCAATGCCAGCGTAGCATTCAACTTATTCACACTAATCATCAAAAATTCATCACTTCTGTCAACCAAAGATCGTCTATTAAAGAAGCGAGATGCCTGGGTACCATCCTTGCTTTAGAATTAAGCACCGAATCACAGACCTCTTACTTCAACACGATCCGCTCAAAAATCTATTCCTATTTCATTGAGCGCAACATTTTGCTGCGCCCGCTTGGCAACATACTATACTTCCTGCCTCCTTATGTAATCACCCAAGAGGAGATAGACGAGGTCTATAATGTAATTAATAGTTTTTTGGATGAGCTAGAGCGATAAAACGACCGAGTGCAGCTGATTTTCAAAAACATAATGCACTTTTATCTTGTCATTCGATAAAAATTCAACGGACGGAGACTGGGAAGCTTCAATCGGCTGAGCAATGATATCTTTTCCGTTCGCATCGAGCAAAAACAGTAAGTCTTGCGATGAGTCAAATACGGTGATCACCGATTTTCTACCTGAAAACAATTTGAATTCAATTTGTTCAGAGGCTGGATTTTCCTTTTCAAAAAGAAGTTTTCCATCACTATCAAAAAAAGCAATCTTGGTTTTGTCTATTCGTGAAATCAGGTGTTGATCGTTGCGGTCGGATGTTATTATTTTAAAATTACTTTGCGCATGATTTTTAAGCAAAGGCTCACGGCCAGTGATCTTCCCTGAAAGATCAATTCGCATTAACATCCCTTCTTCATTCAACGTTGAAAAATAACTGGATGCCTGGTTTTTACCTTGAACGAAAAAGCAATCTCTTGCTTTGCCATTCAGCTTAACTGGAAAATTTTTAACTATCTCACCACTGCGTTGAAACAAATATAGCTGACCACTTTCCTGCAGGAACATAAAGTAGTCTTTTCCACCAATCCTGTAATGATTGGCATCTGCCACGGGCCCACCTATTGATTTAGGATTCCACCCTTCGAGACTGTTTCCGTTCTGATCGTACAAATAAACATTTCCCTTTTTAGATACCGCCATGAACCGATAATTGCGGGTGTTATCGTAATCCACAATCCGTGAGAACGAAATCTCATCCTGATTCATTTTGATTTGCTTGGGATAGCCACTTACATTTCTACCTAAACGGTCAATCAGTTGCAGATTATTTTTACTGGTGAAAAAGTACTGAAGCTTTCTATTCTTATAGAAATCGATTTGCTTAATCTCACCTCTGATCTCTTCTCCCAGATTCAAGCTCCACAATAGTTGGTTTTGAGGTGAGGTGAGATATATTGTATTCAGGGAATCCTGAAGAAAAACTTCAGATGTTTTATCTGCATGATTTAAAACCACATTGGGCAAGCTGGTGATTACACTATTAAATTTAAGTGAAGGAGAAACTCCGGAATTAGTCTCCTTTGCACGGCCTGATGCTTTTAAGGAAATGATGGCATTCGTATAAAAATGTTCATCCAATGCACTGAACTGAATAGCTGCTTTATCAACATCCGTAAAACTGATCGACTCAAGAAAAGACAAMCCATACTCTTTAGATATGTAATTCACTCCTGACCCGTTGAAGAACAAACTGATCGATGACTCCTGCATGGATGTGGAGAGAAACTTATTCCATTCCAGTGATTTACTTAATGTATTCTCCGAATCATAATCCGACAAAAACTCCTTCAGTGCTTCCCTCTCGGTAGAGAAAATCATATAATCACCCACCTTGCTGTAAAAGCTAAACTCATCACCAGTCACAATTGGCCAGAGAAAACACTTGGCAATCTTTGGCTCTTTCAATTCTCTGATAATATATTCTGAATACTGCTCCTGACCATTTTGAAGTTTAGCTATACTATTATCAATTGCATTGTCCTTTGTTTTGGCAATGAATAATTGAGAATATTTACCACTCAATGATTCTATATTACAAACGGCCACTTCATTCCCCAGCGATTTTTGGAGTGTAGCGAAATCAACCGATAATGCTTTCCCTACGCTATCTATCTGAGCTTTGATCTCAGGAAAGCCTTGATTCAAAAACAAATTTCTTCTTGTCGTCCATTTAATTGGATCAGACAAATAATAATGAGTTACAAAAGCTGAGCGCACAGAAATAATTTCTTTCATAATGAATGCGCCCGGCAACTGACCTCTAAACTGTGAGAATAAAGTTGACTCTTGTAATGAGTCTGTTGTGAATCCGTTTAAAAACACCAGATCCTTGTCCATCTTTAAATCGGCAAGCGTACTTGGAGCAATTCTGGATATCAACGCCTGATTTCCTTTCCTGCCATTTCCATAAAGCAATGCGGGAATATTGATGTAAACATTTCCATCGTCCGACTTCAATGTCTTTAATTGAAAAAGAACTTCGTTTTTTCCTTTGAATAATAAATCTGAGTTGCCGTAAACACGTATCGCATCTTCAACCAGGAAAGAAGGTCCAATAATTAATATATCATCGATAGCAACGCTTGAAAGAACATGCTTCTTGTTTTGATACCAATCACTGATATCGTAACCATTAAAATTTCGGCCTTTAATCTGAATATCTTTTTGAACTAACTCTTGTACTGGTTTTTTACCCTGATGGGGTATAACTAATAAGCAATCGGTGGTTTTATTGTTAGCATAAAAGGCCAACAACATTTCTCTTTTATTAAAAAAAGCAGGGGGTAATAAAGAAATTGATTTTTCAATCAAAGTCGTATTGGCACCTCCCATGTTATCTTTTAGTTTTCCCTGCAGGGATCCAAAATCTTCCGTCTCAACAACCAGAAGAACTTTTGATGATATCACATCCCAGGAATCAGAACCAGATCGTTTTCCGAAAGAAAGCCATATAAACCAGGCAATACATAAAACAACTATGCTTCCGACTATTAGAATTGCAGTCCTCACCAAATGATCAGTTTAAAAAATAGATATTCAAAGATACAGGCTTTATAGATAACTAAAGCCATGCCTGGTATTTTGAGGATAGTTGGCTTGATTCCCTTGTAAGGAAGAGGGCTATGTCTCATTGGATTTTGGGTATAAAAAAACCTCTTACAATTTACTGTAAGAGGTTTTTATGAAAAAAGGCAACGACTTACTCTCCCGGATTTTACTCCAGTACCATCAGCGCTGGTGGGCTTAACTGCTCTGTTCGGAATGGGAAGAGGTGATCCCCACCGCTATAG
>NNBV01000385.1_pt1 | contig 21640 bp, 15 predicted proteins | sample 1173771 | NCBI WGS metagenome assembly NNBV01 (sample SAMN07173938, study PRJNA388173) | plant metagenome | isolation source: symbiotic tissue sample KVS11 | place: Norway: Troms, Kvaloya island | reverse complement strand
CACCATTATCAACTGATAAGGGTTGTCCATTCTTTTGATAAGCCATGAGAGTTTGGGGATGTATGGCAGAAGCAAGATCCCAACTTTCATAATAGCCATCAGCAGATTTGAAGTAGACATAGCGGACATTTGACTTAGGCTGCACCAACGCTACTAAGTCTCGTAATCGCACGCCTCCCCATTGAACGATCGCAGCCCAGCCTTCAACACAGACATGGCGAATCACCATTGAAGTCAAGGGAAGTTTTTGAATATCTGCCATGCTCAATTGCATCGCATTATTGACCTCACCATCAATTATTAAGCGAAACTGCGCCGGATCAATTTGCGGGGTGAAGTCAAAGGTATTAACCAGCAATTTATCTGCTTCTATGGCACTGACAGGAAATTCAGGTATAGGTTTTTGAGTTAGCAACAGTGCTTCAAGACTTTGGTTTAGTGGCTCAGATATTTGCCGCAGATTATCTGAGAACAAATTTGTCCCACAGCCACCTAAAAGAAAGCCTACGCCTGAAAGTCCAGATACTTGCAGTAACCGACGACGAGATAGGGTACGTTTGGGAAAAATCAGACTCATAAAACCTCTACAGAAACATAGATTTCACTAAACGGATGCTTCCTACCTTCAGGGCAAGTAAGGAATGAACAATTGTAAACAATATGACTGTGGGAACAGTGATAAAGTGAACAGTACGTAGAGTTTGCCAACTACCAAACAGCCCGGAAAGCCAATACAGTTGGGCAGGTTTGTACATCGCCAAACCACTCAAGATTGCCAGTAGCAGCACTGGAATAATAGCAGTATAAACTAGCCGATGCCATGCGTAGTTCTTGCGCTTTGGGTTTTGGCTGACTTGCAACGCTTTTAAGTCACCGCGATCGGCAAAGCGACGCTGCCAACGACGAGTTATAAAAATATAAAGTCCATACCAAAGTAAGTTCAGCGAAAATAGCCACATAGCAGCAAAATGCCAGTGTCTTCCACCTCCTAACCAACCTCCTAGCAACAGAAAGTCAGGAAAACGCCAACCTGCACGCCCTCCAAATACCGGGTTGGCATTATAGATTTGCAGTCCGCTAGCAATCATCAAGATGAGACTGATGATGTTAATCCAGTGAAAGGTTTTGGATAGTAAAGTCTGGCTTGGTGTTGAGCGGGCTTTGCGTTTAGATGAGGTCATACCAATTTTGGATTTTGGATTTTGGATTTTTAGATTGTTCCCAGTTAGACTTTCGGATTGGGTCTTCTAATCCAAACTCTAAAATTGGCAATCTAAAATTGGCACTGGTTATGGCTGTCTCACAGAGCTTGAGTAGGAAAAAATGGAGCCAGCCAAAGTTGTATTTGGACATCCCAACCGAGAAGAATAGCAATTGCTGTGGCTGCGATCGCTACGCCACCAATTTTCTGCAAAGCTGTACTATAGGAGCGGAGATTGAGCATTCGTTGGCTGAATACTCGCCCACCGTAGGCGATCGCTAAAAGAGGCAAACCTGCTCCGATTCCATAAGCAACCAGTAGCCAAAATGCACTTACGACTTGATGATTAACTGCTGCTAGGACTAAAATTCCCCCCAAAACCGGCCCAGCGCAGGGAGTCCACAAAAGTCCCAACTGAGTTCCTAGCAAAAACTCTCCCATAAGTCCAATTCGTGCAGGTTTTTTAGTCCACTTGCCAAATGGAATATAACTAAATATTCGGTAACTCCAGGTGGGGAAAATTGCGAGTAATCCTAAAAATAAGAGGAGTGCGATCGCTCCATTGCGTAATAAATTAACCAAGCCTGTAAACCAGCTTGCTGTTACACCTAGTAAACTACCTGCTAATGCAAAACTAGTGATTAATCCCGCTACCAGTGCTACTGGGCCGTAGGTATGGGATTGGAGCATAGACGCGGAGCGGCTTGTCGTCAGACATCGCCCCAATACCACAGGCAAAATCGGTAAAACACAGGGTGAAAGCACATTCAAAACTCCCCCCAATAAAGCCAGACTGATTGATAAAGTAGAAGTCGTCATAATTCCTTCTACCCCAATAGCTGGCGGATAGTTTGCTCTATTTTTTCATACGCCCCTTCACCAATATGGTCATATTGCAACAAGCCCTGACGGTCAGCTAAAAACAGATGGGGCCAATACTGATTTTCGTAAGCGTTCCAAGTTTTATATTCGTTATCAACTGGAACCGGATAGGTAATTTGGTGTTGTTGTAACGCCTTTTTAATATTGTTTGTATCTCGCTCAAAAGCAAACTCTGGTGCGTGGATGCCAATCACCTTGAGTCCTTGCGACTCATACTGCCGATGCCATCTTGTGATGTAGGGCAGTGTACGCTGGCAGTTAATACAAGCAAAAGTCCAAAACTGTATCAGAACAACACTGCCTTTGAGGTCAGCTATTGACAAAGGTGTAGAATTAAGCCACTGACTAATACCCTGAAATTCTGGCAGACTCTTGCTTGCTGGAGGTTTCGCTGCAATAGTTTCTGAGTCTTGTGTATTGTTCAGATTTGCAGGAGAGATAGAAGGGACATTTACTTTTCTGAAGTTGGGAAAAGCTGTTGTAGCTGCACCGATTCCGACAACCCCTAACCCAAGATAAAAAAGTAACTTACGTCGGCGGAGCAGATTGTGATTCATCAGAATTTCTCCTGTTGAGGTCAAAGCGCCAAAGTATAGGGATTGGAATCAGGATTTTCCTGGCTAACCAGTCCCTAGTACCCAGTACAAGAAAAGTGAGATGCAAAGATGCAAAACTAGTTATGGCTAGGGCTTGGTGGAAGCAGGCGATTGCTTCATCGCATCACCCGCTTTATCTTTGCTCATCGCATCGCCGGTTTTGTCTTTACCCATTGCATCTTTGCCCATTGCATCACCGGCTTTGTCTTTACCCATCGCATCTTTGCCCATTGCACCACCGGCTTTGTCTTTACCCATCGCATCTTTGCCCATTGCATCACCGGCTTTGTCTTTGCTCATAGCATCTTTGCCCATTGCATCACCAGCTTTATCTTTGCTCATAGCAGGAGAGGCTTCAGGAGCAATTTGATTGTTGCTTGCAGGACTGCTAGAGCAAGCAGTGAGACTGGTAGTTAAAATCAGACCAGCAATTAAAGCAAATGTTTTCCAGTTCATAGTCTTCTTTCGTCCTTTAAATGGTTATTTTTGTATTGATTGATCGGAGTAAACTAAGTTACAGGCAGATTCATCAAACGCCTTCGGTTCTAACACGACTTTGAATAATAGTAGTAAAAGCGATCGCAACTCTCTTTAACTGTTATTTTTAATACGCAAGCTCACGGAGTGGCGAAAGTCAAAGCACTGACGGGGTGACAGCTTTAAGAACATCCAGCAAGACCAAGAAGGCGATACACATACTCCACAAACTAAGGCAAAAATTATGAGTAGGGGGCTAGTTTTATTTATTCTTCCTGGCGTTTGAGTTATCCCGAACATCTAAAGTATTTCAGTTAGGACTGAAGCCTATGTGAAACAAAGCCATGATTTTCATAAATTTATCCCTTGAGAAAATTTAGTTAATTCTCAGGATTTTCTCAGGTATTCATGGTATGCAAAAGTCATAGCCAAATTTAAGTATTTTTTCAGTTAAACTTTATTCTGAAGTGAATGAACGTAACTTAGAATAATGAGCAATTGCACACTTGGCGAGAATTTTCGCAGTTGACTTTTAACTCCAATTAAAAGAGTGTGCGATCATATTCCACTCATTAAATAATTGCGATGCCCCGTTCTGCACCCTATCAACCTTTGTTATTGCGAATTATTCATGGCACAAGTGGAATTTTGGCGATCGCAGCAATTATTACCGGATTTCTAGTTTACAATTCATACGATGGACGATTTGGCAAGATAGCGTTTCCTCAAATAGCTGATATTCAAGGCATTCACGGCACTTTTGCTTTATGTTTCTTGCTTCTTCTGCCAGTTTTTGCCCTCTACAGCTTTCATGCTGGACAAAAGCGCCTGCTCCAATCTGATTCTTTACAGCAACTAACCCAGGTTGGCAAGCCGATTTGGTGGGTTAGCTTACAACGTTTGGCAAATACTCTCATGCTCATAGCTGCTATTTTGGCTGTAAACTCTGGCAGGATGATGAAGGAAGAGTGGCTCCCCGCAGGGCAGTTGGATCATATTTGGTATTCTCTTCACCTTAGTGCGTGGGTTGTCATGCTTTGCTGTGTGGCAATTCATGTTTTGATGTCTACCAAGGTGGGTGGTGCGCCATTGTTACTCTCCATGTTTTCGTGGAAGTTTCGCTCAGAAGATAGTCCTGCTCAATGGTCTAGTCGTTTCCGTGGTTGGTTGAGTCGTTTACAAGCTAACTTCGGTGCGGGGATGAATAATCTGATGCAAAACAATTTTTCCCTCAGAATTATTGAGTTGATTGTATTGGGTGGAATTCTGACAGCCTTTGTCTTACCTCTATTTTTCTCTGGTAATGAGGTATAAGTAACTTGCTATTAGGCATCTGAAACCTTTTAACATAAAACTACGTACCCGTAATATATACTACTGAATTTTGCCTTGATTTTATGTTGCATTCTCGTAAAAATCTGTTACATTACTTTACAGGCAGTTATAACTGTTACAACATAAAAGCTCGGAGTATTATTTATGGCAGATGTTAAGAAGACTACGCCTTCAGTTTCAGAAGATCCTAATGCTTTGCGCTGGGGCTTCACTCCTCAGAGCGAAAACTGGAACGGTCGTTTTGCAATGATTGGTTTTTTATCTGCTGTTGCACTTGAAGTGTTTTCTGGTCAAGGGATTTTACACTTCTGGGGCATTTTATAGATTTAAACGTTTTTACCTTCATTAGATGATGAGGCAAGGCAGCAATTTTTAAAATTGTCTGCCTTTGCTTTAGTAGAAAATTTTGTTAGCGTGATGAGCGAAATATTACACGGCCTGGAGATTCTTCTTGATTAATTCGCGCATATACGCGAAGACAAGTTAACACTTCGCTAGGAATACCACCACAATCTAGTTGTAAGTCATCCTTGGATAAGGCACAGATATCTGCATAAAGTCCCGATAATTGCCTAATTCGCACTTCATTACCTGCATTAATTGCCTCATCAGCAACTTTTTTGAGGATGCGTCGTGATTCGTGTTGTAGCTTTCCCCACCAAGAATAGCGTTCAGCAGGTGGTACAAATACTAGTGAATGTATAGCCTCATCCATGTCAATCCAGGCACGCAGAATTGACAGAGCATCAGTATTTTTCTCGGCTTTTTGAGTGCGTTGGAAGCGATCGCTTAAAGCCTCAATATATTGATCGCGCTGTTCGGGTTTTGATTGTAGAGAGATAACATCAAAGCCAAAAACGCTCTTTAAAGCGTGATGTAAATCTGGGTCTATTTCGATAAAATTCATATATAAAAAGAGGAATGCTGCTGGTAAATCGGATGTATTACCTTGAGTATTCCGAGAATTTGAAAGCGCTTGTTGATACAAAGTCAATCCCTGAGTTCGAATCGTACCACTAAGACCGGGATAGATAATTTCATCGCGGATAAAGGGAAGTTGATATAGGTTAGAATTATCTGCGATCGCACCAACTTTTTCAGCCATATCCAAGGTACGCTGTCGCCAAGATGCAGCTAAATCCTCTGGGACTCGCAGTAGTTTGCGTTGAATCTCATTCCACAAATCTGAGTCTGTTTGGCTTTGCAGTTGGGAATTACCCAGATAATAGCTAAGTTCTGAGTCAGAATCGAAAGCTTCTCGGAGGTGACTTAGTTTTAACTCATCTGGCGTATCTTCCCAACCAGTATTTTGCTGTGGGGGTACAGGTTGTAACAGGTTATTAAGTTCTTGCAGCACTTCATCGCATACCTTGGCTCCTGGATCTAGTGGAAATTCTGCACGAGCCTGATTTAAAGTAGCCTCTAATCCATACAAACTAAACCGTAATAATCGGGCTAATTCTGAGTTTTCTATTTCTAATAATTGACGCAAGTGCTGCATAAATATCACCTCCAAATATTTTCGTAGCGAATAAAACTTGGCAAACCTCTGCGTACCTTTGCGTTCACTCCGCGCCCCTTTGCGTTTAAAATCTTAATTTTTTCAACGCAGAGGAACGCAGAGGTTTAATGTATGCCACAAAAGGGATCGCGTTCTTTATCAACTTCATTAGGTTGCAACTCTAATTCAGCACGATAAACACATCCTTCTTGCTTGAGACATTCTTGATTTTGTGATGTCCAGTAAGGGACTTCACCAGCATGCATCCGCAAAATTCCTTGATCGTCAAGAGTCACACGATATTGACAAGGGTAATCTGTAGTTATATCTGGTTTACTCAGTGAGCCAATTCTTATCCATTTTTTGCTGTTAGTTTCGGCATCTGTTTGATAAATATAGAAGGTGTGCTGGCCAGTTTGTGGGAAGGGAGGTAAGGGATTACTAATTAACCCCGTTCCTGGTTGCGTCACCCCATCGCGCAAATAGTGAAATTTTTGGAACAATTTACTATCATCATTTCCTACTTCAAATACTAGATGATAGGCGTCTGGTTGATCGACAGTTGCAGACTCAATAACATTGATGGCAATATCACCATCATTCAAGTTCTTATTAGGACGCTCTAAAGCGATATTCCAGTTCAATTTGCCATCAGTAAATAGTGTTGAAGTTTCTGAAAGTACTGATCCTAAATCAATCCCAGGAACATCTATTAAATAATGGGGATTTCCTTGACAAAGTAACACGTTAAATTCAAGAGTTTGGTCAATCTCAAACTGGACTTTGACTTTTTTCAGAAACTCTACTTCTTCCATTCCTAGTTTCTTCATCAGGTTTTTGCCGTCAAAGCTACCCCATAGTCGTAAATCTCCTTCTTCGTAATCCTGACGGTAGATAATGTTAGTTAATTGTATGCCTTGCCACTGAGTCCGAACTTTAGCGACAGTTTCCCAAGGTGCAAGTTGATAGAGTTCTTGTCCCGCTTTGAATATAGTCAACAAATCGTTGCTTTGGGTTTTGCGTTTGAAGTTACAAGGCAAATAATAAAACAGGTTTTTGACATCAATTTCTAGCTGGTTAGCTCCCTTTCGCAGCAAGCTTTTAGACTCTTCTGGATCGAATCTCAATCTTCGCAGTTTCTCCGCATAGCAAGCCCCGGCAGAGGTAGCTAGCTTGGTAAATTCCAACACAAAGGTAATTCGTTCTGGATTCCAGACAAAATATGGAGACTTACTAAATTCTTGATAAATTTGGCGCTGAACTATATCTAAATTGCAAGTTTTCCCAGACAGAATTAACCAATCAACTTTTTGAGAATTCCAAGAATCTTTGGTTATATCATCGGGACGCAAACGACTTTCCATTAATCCTTTGGCAATGCCGATCGCTTCTTTAATTCCTGATACGGCGGCTCGTTCAAATTGCTGGTTATCTAGGGTGACGCAGATACTATTTGGATCTTGGACTTGCAATTTAACGGCGCTTTGAGTGAGCAATTCAGAAATTTGCTGCTCAGAAAGTGTAAAGGTTAATAAAGGATTTTCTACTGGTGGCTTTTGCCCAAGTTTAAGTTTAGCTGCTTCTGCATGATCCCAGAGAATATAAAAGGATTGTAGACGTTGGGGTGCTTGTTGCCAACGGGTAGGTAATACTTTTTCGGCAGTATCTAGGGCATCTTTATAAGCAATATCGCCTTCTGGATTCTCTTTATCCAGACATTTTAAAAGACTACCACTTTTGAATTTGCCTTGTTCTAAGAAGCGCTCATTTAATTCAGAGCTAATTAAATCTTCTAGCTTTTCACTTTCAATATCACCTGTTGTAACTGCTGTCAATAAATAGTCTGCGATCGCAACTTTTAATAATCTAAAAATTCGCAGTGTAATTAACTCACCACCTAGCTGTAAATGACCAGATGATCCTAATAGTTTGGGAGTAAGTTTATAGTAACGTCCTCCTAAACCCCGGTCTTCATAATCAGCAAAAGTAGGAGTTTTATCTTCTAAAGTCAGTTCAATTAAAGCTAAATCTGTAGTTCCTCCGCCAATATCTAAAACGAGGACATTTTGTGACCATTTGTTTCCTACTTGGCGACAGCGAGTTTTGAATGACTCAATACCAATGTTGAGATTACCGCCAAATTCTCGCCATAAAAAGAATATTGCCACAGAAACGGCTTCATCATAAGCAGTCTGCACATCATCGATTCCCAACTGCTCAACTAATTCCTTAACTTCCTTGCGAACAACTGGTGGGGCGACAGTGGGGTAGGTGACAACTGCTGTTAAAAAATCCCCTTCTGAAAACCTGCGTCGGGCGCGTTGGCGATAATCTTCAGTTAACTCGATTAAATGCGCCCAAGCTGATTGGATTAGTTGGTTGGCGGTAATTGTTTCTTCTTCACCATCCAAAATAACTGAAAAAGAACGCTCCTGACCAAAATAGCGCTTAGGTGAATGGTGAAATCTGCTGATAATTTCCTTTAAAGAACTGCTTGTACCTTGAGCGATCGCTTTTTTTCTGTTATCTCTAGCTTCCCTACCCATCAGCAGTTTTAAGTCCCCTAACTGCGAAATTTCCGACTCACTAGGAATTTCCGTATCGCGGCGATCGATATCCAGTACAACTGGGATCAGATTTTGGGACTCTAGGGTAGGGACGCGGAAAACCTCATGATAGATTTGGTAAAGTTTTTTGCTGACAGCACGGCGGAATCTCTCGCTGTTCCCTAAAGAAAGTTCAATTTGGCGAATTGCTTCCAAAAATCGCTCTTTATTATCACTTTCAAATACTTCACTCAATTTTCTTGGGTCTATCTCCAGGTTTTTGCTAATTTCTGTGATGAACTTTTCCCAATCATCAACGCTGACATCTGGTAAAGCCACTGAAGCGGGAGAACTTAGCCATTGTGATAAGCGATCGCGCAACCGCATTTCTTGTTCTTTGGGTAAAATTTCTGCGATCGGTACTTCAATTGGATCAAAAAGTGTGACTGTCGAATTCGACGTACCAAAATCTAAAGCAAACCATCCCGGAAATCTTTTTTGTTGTTTCTCGCTTGGTTCTTGATCGCTATAGTTGTTCAATTGGAAAGGGTTCATTATATTATCACTTTCTGTTGTTTGTTTTATAGCTGGCTAAAAACTGTAATGTTGTATCATAAAATTACAAATTTAGAGAATCTTTGTGGTAAAAACTTTTAATCGTTGGTCTTATAGCACTGATTCTCTTTAGCACTGGCTTTTTTATCTGGCGCGATGTCTACGCCTACGCTTTTATATAGAAAGGATGTAGGCGTAGCCCAAACTAAGCATCTCTATGAAATTTGCAGCAGTTACTAAGTTGATGTGGAAGATTCTTGCTCAGATGCAAGTCTTACTTGTTCGATGGTTAAACTAAGTAATTGAGCAATCTCTTCCATCGACATACCACGAGCTAAGAACCGAGGTACAAGTTCAAGTTTTAGTTCTTCTCGTCCCTCTTGTTTAGCTTCTTGATAAACCCTAGTTTCTTCTAACTTAACTCCTAACATTGCCTCTACCTCTTCACGACTTAAGTTTGCGAATTTATAAACTGCAATCGTTGTGATTACATCTATTATCTCCTTCTTAGCCAAGACAGTTATCTGCTCTTGTTGCACTCGCTCAATTAAACGTTTCGCTTCTTCCACCATTTGAGTGTCTGAGGCAATAGTTAACTGCATCAAACTGATACCTATTTTTTGCTCATCAGGACTACCTAATTCATCCAAATAAATCCGTTGTACTTGAGAACTATTCAGTAGCGATCTGTGAATAGTGGTGTTTTCCGGTTCCAAGCTGCGAGACTGTAAAATAATTACTCCGTACCAGTCATCGTAAAGCGATGGGTTACGATACATATACAGCATGGATTCGGTGAAAAAGCGATGGTAAAGTAACTCATCTTTTTGGAATTGCACCTCAGCAAAAAAGATCATCTGAGATGCTGCATCGGGTGGAGGTAAAAATACCCCGTCAATCCGAAATGTTGGTTCTTTAACTTCAACTGATTCAAAACGATAGTTAGAAGCTTCTGCTGGTGGCTGTTCTACTAACTCGAAAAGCAACCCTGGTACACGCTTGAAAATTGTATAAAAAATCGCATCCCGTCTCACAAATACATCCTCATATCCGTAGCCAATCGCAATCAGTCATTTTCTCGGTTGGCTTACCTCAAATCATCTGAGTAAGAAACAGCCGCAATGTCTGAAAGAACCTGCAACCAAGTAGGAATTTCTATTTCAGATGGCAATTCCCCAGCCGCCAGATATCTCAGCAAACTTTCTTTTTTTGAGAGATTTTGCAAACTAGGAATAATTTGATCCAAAATGCCTTCTATTTCGGAATTAATTTGCTGATTAACTTCGCTAACATACTGGACAAGATGGAGGCTGGCGCTAGCAGTAATTTCATCTCGCAGCCGCAGGACTAAAAGTTGGTGATTACTCGATCTGGGTAAGCCTTGGCTTTTCTCTGGTGCCCAGTCGAAGATTTGACCAACGTTGTGTTTATCGTCTTGACGTGCTAGGGGAAAGATGATTTCGGGTGCAACGGTTTTATCTTTGCTACTGATTTCCGAGATGATTGCTTCTTTCCATTCGTTGGGATCGCATCCTAGTAATAATTTGTAAAAGAGGTCAGCATCTTCAAAACCAAATTTATCTTCGATTTCTTGTTCCATTTCTGGATGGAAAAATGCCTGCAATTGTTCGCGTTCTGGGGCTACATAATTTGACAGTTGGTTCAGCAAATCTACCACTGCTTGATGGATGCGATCGCGGGCAAAATCTTCTACTTCTTTAACGGTTTTCTCAAATACTGGATAAAAATCATCGCTCTTAGTAGGAAGGGAAGTATTTACGCGGTTTCCTCGATCAAATAATTTCCCGGCTGCACCTCTAGATTCTGCCAGAGCGATCGCTCCATTGTTGGCTTTGTTGAAGAGTAAAGTCCACTGGTTCCAATTGAGGATTCTAAAGGTGAGTTCGTCCTTCACGACATCGCTGACAACAAGACCGCGCCGATCTTTGAGTGGTTCTTTCCCTATATCTTTTTGGAAATTCCTATAGATTTTATCCAAGCTTTCGACCACAAAGCGCAATTCGATAAATGCGGGACTATCGCTTGTGGGAATGCCTTGCTCGTGAATTTCATCTATGATGTCTTTCAAGTAATCTTGTTGCTGACTCACTACATCAGCAGCTCTTTTAGTATCTTCATACAGTTGCTTCAGACCATGAGTCGCTACGTGACTTTGAATCAATTCCCGCAGCTTCCCAAGTCCACCATCTTGACTAAAGTAACCTAGCTGTCTACCCAAATAGCTGCGGGGATTAGATTCTAGTAGCCGTTCACTTAAGCGCTCCCATTTCTCTTGTAGCCGTTTAGACCGATCCAAGTAATCAGGATAGTCCAAGTTGGCCAAAAACTCTGTTGAGCCTGCTTTGACTGTAGTAGAACGTTTTGCCAATTCAGCTAATCCCAATAGTGGCGACAATAAAACGATCCGGTCTTTTTGGGTTGTAAAGGCTTCTGCACCATCAATAGTAGTTTGCAGAACTTTGAGTTTTTGGAAAACGGTTTCTTCCTGCAAATGTGGGCTATCTTCAATCAGTTGGTCAAGTTCTCTTTCGCCGCCCTCGCTGTCTAGGGGTAGTTGATCGAAGCGACCGACACCAACGAGAATTAAATCTTTCAGGTCTTGTCCTGGTCGCTGCTGCTGCATCATCGTAAAGATTTTATTGGCGCGATCGCTCCCAGGAGATTTACCATTTAGCAATACCAAAATTGTCTGTACTTCTGCCAATTCCCGCAGTGACAAAAAGGTATCCCTAGCCCCCGAATTAGCAGCCCCCAATCCCGGAAAGTCGATGAGAATAAATTTAGCAGCGTCTGCAAAATCCCAAATTTCCCGTGAGATTTTCACATCGATATCTACACGGCGAATCAGTGGGAAGCTGTTTTGTAATAACTTTGTTGGTAGCCTCTGGGGTGGACTCGGTAATCGGATGTGCGCTGGCGGTAAATCCTCAAATTTCAGAGTTTGGATGGCCATTGGCTGTTCGACTAGCTGTAGCCCCTCACGGGCGGTAGTAGCATCAATTTGGTAGTGCCCACCACACATAACTTCCCCATAAGCTTGATAAGCCCGTAGGAATAATACCAACTCCCGGAGTAAATAACGTAGCTCCAAATTGTTACTGCTATTCCACGCTTCTTCACACCAGCCAATAATATCGTTGCCAGAGTTGAGTTTCGATACTGGTATAGGAGGAAGCCCTGCTGCTGTTGTCCGTTTATTGGCTTCCCCTAGCATGAACCGTAGACACTCATGTACTCCTTCATGAGAAAGGTACTCTACCGTAAAATTACTTAATTGCGTCGTTGCAAAATCGTCTTGCGGGATAATATGTATGGCGGTAACATTACCTGTAGTGGGGTTTTCACTGACTGGCAAAGCGTCTGCATATCCAATTAGACTGCCTAAAAGTAAAGTTTTCCCACTACTAAATTCCCCCATCACACCAATTTTTACAGGCGAAGTTGCCAGGTCTACAGTTTTCTGGGCCGCTGACCGCAAACGCAGGAGACAGTCATCAAGACTAGCTGGAACCCAATCTTCTTGTTTAGAAGGGTACTGGGGCACAGAATCTATCTTTCGGAGGATGAATTCGCCGTACTCCTTAAAACGGCTCAGTTTATCTGGTTCCATAAAGTAGTTTCCGCCTAACATGAATTTCTGTGAGCTTTATAACATATAAAACGCGATTGCTAGCCATTGTTGCAAGTTGGTGAGATCACATTTAGCATTTCTATCATTTAATTTGCGATTTTGGTATAAAGCATTTTGAAGGGTCAAGACAATTTTGAAAACTTGGGTTTTGTTGGGAGAAATAAAAAGAATACATTCGCCAGAATCTAGAATTACGAATGATCCAGTGGGCTTTTATACCACCAAATGATTGAAGGCTGCTTAGTAAAGATGTGAGGATTAAACCCTTTTATACACCTGATTTTAAGAGGATCTCCGAAAAGTATTAGGTGAATAAAATTTAATCGGGTTCAGTTAAGAACTGGACTTAAGCAAAATTAAGAAAAAACGTAGACGCATACTCCTAGGTCGAAGCAAGCCACGCGGATTGTCGCAGACTACCCCAAAGAGCGCATAGACAAGAATTGCCTGACAGCAAAGTAGGACACATACCTCTACGGAGAAGCAAGCTACGCGCAGCGTCTCGCAAAGAAAAAGTAAAAGTTTTAGAGAGTTATTGCGTAAGTACTAACAGCTTTTACGTAAGTTCTTAAAATACAAGCTTTTTGGCGCTAATCCAAGCAGATTGTCATATAATTTGCTACTACACAAGCAAAGTATGCCTACGCAAAAAGCAGAAAATCAAAATTTTCAAACCCACAGTCGTGGGTTTTGTCTGTTTAGCTGAGACTTCTAGTCGCCAGTACTCGTTATTGATAAAAAATCAATATTTATTTGGGATGAAATTCTTGATTTTTATGAATCTATGATAAAGATGTAATCATTTCGTAGTAAATCATATAGTTTCTGTGAAGATAAATCAGGTTTCTGGGCAATGCAATTACATAGCTAAGATGAAGTTATAAGTGATTTTAATAAGAAACAAATTTAAACAACTTAGCTAATACATGATTAGTTTAAATTGAATCAAAAATACTAAAGCTAATCTTAATGATAGCTTCAGCATTTTTTCAATTTATTTACAGTAAAAGAAGAATTGTTGCAGATATAAAAATGAATAAAGTATTAAGATCAATAACAGGTTGGCATGAAGATGATATCCATTTATTAACAAATCCTATTTTCAGATATATTCCCTGAACAATTTACGCATAGCAGGTAGGCAAAAGTGTTTTCTAAAAAGGTGCAGAGCTACATTAACCAAATCATAGTTGCAGAGGAAGAAATACAACAGGATGAAAAAGTATTTTGCCAGCAGGCAGATATTGCTCCTCTGATGATTTGGATGTCTGGATGCAATGCACTTTATTATTACTTCAATTCAAGTTGGCTGGAATTTACTGGAACATATCTAACAACAGACACATCCGCATCTGTGCGAGAAGATGAGATAGGCAATATCTGGACTTGTAGCGTCCATCCAGAAGATCGACAGCGATGTCAAGATATATACTTGAGAGCATTTGCTGTGCGTGATTCCTTTCAGAGGCAATATCGCCTGCGTCGGGCTGATGGCGAATATCACTGGATTTTAGATAAAGCCGCGCCACGATTTGCAGCAGATGGCAGGTTTGTCGGTTACATCGGTTATTGTATGGATATAACAGAAGTCCCGATAGTGGTAAGCCAATCTACATTAATAGAAAGCTGCTCACCATTGAAAAATTCTTCTCGTCGCCTACGTAAAATTACAGAAAAAAAACAGGCGGCAAAATTAGCAAAAGTACTAGAGCAACTGCAATCTGAAACTGCAAAATGCCAAGCAATTGAAGCACAGTTACACCAAAAAACATCAGATTTTGCAGCGATTTTGCAAGTGCTTCCTGATTTGTACTTTCGTCTTGATGCTGATGGTACTATCCTGGATTACAAGCCAGGGAAGATAAAGTGTCTGCATATTCCACTAGGAGATTGTCAGGGTAAGAGTTTGCGAGAATGCCTACCGACTGCTGTGGGCGATCGCTTCCAACAAGCAATAACTCAAGTACTAGAAACTCAATATGAAGTCAGTTTTGAATATACCTTACCGCTACCAGAAGAGAATAATAATTTTGAAGCTAGGTTATTACCATTGTCAGACCAGCAAATTATAGTTCTTATTCGCGATACCTGCGAGAACATCAAAGCAGCATTGATAGAAAGTGATGCCAAGTTTCGCAGTATTGTTGAAAATGCCAATAATGTTATTTTTTCGTTGACAGTTGAAGGAATATTTTCCTACGTTTCTCCTAACTGGACTGAGATTTTTGGGCATGAGGTTGCAGAGGTTGAAGGTAAATCCTTTGTTCCCTTTATACATCCTGAAGATGTGTTTATGTGTACCGATTATTTTCAAAGAATTTTGACAACAGGCAAGAAACAAGATGCAATTGAATATCGGATAAAACACAAAAATGGTAGTTGGCAATGGCATACAAGTAACTCATCTGCTATCAGAGATGCCAATGGCAATGTTTTGTACTTCGTTGGTATTTGCCATGACATTACTGACCGCAAACAAGCAGAAGAAGCTCTAGCAGAACGGGCGCGTTTAGCAAATTTTCGTGCCGATGTAGATGCGGCCCTTACCCAGAGTTACACCTTAGAGAATATGATGCATCGCTGTACCGATGCTTTAGTTGAACATCTTGATGCAGCCTTTGCTCGGATCTGGATACTGAACAAACAAGACAACGTATTGGAGTTGCAAGTCAGTTCTGGGATGTACACCCACATTAATGGGCCTCATCAACGTGTGCCAGTTGGTCAATTCAAAATTGGTTTAATTGCCGAAGAGGGCAAACCCCACCTAACTAACTCTGTACAGACAGATCCCCGCGTGGGTAACAAAGAGTGGGCACAGCGAGAAGGTATGGTGGCCTTCGCTGGCTATCCCTTGATTGTTGAAGATGAAACTGTAGGGGTGATAGCCATGTTTGCCCGTAAGGTAGTGACAGAATCAACTTTCACAGCGCTGGAATTTGCCGCCCAGGAAATTGCCATTGGCATCAAGCGCAAACAAACAGAAGTTGCACTCAGAGAAAGCGTCCAGCGAGAAACATTACTCAATCGTCTTTCTAGTCAAATTCGAGCTTCCTTGGATCTCAATCATATTGTGGAAACCGCAGTGCAGGAGATTCACAACTTATTCCAAATTGATCGCTGCGCTTTCTTTTGGTATCAGCAAGACGCTGATGTACCCTACTGGGATAAAGTATATGAGGCGAAAAGTTCCTTTTTACCCTGTTTGCTTAACGAGAAAGAAGCAACTAATGCAGAAATCAAAATAATCGCAGCCAAAACCTTGAACGGGGAAATGATCCGTATTGATGATGCTCAGACTATAGGTGATTCCATAGCACAGCAGTTTTTGCAGGATTTTGGTTTTACTGCTTTTATGTCGCTGCCCGTACATACCCAATCTGGCGAAATTGGCGTATTTAGCTGTGGTTATTGTAGTGGCTTCCGCCCTTGGCTGAACAACGAAGTAGAATTATTACAAGCAGTTACAGTCCAACTAGCGATCGCCATTGACCAAGCTAAACTTTACACCCAAACTCGCATCACTGCCCAAACTGCCCAAGATAAAGCCCAGCAACTAGAAGCGGCGCTGCTAGAACTGCAACAAACCCAAGCGCAACTGATTCAAACTGAAAAAATGTCCAGTTTAGGACAATTGGTTGCAGGTATTGCCCATGAAATCAATAATCCCGTCAATTTTATCTACGGCAATATTAGCCACGTCCGTGAATATACTAAGGATTTGCTGCACTTAGTAAAACTTTACCAACAGAACTACTACCCACCAACACCAGAGATTAATCAACATATCCACACCATTGATTTAGACTTTCTCGGACAAGATTTACCCAAAATCCTCGATTCTATGAACATGGGAGCCGAACGCATTCGGCAGATTGTCCTGTCTTTACGCAATTTTTCTCGCCTTGACGAAGACGGTACAAAGGCAGTGGATATTCATGAAGGCATGGATAGCACCTTGTTGCTACTGCAAAATAGCCTGAAAGCCAAACCAGGACATCCTGAAATTCAAGTAATCCGAGACTACGGCAACCTACCACCAATAGTGTGTCACGCTGGACAGATGAATCAGGTGTTTATGAATCTGTTGACAAATGCGATCGATGTTTTGGAAGAGTCATTTGTCACTAGTCATTTGTCATTAGTAAATAACTCTAAACCAAGGACAAACGACCAAGGACAAATGACTTCTCCTCAGATTCGCATTCGTACCCTCATCCAAGAAGACTATGTAATCATTAGCATTGCCGACAATGGCCCAGGCATGAATGAGGAAGTACGCAAACGCCTATTTGACCCCTTCTTCACTACCAAACCTGTGGGTAAAGGCACTGGTATGGGGCTATCAATTAGCTACCAAATTGTTGTCCAAAAACATGGTGGAAAAATTCAATGTACTTCAGCGCCAGGAGAAGGTGCTGAGTTTATTATTATGATTCCCCTAAAGCAAGAACCCTCAACATAGATATCACGCAGCTTTAATCTGAGCTTAATAAAAAGTTAATTTGCTGGTTGTTAATTAAGATTAATTCACTTTTTACTGTAATATTTGAACCCTTTAACAACCTAAAATTTAAAGGAATTGAGGGGATTATTTCTTTTACTATAGGGAATTAAGATTGCAGTCAAATTGATTGAAAAACGTTGTAATGGTAGTACTATCTTTGCGTAGGCGTAGCCTAACCTGAAAAAAATTCCTGAGTACAAATATAGAAAACTGGGATGATACAACACCAAAGTCAAAATAGTATCACCTACACACGTGTTCTCCACCTAAGTCATGTAATTGACATAGATATTCCCCAATGGTCTGGAGATCCCACAGTAGAATTTGAAACTGTGGCTGAACTAAATAATGATGGCTATTACCTGCGGCGTTTCTCTTTGGGGGAACATAGCGCTACCCATATCAATGCCCCTAACAGTTTTCATAGTTCTGCTGTGGGAATTGATCAATATCCAGCCCAGTCTTTGGTTGTACCTGCGGTGGTCATCAATATTTGCCAAGCTACAGCCGTTAATCCTGATTATGCCCTGACTATTGCTGATGTTTTGACTTGGGAAGAAGAATACGGTGAAATGTCTCCTGGCTGCGTAGTTATACTGAATACTGGTTGGCAGAAAAAGTGGTTTGATAAAAGTGCATTCTTAAATCATGATTCTCAAGGAATTGCCCACTTTCCAGGCTTTGGAATCGATGCGACTCAATTCTTACTGGATGAACGGCAAATTACTGGGGTAGGAATTGATACTCATGGCGTAGATCCAGGACAGGATAACAGTTTTGCGATTAACCGCTTGGTGTTGGAACAACCACGCATTGTGTTGGAGAATCTGACAAACTTGGATCAGCTACCACCTAAAGGTACTACTTTAGCGATCGCACCTCTAAGATTACGTGGTGGTTCTGGTTCTCCTGTGGCGGTATTGGCGTTCGTGCCTTAATTTTTATATCGATATTTAGTTCTCATACCAATTTCCTAAACTTGAGGATAACCTAGAAAGCAAGCAAACTTAATACACAAGTTTCAGTAGATCATCAGCCGGAGATTTTCAAGATGACAACTCCGCTATCTTGCCGTAATTATATAGACGGTCAATGGTTGAGTCCTGGAGAGGAAGCAACCCTAGAAAGTCGCAACCCTGCTGACAAAACCGAAGTGGTTGCCACATTTCCCCGTTCTCAAGCCAAGGATGTGGATGCAGCAGTTGTAGCTGCCCGTAAAGCCTACCGCAGTTGGCGCAAAGTCCCTGCCCCAGCTAGGGCTGAATACATTTTTCGCGTCGGGGAAATATTACTCCAGCATAAAGAAGAACTTGCCCAGTTAATCAGTCGGGAAATGGGTAAACCCTTGACAGAAGCCAGGGGAGATGTCCAAGAAGGTATTGACTGCGCCTTTTACAGTGCTGGCGAAGGGCGGCGACTATTTGGGCAAACCACACCCTCGGAAATGTCCAATAAGTTCGCCATGACTGTGCGGATGCCCATAGGAGTTTGTGCTTTAATTACTCCCTGGAATTTCCCTGTGGCAATTCCTTGCTGGAAAGCGATGCCAGCCTTAGTGTGTGGTAATACAGTCATTCTCAAACCTGCTGAAGATACTTCTGCCTGTGCAACTAAATTGATTGAAATTTTCCAACAAGCAGGTTTACCACCAGGTGTAATTAACTTGGTGCATGGTGTGGGAGAGGAGGTGGGGAAGGCTTTAGTTGAGCATCCCAATGTAGATTTGGTATCGTTTACGGGTTCTTCAGAAACGGGCGCCTTTGTCGGCGCTACTTGTGGACGCACTCACAAGCGTGTCTGTTTGGAAATGGGTGGTAAAAATGCCCAAGTGGTGATGGAAGATGCAGATTTAGAACTTGCTCTCGATGGTGCAGTCTGGGGAGCATTTGGGACAGCCGGTCAACGATGTACGGCTACCAGTCGCTTGATTTTGCATCGTGATATCAAAGAAAAATTTTCTGCCATGCTCTATGAGCGTACTAGTAAGTTACGTTTGGGTGCTGGCACTGACCCGAATTCAGATATTGGCCCGATAGTCAATGAAAAGCAACTCCAACAGGTGAGCAAGTATTTGGATATTGCTCGTGAGGAAGGAGCAAAGGTTTTAATTGGTGGGGAAATTGCTACTGAAGGCTCACTGAAAAACGGTTACTTCTTTCAACCAACTATTTTGGATGATGTAACTCCTGATATGCGTGTCGCTCGTGAAGAGATATTTGGGCCAGTGGTGGCATTAATTGAGGTTAGCTCCTTTGAGGAAGCGATCGCAATTCTCAACGATAGCAATTATGGTCTTTCTTCTTCAGTTTACACCCGCGATATCAACCGGGCTTTTACTGCCATGCGTGACATCGAAGCAGGGATCACCTATATTAACGGCCCTACTATTGGTGCAGAGGTACATTTACCCTTTGGTGGTGTGAAACAAACTGGTAACGGACACCGCGAGGCTGGAACTACAGCTTTGGATGTTTTCACTGAGTGGAAAAGTGTTTATGTTGACTTTTCTGGAAGTTTGCAACGCGCTCAGATAGATAATCGCAGTTAGGGATTGGGGACTGGGGACTGGAAAAAATTAGTTGAACCTTAATATATAATCTAATCCCTAATCCCCAATCACCTTTACCTAATTCTGAGCGATACCTTCTTCACGTGCTGCACGTTGCACAGCCGCCGCAACAGCAGTGACGACACGCTCATCAAAGACTGAAGGAATAATATGTTCTCGATCCAAGTCTGAAGGCTTGACTAAGGAGGCGATCGCACTTGCTGCTTCCAGGTACATTTTGATGGTAATTGTCCGTGCCCGACAATCTAAAGCACCACGGAATACCCCAGGAAAAGCGAGGACGTTATTGATTTGATTCGGGTAGTCACTGCGACCGGTTGCAATGACTGCAACATCTTTACTAATTAGTTCTGGCTGAATCTCTGGAATGGGATTTGCCATTGCAAACACAATTGGATCTTTGGCCATCGAATGTACCATTTCTGGTGTCAAAACTCCCGGGACACTGACACCAATAAACACATCCGCCCCTTGCATTGCACCTGCTAAGGTGCCCTGAGCTTTCACGGCAAATTCGAGTTTTTCTTCTGTCAAATCAGTGCGACTGGTAGAGATAATCCCTTTAGAGTCGCACATCCAGATTTTTTCTGCCCCAGCTTTGCGGAGCAACCGAGCGATCGCTACTCCAGCCGCCCCAGCACCGTTAATCACGATGCGGATTTCCGCCATTGATTTATGTACCAGCTTTAAGGCGTTAAACAACGCGGCCAAGGTGACAATTGCAGTACCATGCTGGTCATCGTGAAAAACGGGGATATCTAACTCCTGGCGCAATCTCTTTTCAATTTCAAAGCAGCGAGGTGCAGCGATATCCTCTAAATTCACGCCCCCAAACACCGGAGCGATATTTTTAACTGTCTGGATGATTTCATCTGTATCTTGGGTGGCGAGACAAATGGGAAAAGCATCCAGCCCTGCAAATTCTTTGAACAGCATTGCTTTGCCTTCCATAACTGGGAGGGCGGCTGCTGGCCCGAGATTGCCCAAACCCAAAACGGCACTACCATCAGTAACAATAGCAACAGTGTTTTGTTTAATGGTTAACTTGTAAACTTCCTCAGGATCTTGAGCGATCGCTGTACAAATTCGACCAACTCCAGGTGTGTAAGCCATTGCTAAATCAGATACACTCTTCAGAGGAATTCTGCTAGTAATGCTGATTTTGCCGCCGCGATGTAAATTAAAGGTGCGATCGTAGACACTGAGTAACTTAATATCTGGCAATGCTTTTACTGCTTGCACAATGGTTTCAGCGTGCTCAGTACTAGCAGCATCCACAGTCAGATCGCGGGTGGATTCTTTGCGGGTTTGCTCGATTAAATCAATTTGACCGAGATTACCGCCAGTAGTTGCGATCGCCTGGGTTACTGACGCTAACATCCCTACACGATTGGGAATCTGCAAGCGTAGCGTCAAACTAAAACTAGAATTAGGAGTTAGGTCTGCCATGTTGATTTTGGATTTTAAGTTTTAGATTTTATATTGAATTGAGACGAAAACTAAAATCTGAGATTTTTATTCAGTGGAAACACAATAGACCTCTTTCAAAAGCCCCTAACACCTTCCTCCCAACCCCTCCTCGCTTGCGGGGAACTTGGGGCCCCCTCTGGGGATTAGGGGCAGGGAGAGGAAGACAAAGTGTAGCTTTGGCGGGGTGGGGTTCTTATTTTTGATTTATGTAAGAGACTTCATGATCTGCGCTCACAAGGAACAATGAAAATGTCTTTCCCTCCTGCCTCCTGCCTTATTTTCAAGGCAGGTCTAATGAATGTTAACTCTGGAGATAACCGTCAGTAGTTAGTTTACTCACTACTCACAG
>NNBV01002300.1_pt1 | contig 21653 bp, 18 predicted proteins | sample 1173771 | NCBI WGS metagenome assembly NNBV01 (sample SAMN07173938, study PRJNA388173) | plant metagenome | isolation source: symbiotic tissue sample KVS11 | place: Norway: Troms, Kvaloya island | reverse complement strand
CGGTTTGATGGCCTGTTGAGTGCGGCTCCTTTTGTGGTGGCGTTTCTGGAAATTTTTTAATCTGATTTTTTAATCTGATTTTTTAATCTGATTTTTTAATCTTCGCTATGAGCATGTTCTTAGGTTCATTTATGATCCATTGATCATGGAATGATGAATGTTTTCTAACGAGAAAGGTCAGAATCAAGTCGAAATCTGAAACAAGACTTGAAATTGGTATGATACAAGGTTAACTTCCTAACTAAATACAGATTGCAGGAAAAACTTGGAAGTAGTGAATTTATTTATCTTTGCAACCGTTTTCGGGGTTAGGATAATTTAATGTTCTCTTAAACCCTGATAGCTTAATTTTGAATACTATTTTTTGATATATGGCATACATAGAACCTGCTCCTTTATTAGATAAAGAAAATCCTTTCGAGGCAATGATGTCTCGCTTTCGCACGGCCTCCCAGATCCTCGGATTGGAAGAAGAAGTGTACAACGTATTGAAATCGCCTGCCCGTCAGGTGATTGTGTCATTACCCGTAACCATGGATGATGGCAGTATTAAAGTTTTTGAAGGTTACAGAGTCATTCATTCTACTATCCTCGGTCCATCCAAAGGAGGTATTCGTTTCGATCCGCACGTGAACCTGGACGAAGTGAAAGCACTGGCTGCATGGATGACCTGGAAGTGTGCCGTGGTGGATATTCCTTACGGTGGAGCAAAAGGTGGTGTGGCCTGCAATCCCCGTGAAATGTCGGCCGGAGAAATTGAACGCCTGATGCGTGCTTACACCCTTTCCATGATCGATATTTTTGGCCCTGATAAAGATATTCCTGCTCCTGATATGGGTACAGGTCCCCGCGAAATGGCGTGGCTGATGGATGAATATTCGCGCACCCAGGGTATGACGGTAAATGCCGTGGTAACAGGTAAGCCGATTGTATTGGGCGGATCACTTGGCCGCACCGAAGCAACTGGCCGCGGAGTAATGGTAAGCGCATTGGCAGCCATGGAAAAATTAAAAATCAATCCATATAAAGCTACTTGTGCCGTGCAGGGATTTGGTAACGTAGGATCATGGGCTTCACGCCTGCTGTCCGAACGAGGACTGAAAGTGCAGGCGATCAGCGATATCTCCGGAGCTTATTTCAATGAAAATGGAATTGATATCGAGAAAGCATTTGCTTATCGCGATAAAAATAAAGGCTCGCTGGAGGGATTTCCTGAAGCTGAAAAACTGAAAGGTGATCAGCTGCTTACACTACCTGTTGATTTATTAGTACCTGCTGCCACCGAAGATGTCATCACCGGAAGTAATGCCGGAAGTATTCAGGCAAAGCTCATTGTGGAAGGTGCCAACGGCCCCACTTCATCCAAAGCAGATAGCATCATTTATGAAAAAGGCATCAGCGTTGTGCCTGATATTCTGGCCAATGCGGGTGGTGTAACCGTTTCTTATTTTGAGTGGGTGCAAAATCGCCTGGGATATAAATGGACTGCCGATCGTGTTAACCGCAGAAGCGATCGCATTATGAAGGACGCGTTTGATAACGTGTATAAAACCGCTATCGAATACAAGGTATCGTTGCGTATTGCAGCGTACATGGTTGCTATTGACAAAGTAGCCAAGACTTACAAATACCGTGGCGGCTATTGATGTAAGGAATTCAGAATAATCAGAAGTTAAGAATCCAGATATCTGACGTAAATTTGCGCCAGCTAAGGCTAATTTTAATTTTCTAATTCTTTTTTAAAAATGACTATTCACAAAGAAGGCCGCACTTTACTTTTTGTTCTACTCATTGTGTTTTTCGCCATCAACTGGGCGGTAGCACACTATCTGCCCGAAGCAAAAGCCATTCAGAATATTGTCATAGGTATCAGCGTAGTTCTCTATCTGGTTGTGCTTCAGTTCTTCCGCAATCCTATTTTCGATATCACGAAAAATGAGAAGCACGTCATTGCTCCTGCCGATGGTAAAGTGGTGGTGATCGAAGAGACCGAAGAGACCGAATATTTTAAAACCCGCAGAAAACAGATTTCTATTTTTATGTCGCCCATCAACGTGCACGTAAACCGTATGCCAGTGGGAGGAACAATCAGTTACTACCGCTACCACGCAGGCAAATACCTGGTAGCGTGGCACCCAAAATCAAGCACCGAAAATGAACGCACTACCGTGGTAGCCAAAATGAAAAATGGTACCGAGGTATTGTTCAGACAAATTGCAGGTGCGCTTGCACGACGAATCAAATGCTATGTTACCGAAGGCCAGCCACTCGAACAAGGTCAGGAATTTGGATTCATTAAATTCGGTTCTCGTGTAGATATCTATCTTCCTTTGGATGCCAAAGTTTCTGTTAAGATAGGAGACATAACAAAAGGCGGAAGAACCGTTATCGCTGAGCTTTCTTAAACCCAGGCGACCGTTACTCACAATAACGACCGGTTTAAAAAATGCTTTAATTAACTTTAAGAAAACTGAAATTATTTTCTTTGATTTCCGTTACACAGATTAAGGAGATAGATTTCAATAACACTATATAATTAATGGTCAGAGCAGTCAAATTCACAGGCAGGCAACACGAGTTTTTTAATACGCTCAATCAGCGTGTGAATGGCTATTTTAAAACCAACGGAATCAGTCGTAACGCAAACTCTGAAATGGTCATCAAAACGATCTTCATGTTTGCCTTGTATTTTATTCCATACGCCATTACGTTGATACTGCCCGTAACTAATTATGGTATTTATCTATTGTTTTATATCGTGATGGGGTTTGGTGTGGGCGGCATCGGGTTGTCAATCATGCATGATGCCAACCATGGTGCTTATTCTCCCAAATCATGGGTTAATAATTTACTCGGTTACTCACTAAATCTTGTAGGCGCCAATGCATTGAATTGGAAAATTCAACACAATGTATTGCATCACACTTATACGAATGTGTTTGATGTGGATGAAGACATCAGTCCACGTGGTGCATTGCGTTTTGCTCCTGAATCTCCGTGGAGAAGATTCCACCGCTTTCAGCATCTCTATGCCTGGTTCCTTTATGGATTGATGACCATCGTTTGGGTGATCACCAAGGATTTTATGCGACTGGTTCGCTACCAGAAAGATGGTATGCTGGCCAAGCAAAAAGTAAATGTGTTTAAAGAATGGGCCATCCTTCTTTTAACTAAAGCATTTTATGTAGGCTATATCTTTGTAATACCTGCATTGATTCTTCCGTTTTCCGGATGGCAGATACTGGGAGCCATATTACTAATGCATTATGTAGCTGGTTTTATTCTGGCTATTATTTTCCAGCCGGCACATGTTATTGAAGGCACAGAATATTTTCAGCCGGATGATACTGGCAGCATTGAAAACACATGGGCCATTCACCAGATGCTCACTACTACCAATTTTGCTCAGAAGAACAAGCTGCTTTCCTGGTACGTGGGTGGTCTTAATTTTCAGGTAGAGCATCACCTGTTCCCGAATATCTGCCATGTTCACTACCGCCATATCTCAGGCATAGTGGAAAGTACAGCGAAGGAATTTGGTGTTCCTTATAAGAAAGTAGATACATTCATCGGAGCTTTAGTGCTGCACGGAAAACTGCTCAAGGTGCTGGGTAAAAGCGAGAAGGTAGATATTGCTGCGATTGCCCCGTCTCTGACATAAATTCCATTTAATCTTCCTAGTGAATCACTCCTTTATTAAATTGAGGGATGTTTCATCTGCCTGTTGACTTCACTTGTTAATAAGATTAATGAATGAGTGATTTCCCTTATCTGCAAAACAGTCGCATTCGAAGAGTTAATTTCTTTCGGAAATTTTTCCGCTATGCATTAATTGAAAGAGTTTTAATTCTGATGTACAAAGGGACTAAGTTCACACGAAAGTTAATCCCTCCGGAGTACCTGTATCCTAAAAAATCATTTCGGTTAGCTGTGCGTGATGGAGTTACCTACCGGCTTGATCTGAGCAATGTGATTGATCATTCCCTTTATTTCTTTCGTCGCTACTTCACGCCACTTCAATTGTTTCAGTTACTAAAAAACGACACTGTAACTATTGATATTGGCGCAAACATCGGAACAGTAGCATTACGTGCTGCTGCCATTTCCAGCAAAGGATATGTATATGCCTTTGAGCCCGATACAGATAACTACAATTCCTTACAGTACAATGTTAAACTCAATCAGTTTGAAAATATTATTCCAATAAAAAAGGCATTGGGTGATTTAGCTCAGGAGTCAAAACTATTTAAAGTCAACCGATTCAATACCGGTATGAACCGGATACTTCCTGCGAATGATTCGTTTACTGATTTTGAAACCATAGAAGTAAGCACACTGGATGAAGAAGTAAACCGCTTAAAAATAGATCGTATTGACCTGATTAAGATTGACGTGGAAGGATACGAGCTGAATGTTTTAAAAGGAGCACGTGCTGTACTGGAGCGATTTCATCCGCTTATTGTGGTGGAGATCATTGAAGTGAATCTGAAGAACAATGGACAAACTTCAGCAGAGGTAATCGGTTTTCTGAAAGAGTTTGGATATCATTTCGTGGATTTGAAAAACGGAAAGCCATTGACAGATGAGCAACATCTTGAAACAGATGTTCTTTGCTACACCACTCATTACCCCCTGACCTGATCCAAGGGTATGAATGAAATAAAATTCAAGCCCTGGACAAGTAGCAATAAACCTAAAAAGATATTGGTAATCCGTTATCAGGCCATGGGCGATGTGGTGATTACACTTCCTTATCTCAATGATTTCAAAAGACAATTTCCTGATACAGAACTCCACTTTATAACCACAAAAGAAGTAAGCGCTATTCCTTTAAGTCTCAGATTTTTTGATAAAGTCATCGTGATCGGGGGCGGACGAAATGCAAAACTTCAGTTTTTTTTTACTTTGTGCAAGCTTCCTTTTTTGCTTTGGCAACGTAATGATGTGGTCATGGATTTGCAAAACAACAAGATCAGTCATGTGATAAGGCGAACACTTCGCCCAAAAGCGTGGTGTGAGTTTGATCGGTTCTCATCCAGGTCAGCAGCAGAACGTACTAAACTGACAATGGATAGCTTGGGATTGGGTAGTATAAAATTAGATACAGAATTTGATCAGCGTATCAATGAACAAGCGGTAACTGATAAATTGATTGCGAACGGATGGAAGAAAGATCATTTGTTGATTGTACTAAATCCGGCCGGTGCATTTGATACACGCCATTGGCCGCTTTCTAATTATGTTGAACTCTCCTCTCTTTTAAGAAAAAACAATCCTACACTTCAGTTTTTAATCATTGGATTGAAAAGTAAACTTCATCATTCAGTTGAATATTTAAAATCACAATTAAAGGAGGACCTGATTGATCTCACGGATCAGACTGATTCTGAGGAAGCATTTGCTTTAGTGCGCAGAGCGAAACTGATGATCACTGAAGATAGTGGCTTAATGCACATGGCATGGGTACAGGCAGTTCCTACTTTGGCTATCTTCGGTTCTACGCGCAGTGATTGGTCATCTCCGCAAGGTGCGTGGTCAGTGTGTCTGAATTCATCTGATCTGGAATGTGGTAATTGTATGTTGGAGAAATGTATTCACGGTGACAATCGTTGCCTTACGCGCTACACTCCTGAAATGGTGTATGAGAAAGCAATCGCATTACTGAATCTATGAAGAAGAGCATCGCCATCTTTATGCCGGGAGGAGTAGGCGGTGGTTATTACTCACAAGGTATTCCTGTGATAGCGAAACTGGTTGACGATCTTAATACTGAGTACACCATCAATATCTATAGTCTGCATCCACCCAATGCTGACTTTAAACCAAGCGGGTATCAGTTATTTTCTATTAACAAAGCAATTAAATTTGGTTGGCTTCGATGGAGTTTACTAAGTCTTTTGTTTTTGAAACATCATTTTGAAAAGAAGTACGATGGTCTATATGCTTTTTGGGGATTGTCAGCAGGAGTTCTGGTTGTCTTGCTATCTAAAATAATACAAAGACCTTCGGTTATTCATTTGCAAGGTGGCGATGCGGTCTATATTCCATCTGTTAATTATGGATCGCTGAAGGGTTTCTTAAAGAAGCTAATGGTCTGGTCGTATAATCATTGCTCGGTATTAATTGCGCTTACCCATTTTCAAAAAACAAAATTGATGGAAGCAGGTGTATCCCGTCCGATAGATGTGATTCCATTTGGCCCCGATCTTGATTTGTTTCATCGGAAAGAGAAGTTCAGTCTTCATGCTCCGATACGCTTTCTTCATGTAGGCAATCTGCTTCCTGTAAAAGATCAGATCATTTTACTAAATGCATTTGAACTAATCACGAAATCATTTTCCGGGGAATTACGAATCATCGGTGAAGATCATCTTCATGGAATAATCCAAAACCATTGCAAAAAATTAGATATTCAGGATAAAGTTGAATTTGTGGGAATACAACCGTATGATCAGATGCCGTTGCATTATGCCTGGGCGGATATATTATTAATGACTTCTGTTTATGAAGGTCAATGTCTTGCCGTATCAGAAGCAGCCGCAGCGGGTGTTATGCTGGCTGGAACACGCGTTGGACTTTTATCGGATTGGGATGATCGTTGTGCTGTGGTAAGTGAAATAGGAAACGCAGAACGTCTTGCCAATCAGGTAATCAACACAATCAGAAATGCTGATCGTATGCATGATCTTGTTGACAAAGCGAGGTCTGAAGTTGCTCTGAAAGACAGGCGATGGACTTTTTTGAGAGTTAAGGAGTGTATCGATGTAATGATGAAATGATCCCGATGAAAAAACGATTAGCAGTTATAGGAGGAGGAGCGCATACCATACCCAGCTACCGTGCCATGCTCCGATTAATTGCAAAGGAGTATGACCTGACGCTTTTTAGCGAATTCCATCTTGAGAAGAAATGGGAAGTAGCGGAGTATAGTATTCATTCTGTTTCAGAGCGGAAAATAAGCGGAAGATGGAGAACGATTTTGTTTCTCGTTATGATTATAAAAGCGTTTTGCTTTAAGCGACCTGATGTTATTCATTCGCACTCAACTTATCCTTCAGGAGTAATAGCTATTATTTTAGGATGGTTGTTTCGTATTCCCGTTGTGGTTTGCCTTGATGCAGCGGAGGCTTCGCAGGTGCCGGAAATAAATTTTGGAGATCTTCTTCATTCACTGAGAACGAAGTTGAACAAGTGGGTGATAAATAAAGCTGCAGCAGTCACGGCACTTACCCGATTTCAATTCGAAGACGTTTACACAAATCTTGATTTTAAAAAACCTGTTCAGATCATTCCGAGAGGCGTTGACCCTAACCGGTATTTTTTTAAAGAGAAAACTCCAGTTACAAAACCGATACGATTTCTTAGTGTTGCCTATCTTCATCCGGTTAAAGATCACGAGACGATGCTTCGTGCGTTTCAAATTATTTCTCAGCAGATGGAGGCATCGCTTACTTTAGTAGGGCAGGATTACTCGAACGAAAGAATTCAACAGCTGGCAAAAGAACTGTCGATTGAACAAAAAGTAAATTTCGTTGGCTTTGTAGCGAACGAAGATATAGCTGGATACTACAGCCAGTCTGATTTTTTTTTACATACTTCTTTATTCGAGAGCCAGGCCATGTCGGTAGTGGAGGCAATGGCTTCCGGAGTTTTAGTCTGTGGCACTCGTGTAGGAATAATGGCTGACCTTTCTGGTGAATGTTGTATTACCGTGAGGACAAAAGACCATATTACATTGGCTGACGAAGTAGTAAGATTGGTTAATAGTTCGGGTGAGCAGGCAAGGTTGAGAGCAAATGCTTTCAGGTGGGTTCAATCCCATTCGTTGCAATGGACGACTCAGCAATACCTGGATTTGTATCGGCCGTTACTCAGATAAGAACTTTGTCATGGCGCCTCTCAAGCCTGCCTTCACGCAGTTCATACACGCTGTCAAATTGTTCCCATAACTTTTCTTTATGCGAAACCATGATGATGGTTTTTTGTGAAGATAAATTCTGAAGTAGCGTATGAGTGATTTCTTCTTCCGTTTCTGAATCCAGTTGATTGGTAGATTCATCCATCAACAGAATAACGGCATCATGGTAGAGTGCGCGGGCAATGGCGATTCGTTGGCGCTGACCTCCTGAGATCCTGGCTCCTTTTTCACCAAGCAAACTATCCATTCCTTCGGGAAGTATTTGTATCCAGTTACGAAGTTCTGCCTGGGCTGCAACCTGTGCTATTTTCTCCTCATTAATTTCGTGTACAGGAATGCCAAACGCAATATTCTCTTTTATTGATCCATCAAGAATGTAAGGATGTTGTGGAATGTAGCCCAAGCACTTTTGCCATGATGCGGTATGTTTTTCTTCCAGTAGAGTGTTGTCAATAATAATTTCTCCCTTGCTTTCTTTTATAAATCGCAGCAGAATGAGAAGTAAGGAAGTCTTGCCAGATCCCGATTTGCCGGTGATCACAATACGTTCTCCTCTTTGAATACGAAAAGAGATGTTATTTAAAAGTAAGGGTTGATTGTGATGACCAAATGAAATTCCCGACAACAGGATTTCTTTAGTGAAAGAGATGGACGATTTTTCGTCTGATGATTCTTTTTGCAGATCAATCGATTGACTTAATTCCTGAACCACATATTCATGCGTCTTTATTTGTAGCAGGGCGGCAAAAACACGGTTCATGGAAGGGATGATGCGAAAGCTTACTCCCGCATAAATACTCAGCAATAGTAAAGTTTGCTCATAAGGTTGTTTGCTCCACAGTGAATAAATGATAAGAGAGCCAACACACAGTGCGGCAATCAATTCTGTAACCCGGGCAGGGCTTGTATTTATACTGTGAGCTTCTGTAAAGATGCTGGTCAGTTCTTTGTATTGCGAGATGAATTTATTTTTGAAGTATTTATTTTTGTGCATTGATTTTATTTCCGGCCATCCTTCTACAGATTGCATGGTGTATTTCAATAGCAATGGATACCCTTTCTTTATCTTTTTACTTATGCCCCTTAGGTTTCTTCTTTTTAAGAAATAGATCATCAGCAATGGAACAAAAATAACGGCAATGAAAATGAATGCACTGCTATTAAAGAGAATAATGCCTGTTAATAATAAAAGGGCGACAATACTTTCTGATAAAATGGTGCCTGCCGGGATAATGATATTATTGGCAAAAGTCAAAGGCAGATTGGTGATCCGATTGGATTGCTTGCTGAAATCAGTGTCAGTAAACTGAGAGTAGGAGGATTCTAAATACTGATCCAGAGAAAGTGATGCAAGATCGTTGGCGATGCGATAAGCGTAATTCGCTTTTTGATGTATAATCCATCGGGTAATTTGCGTTTTAATGAATAGGAATAAGATAACCGTGATGGTTAAGGTAATTGCAAAGCTGGCATGATTCGTAAAACCAGTGGCACGATAAATAGCGAGTAAATAACTGTTTTGAAAGGCGTACTCCGGATTAAGTACCAGAAGAATGATCGGAAGAAAAAAGGCCAAACTAAAGAAATCAAGTACCGAGCTGATGCTTAAAAGTAAAGTTATTTTTATTCCCTCTTTGCGCTGCGAAGACGAAAGCATCTGAAAGACAGTATAGAGAATCTTCTTGTTCATCCGTTTCTATCTTTTTTTATAATGATCCATGGAAATGGAGAATCTTTAATGAATATCTTTTTGAGTTTATTGATTAGGCTTTGAGGTTTATAAACGATCGTGTAGTCCAGTGTTCCAAAAGACGACCAGCCGTGGTGGAAATAGCCTTGTTGGCTTGAATTTACTCCGACACTTTCAAAATATTTTTTCGATCTTCGTTTAGCATCTTCAATTTCATTTTCGTTGTAGAAGGGAGTGTCGAGAATATGAATTTCCCCTTGAGGTGTAAGAAGAGGGAGAAGTTGCCTGATAAATAATTCCAGATCCGAAAAGTATTGTGCAACACTGGCAACAACGATCATGTCCGTTTTCAACTTATCAAAAGAGTTGGAGAGAATGTCTCCATACACAAAGCAAGCTGATGATGAATTACTTGAGACCCGTACCGCTTGTTGTAATTCTGCCTCATTGATGTCAATGCCACAGTAATCGGCAGCAATAGATCGATGGAGGTAATTGATCAGCCATCCGTTTCCGCAACCAATTTCAAGGAGGTGTGTGGAATTCTTTTTTTTAAGATAACGAATTAACCGATCGGTAGAGCGCTTTCGGATTTTCCATTCTGTAGCGAGAGTAGCGACACCATGAAACTCGGGAAGTAAGTGAACAACATCATCCGTATAAACCCTACCTTCCTTATGTCGAAGTTTTAAATAGTTTTCTTCAAACGAATCATATTGTGGTAAATCTTTTTGATAGAATAGCCCATTCTCAAAATGGAATCGCGCATCTTTTATCAACAGATTAGTGAAAGAATTCATTTGCCCTGGTATTGAAAGGTAACAATGATATGGTCACCCCAGTGATTGAATGGAAACGAGTTCCGGAAGTGTTCATCTGTTTTTCTAAGAATGGTGTAGAGCAAAGGCTTCTCTTTAGCCAGATCATCACGATGAGGCGGAGGCGATAAAGTCCCTAATCCTTCTGATTGAATAAAACGGAATGATGAACCAAATGCTTTTTTTATGTCGGATAACGAGTGATAATAAGTAGGGAAGTATTCTCCTTCCAGATGAGCCATCACTCCGTTCTTTTTAAATCTTCGAAGGGCTTTCTGTCCATGACCTTTCAAAAGGCCAAGTATCTCCCACACAGAAACTTTTGGCATAATCACCCAGCTCACGTAAGCGCCATGCTTTAATAAGGAAGGTAGGTGTGTTGTTACTTTGGAAAGATCGTCAATGCAATTAAGTCCCCCAAAATTGGAAAAGACATAGTTGAATTTTCCATGCTCTAATGTATTCAGAGTGTCATAAGACAGTTGCTGAACCTTTAGCCTTCCGTTTAATGAGTGGTACTGAATTTTTTGTTTGATTTCGTGAACCATTCCATCTGACAGATCCGTGGCTAGTACTTCGTTTCCACAGGAAGCAAAATACAAGGCATCCAATCCGGTGCCTGCATTTAATTCAAGTATCCGTTGCCCGGGTTTCAGAAACTGTTGAACATGATCATATACTTGTGTCCGCCATTCCTTCAAAATGCTGTTTTGTAAATCATCTGCGTCATAATGAGCAGACTGCTTGCTGAAAGCCTGATTAACGATTTGAAAAGAGTTAGTCATGAAGTATTTCGATACGTTTTAATTCGAGACGATGAAGCAGGCTAAGCGGAATGTTGTACATCATCGATGCCACAGGACGAACAGGGAGCTTTGCGGGATTTTTTATCCACTTTAAAATAGAAAGCCATCCTCGCCTGATCCGGTAACGATTATGTACATAGCGATGAAGTGTTTTGTAAAAATAAGATCCATACGTTCCTTCGAACATCATGGCCAGATCATCGGAGTCTTTCCAGTTCTGTTTTTTGTGTAATTGGTTTTTTACTCTATCATAGAACACAGTTCCTGGTAAAGGGTAGGAAACGGAAATACCGATCTCATCAGGCATCAGTTGCAATACCATGCGCAGTGTGGAATGGATATCTGCTATCGTTTCTCCGGAGTAACCGAACTGAAGAAAGAAGGCCACTTTGATACCATGCGATTTTAAAAGAGTAGAAGCTTTATGGATTTCTTCTACTTTAGTCTCCTTGTCCATTGCATCGAGTATTTTCTGTGATCCGGATTCAGCGCCTACCCAAACTGTGTCAGCTCCTGATTGAGCCAATGCCTGGATCGTATCTTCTTTCAATAACAAGTCGACACGTGATTGTATTTTATAGCGAATCTTTAGATTTCTTTCTGCTAATAACGTATTGAATTTCTGAATCCATCCGGGTTTGAGCCCGAAGATGTCATCACACATCCAGAAATGATCGGGTTGATAGCGTTGTATGAGCATCTCTATCTCATTCACTACATTTTCAGCTGATCTTGAGTTGTAACGATTTCCATAAATAGGTTTCGCGCACCAGTTACATTTGAATGGACATCCACGTGTAGTGGCAATGTTTAATGAAAAGTAGCCATGATGCTCTTTCCATATTTTCCGGTAAGGCTCAATGTCAATGAGATCCCAGGCAGGCATTGGTAAAGAATCAATATCGCGCATTACTTGCCGAGGTTGATTAACGATTAATTGTTCTTCTTTTTTATAAACTAGTCCATTGATTGATGATACGCTATTGTTGGCTTCAAGAGCGAACAGAAGTTCTTTCAATGTGTCCTCTCCTTCACCTTTAATCACGTAGCGCGCTCCGTGATTAAAATATTTTTCGTAATGATCAGCAGCATCCGAACTATTAATAATAACAACACTATCCATCGCTGTCGCTGCTTCAATCATGCCAAAAGCAGCTTCGCGCATGGTGGTTAGGCACATCTTGGTAAGATAGTTGAATCCATCGTCGTAAAGGATAACGTATTTTGGTTTCTCCTTTTTTAGTACAGGAAAAAACCGCGAAGGCCCATCTTCCAGATTGGAATCCCAAAGAGATACATCAACTCCCATTTCTCTTGTAACGGCTGCGGCAAGCAATGTTCCAAGCGGTGGATACGGTTGTTTGAACTTCCACTGTTTGCTATCTAACGGATAAAAATAAGAATGTGTGATTAGTGCTTTACTCATGTATCCATTGAATGTTAAACTTTCGCGCGAATTGTGTGAGTTTTTCTAAATATTGATTCACTACCTTTTTCTGATAGAACTTGGGATGATTTTTCGATGCATGTTTTTTTGTTTTGAATGCAATCTTGAAATCTTCACTGTTGTATTGTTTGGAATAAATTCTTCTCCACCTGCTGTTTGTGAGTTTCATTAAAAGTGTATCCCATAGGCTGCCACCCAGTAGGTTGATCATCTTTTCAACGATCTTTTTCAGGTTACTTGGAGCAGAAGGAGTAGTGTCAACAGATTTTAAGCAGTGGTTGGGAAGAAATTCTTTTAGCCATTTATTATTTTCAAACAAGCGACTGTAATAGTGATTGCCACATAAAGGAATTAACGTGGCGAGTTCTGTGGCGGTAAAAATATTTTTCTCTTCAATTTCAAGATGATCGCTGTCGATAAAATAATTCACGCAGAAATGTTTGTGTGAATTGAAGAGAACAAGCTTCTTGTAAATGACTAGCAGAGTACGCGCAATCCATAGTCGCTGAGGCGCAGTGATGATGAAGAAATCCAAATCGCTTTTGTCATCCATGTAATTCTTTGACAATGATCCTGAGACCATGACTGCTCTGACAAAGGGAAAGGAATAAATAAGGCATGCTTGCTTTTCAGCAGGGTGAATCCATTTCTGAGCTTCATTATTTCCCTTTACTCTACGATCAATAATTTCTCTATTCTCTCTTACGCTATAAAAATCATCTTGTTGAAAAATATAACCTTTGTCTGATAATTCTTTCAATGCCTCAGTGACCTCATCCTGAGTAACATGATTTGTACTCATGAAGTGAAACACTTCTTTTGAGGTAAGCGGATACTGAAAAATATCGTAGTACAGCAATGCCTTTAATGCACTCTGCGATGTTTCTCGATGTGGAAATACATCACGCATGTGATACAGTTAATTGAGGTGAACGAACAGGCTGAAACTGAAAAACCAAAAGTGAATGGAAGAGCGAGAAGAATACAATTCCTTTTTGAGATTCAAAGATGGATTCGGTGATGCAAAGAATTAAAATCACACTCAAAAAACTAAGATGAAGAAATGAGAAATCAAGTTCTTGCTGGAATACAGGCATGAGCAGACAAGCTGCCAGTACAAAGATTCCAATAACACCTAACTGCAGAAAGGTATAGATAAATTGATTGTGAGGGTCGTAAGAATTGATGGTATTGGTAATGTTATATTTCTCAGCAGAGGATTTCATGGCCTGTGTTGCATCACCCGTTCCGTTACCCATTGCCCAGTTATTGTTGTTAATTGATCGTATGCCAAGCCACCATAATGAAAGCCGGATGGAAGAGGAAGTGGTATATAACTTATTTGTCTCTATTGTCAATGAAGAGGGCGTGAACTCCTGAACCGAACGATATCTTGAAATGGGATTGAGAATGATGGATGCTGCGGATATAAGAATAATCACAACACTTCCTGTGATGGCAAATGAAGCTCTTCCGGAGTTGAAAAAGACCCAACACAATCCGATAATACAGGAGAAAATGTAAGCAATAGTGATTGCCCTTGAAGAAAGTAGTAAGATAAATAATGAGAATAACAGAAAGAGAGATAGTACTACTCTTTTCTGCCAGGCGGTTAAGTTATGTTCTTGCTGTTTGTAAAAATGAGCAAGCAAGAGAATGCTGAATACGATGTATAATCCTAAATAAGTAGGATGGATATTTATTCCGGATGAAAGCTCATTGTACGAAAAATAAGACCAGGTTTGTGATGCATCTGGGTTGAGTACTTTAAACTCTTCTGAATTGGCAAAATCAAAGTTTTGGGGTATCCGACCCGGATGCCGTGATTGATTGAATGCCACACTCATGCAAATCACAACGGCTATAAACGATGTAACGACGAATGACTTTAGTAATAGATTAATGTAATTGCTCTGGATTTTTATAGTCGCCAATAGGATTGGCAGGAGAAAGAAGAACGCTTTCTTCTCAATATCAGATATTCCATTTTTAATGTTACTCGTATAAAGCAGACCAGTAAGATGCAGCATAAAGAATAATATAAACGGCCAAAGTAGTGGCTGATTTTTAATCGTATTCCATTTCTTTTTCCATTCGCCCTCTATCAGCCAGCTGGCAAGAAGAAGTAACAAACCGGCATGACATATGGCAATAGAAAAAGGAAGTGCTGCAATGGCTGTGGCCAATGCAACTACATTCACGACTTCATGTGATATCGGTTTACTAAAATTCATTTTGAAGCTTTAGCAAAGTGCGTTGATTGATCTGTTTTCTTTCACGATCAAAGAACCATCCCCATTTATTAAAATAACGTATAGCACTTTTTATATTGTAAAAAAGCAAATGAATATTATGGTAGGATCCGCGCTGGTGATGGTGATAAATGGTAGCGTGGGGATAAAATACAGTTCTGAACTGCTGATGTATCCTTCGGCTCAAATCCATGTCTTCGGTATAAAGGAAGATGCGTTCGTCAAATAACCCCACCTGGCGCAGGGCATCTAATCGTAAGAACATGAAGCATCCCGAAAGGAAAGGCACATCCATAATTTTGTTATAGCCGGAGAAATGTAACTCATGCGCAAGATTTTGTTTCTCTAGCAATTTCTTATGGAAACGAAAGAATCGCCTTAGAAAAAGCATAGAAGGATTTGGCAACAAACGACACAGCGGTTGCAATCTCCCATCCGGATATAACACCTTAGGCATAGTTAGCCCAATCGAATGGTCGCCCTCCATAAACCGATACAGATCGGAGATCACATTTTGATCGAAATAAACATCTGGATTAAGAACAAGATGATATTTTGCGGAAGACTTCATTGCTTCTTTCAAAGCAACATTATGCCCGGCACCAAATCCTAAATTCTGATTGTTGAAGATGTAGATGATGCGCGGATCACTGATTAAATTTCGTGCATCATCAGCAGGAGAATTATCGATAAGATAGAGGATAGAGTTAGCAGTACTCTGCAAAAAACTTCTGACCGCATGCAAGAGCATGGTCGGGTTGCTTTTATAAATAACAATAGATGCACTCAGATCACGCATACGATAGTTGAATCAAATGTTTAACAAGTTTGTATCTGAATCCTAGCTTCTGAATAAGTGAATACGGGCTTGGTGTTGATGTAGGCGATGCATTATTAAGATGCCTTCGGTGAAAAACCAGTTGATCGGGGATAAAGATCACGTTGAAATAAACTTCTGCGATCAATCCGATCCATAAGTCATGCATCGGAATTTTAGCGGGGAAAGGCAATGCTTTTTGCAATACTTTTCTTTTGAAGGCCATGCAGCAACCCATATATGAATTGCTTAGCAAATTGCGAAAGAGTCCTTCACCTGATCGGTTCAGCTCAAAGAAGGACTGGTTGGTTTGCGTGTGCCTGCTGTCAACAATTACACAATCGCTGACTACCAGATCATATTGAGTAAGGTGAGCGAGCATTGACTGCACTTTATTGTCCGTCCAACGATCATCCTGATCACAGAGGAAAATAAATTCGCCTTTACATACACTTAAGCAGTTCTCGAAATTTGAAATGATACCCGAACGTGAATTGAAACACAGTTTGATACGGTCATCTGTGTAGGACATGATAATGCTCACCGTATCATCTGTGGACTGATCATCAGAAATAATTAATTCATCCCCGGCTCCCAGTTGAGGGAGAATAGAATCAATCTGTTCGCGAACAAATTGTGCTCCGTTTTTGACAGCCATACAAATGGAAACCAAGATGAATAATTTAAGTGAGCATCAGATTTGATAGATGCTTTCCTCATGACGCGGCAAAGAAAAAAAGGGTTGCCTGCCCTGGCTACTTTAAAATAGTGTCTTTTTTCAGCACGTCAAGGCACACGAAAGATAGTAGTATCATGGATAGTCCGATAGGATTGTTGATGTATTGGTTGGTCAATGACTGGATAAAAATGAAAAGAGAACTGAAGAAAAAGGCCTCACGAACCCCGCTTTCAGGTGCGGCGCGGTATTTTTTGAATAAAAGCCAGAATAAATACGCCCATAAAGCAAGCCCCATAAGACCTTGTTTATGGAAGATTTCCAGGTAAGAAATCTCCATGTGAATCGGTCTTGATGTTACACCGTTTCCAAACCCATGACCAATTAAGGCAGAAGTGAATGTGACACTCTTTGCTACTTCATTTATTTGCTGAAATCGTCCATCATCGGAATAAGTGCGGTCTCCCAGAAGTGTAGCCTTGGGTGCCGAGTTTTGAATGTCTGAGTTTTGTAATTGCACGCGATCAATGGTTTCACTGGTTTTACCAACAAAAGCTTTTCCTCCAAAAACTACGGCCAGAGCAAACAATGCAAAAAGGACAGACTTTAGTTTTGAAAAGGAGGAGTTCCTGGTAAAATAATAGATCGAATAAGTGCCAAGCAGAGCAAGCCAAAAACCACGCGTCACGGTAAGTAGTATAGCGACAAGAATCAATCCCATTAAAAGAATTTTATGCTTGCTATCCGTAAAATGAAGAAACAGGAAACTAATGCACAGAAATAAAAAACCTTTATAGGTGAAGGTTAATTCACCACGAAAGAAAAACTCTTCCGTGCTGATGAAAACTTTATAAAGAGACAGAAATGGAATGATATGCAGATGAATAAGCAGGAGTACGATAACAAAAGCAACAGCTTGTACTATTCCTGATATCTTTAACAGCGATGAGGTGCACTCTATGTAAGCTTTATCGGTTATAGCCACAGCAAAGAAAGGCAGAATCAAAAAGTATAATAGCGGTTTAATATCCTGCCACCAGAATGTACGTTCAGCTCCGGAAGAAATACCCACAATTAATCCTATAGCTGAAACGATGGCAAAGAAAACGAGCAGGCCAACATAATCAGATGGAATTCTTTTGCCTTTTACTAAATAAAAAACAGTAGTTAGCAGTGCGAGTGAAAATAAAATCATGCGCAGACTTATAGGGCCAAACGCAGTAAGCCTCCCTCCGCCACCCAAAGCAAGCTCGGCTACAAGTACCAGGAATAAAATCTTCGTACACCGATTCATTTATTGAACAGCAGCGTGTTTAAAGCAGTTAATAAAAACCGGATATCTTTTTTCATCAGCGAAAGCTTAAATGCACGTGGTAAAAGAAGGTAAATCAACATTACGTTTCTCTTGCTTACCTTTTTAAAAAGCTTCGCAGCCACACCGTATTTTTTAAAGCGATTCAGCACAACAGAGGTGTTGATATGCTTGTCCTGTTGAGATGAAAGGGAGTGGCGAAGTGTGATGTCTGCCAAAATAAATTCTGGAGTGATGGCAGATAGTCGTTCAATAAAAATCAGGTCACTGAAATCAAGAGGAAAGCGCTCGTCATAACCTCCGGCTGATTCAAATACGTTACATGAAATGAGAAGTCCACTGTTGATCACGCACAAATGACGGAAGGAATGAACACCGGGTTGCCTGCTCTTTATTTTAATTCCTTTTCCCCATCGTAACTTAAAAGGAGAGATGAGCTGATCTCCATCCATTATGACTGGGGCAAACACACCTTTATTAGGATGAATGGATAGGTTATACCCGTAATTCTTTAACGCATTTTCCGGTAATTCGGTATCCTGATCGAGGAGTAGTAACCATTTCTTATTGAGTTGCTTTGCTTTTCTAAAGCCTTCATTATAAGCAGCACTTACGCCCGCATTGAGTGGATTGTGATGATAATAGATCATGTCGTTGCCGGAAGGCAACTCTTGTGCAGATAAACTATTATCATACAAGAAGATGCTTTTTGAGTGCTTCGATGGACTGGTTTTCAATAATGATTGGAATGCAACAGACTGTGTAATGACACAGTTATAGATGACGATTACAAATAGCATGTCCTCCGGAAATCCGTAATTATTATCGGGCATTTGCAATCGATTTTCGTTGGAATTTAGTGAGAATAGAAGTTATATTTCAGATTATTAATTCTCCCTCATACAATGGCTCACGTTATCAAAACACAGGAAGACTATTTATCGGTTTACAAACAAAGTATTGAAAACCCGGAAGCCTTCTGGGCAGAAGTAGCAGCAGGCTTTACCTGGAAGAAGAAGTGGGATAAGGTACTGGAATGGAATTTTAATGAAGCCGAAGCAAAATGGTTTATAGGCGGAAAGCTAAATATTACCGAGAATTGTATCGACCGGCATCTGGCAACCAAAGCAAATCAAACGGCGATCATCTGGGAACCCAACAAGCCGCAGGACGAAGCTAAAAAAATAACCTATCAGCAATTGCATGATGAGGTATGCAAAGTAGGAAATGTGTTAAAAACACATGGAGTTAAAAAGGGCGATCGTGTTTGTATCTACATGCCCATGGTTCCGGAAGCGGCTTATGCGATATTAGGTTGTGCCCGTATCGGAGCCGTACACTCAGTAGTGTTTGCAGGGTTTTCAGCAGGTTCATTGTCTGATCGTATTAACGACTCAGGTTGCAAAATTGTATTGACCACCGATGGCGCTTATCGCGGAGACAAAACAATTAACCTGAAAGCGATTGTGGATGAAGCATTACTTAAAAGCCCTGGAGTAGAGAAAGTGATTGTGTCATCACATCTTAACTCTAACCCCGTCATGAAGCAAGGCAGAGATTTCTCGTGGCAGGAAGAGATGAGTAAAGTATCTGCTCAATGCGAAGCAGAAGAGATGGATGCAGAAGACTTGCTGTTCATTTTATATACATCAGGTTCTACGGGTAAGCCAAAAGGAATGGTGCATACCATTGGCGGCTACATGGTAAATGTGAACTATACGTTTAAGACTGCCTTTCAATATGAGGAAGGCCAGGTCTATTGGTGTACTGCTGATGTAGGTTGGGTAACAGGTCATTCTTATATTTTATACGGACCATTATCAGCAGGAGCTACTTCAGTGATGTTCGAAGGTATTCCTTCATGGCCGGACTGGGGTCGGTTCTGGCAAGCGATAGAGCGACATAAAGTAAATATATTTTATACCGCGCCTACAGCGATACGATCATTGCAGCAGGCACCGTTGAGTTTTGTTGAAAAGTATGATCTGTCTTCATTGAAAGTATTGGGTTCGGTAGGAGAGCCTATTAATGAGGAAGCATGGAATTGGTACGATGAACATATCGGAGGAAAAAACTGTCCGATAATTGATACATGGTGGCAAACCGAGACAGGTGGATTTATGATTTCGCCCATCGCGAATGTGACAAAACTAAAGCCAGCTTTTGCCTCTTTTCCTTTGCCGGGAGTACAACCTGCAATAATGAGTGAAGCAGGAGAAGAATTGCAAGGCAATAATGTAGAAGGGAGATTGACAATTAAATTTCCATGGCCATCGATGGCACGTACCATTTACGGAGATCATCAACGATTTAAGGATACCTACTTCTCTACTTTCCCGGGCAAATATTTTACAGGAGATGGAAGCAGGCGCGATGATGAGGGATACTATCGCATAACGGGGCGCGTTGATGATATCATCATTGTTTCCGGTCACAATTTAGGGACAGCGGAAATTGAAAATGCCATCAATGAACACTCTTCGGTGGTCGAATCAGCAGTAGTCGGTTACCCGCACGATATTAAAGGCCAGGGGGTTTATGCTTTTGTTATCTGCTATGAAAAACCAAAGGAAGAAGACAAACTGCGTGCAGAAATAAAAGAAACGGTTTCTAAAATTATTGGCCCTATAGCCAAGCCAGATAAAATTCAGTTTGTAAGCGGACTTCCTAAAACAAGATCAGGAAAGATCATGCGCAGAATATTGCGAAAAGTTGCTGAAGGGGAAACCTCCAATTTAGGAGATACCAGCACGCTGCTTGATCCGAATATTGTGGAAGAAATAAAAGCAGGAGCGATAAAATAACAATTATCTCAGTACTGACTTTTATAGAAATAGGGTATTTGCACACCGATGTATCATTTCTATTTACCGAATGGAAATAATTGCCTAATTTAATTGGGCAGATATCAGTGATGTGTACGAAATCATGAAGATGTAGTCATTCATTCTACCTACGTAATAAATTATGAGATATGTCACCATTTCTCATTGATTAGGATCAACACATTGATGACTTTTGCGCTTTAGCCCCAAAAAAAAGTATGATGCGAAAAATTAAGCGAAACAAGCTCCTCGGCACAGGCCTGCTTTCATTCCTTCTCCTGGTTGCACTATCATGTAGCGATATTTTGAATACCGATGATTATGAAATCAAAAAACTACAGGCTACACCCTCCTATGATTTGCCTTTGGCTTTCGGAGATCTGTCCATCAACGATTTATTAAGTGAAGCTGATTCGGCTAATATTAAAGTCGATGCAGATGGATTAGTGTATTTGGTTTATGAGCAAACATTGAAATCGCAGGACATTCGCGATCTGTTGGTGTTTCCTAATAAATCACTGAGTAAAAATCTCCCTATTCCAGGTGGTGTAATACCGGCTAATACTTCTGAACAAAACTATGCAAGCCTCTCTTCTACGGAAGATTTTAATTTCAATCCGGAGAAACTGACAGAGATCAAATTCAAAAGCACCATTTTAAATGTGGGTGTTAACCTTACTCCGGCCAATTCAAATTTCGAGGTGCAGGTAAAGTTGCCAAACTTTAAGAATAATGGTGTTGCTTTCGATAAGCGCGTTTCGGGAACAACCCCTATTCCTCTTGCTGATTATGTTGCTACTCTCATCGATAATAAATTTCCTTTAGAGATTGCCGTTATTGTTAAGCCTCATAGCGGCCCCATTACAGTGTTGCCTTCTAACTTAACCGTGACTCTTAGTTTTAGTGCTATCGACTTTCAATATGTGAAAGGTTTCTTTGGTGACCAGACTGCGCTCAATATTCCGTCAGAATCAATTGATATTAACCTTTTCGGAACCACGCTGGACAATGCAACGGTTTCTTTTGCGCAGCCTAAGTTGTCATTTAAAGTTTCCAATGATTATGGCATACCTACACGGGTTACATTTAATC
>NNBV01000029.1_pt1 | contig 21671 bp, 17 predicted proteins | sample 1173771 | NCBI WGS metagenome assembly NNBV01 (sample SAMN07173938, study PRJNA388173) | plant metagenome | isolation source: symbiotic tissue sample KVS11 | place: Norway: Troms, Kvaloya island | reverse complement strand
ATAAGAGACAGATCCCCGCCAAGTCTTATCTCATAACCAGATTGAGCAAGCCCTTTGGAGCTACGGAGAGGAACCAGAAAGTAACGCGGTTACTACCTTAGTTCGCCGCTTGCGCCAGCGCCTACAAACCATTGGTGTGAAAGATTGGATAGAAACAGTGCATCGGATGGGCTATCGAATAAATCCGCCAAATTTGTAACCCGTCAGGAGGCAGGGAGCAGGGGGGCAGGGGAGGAAAAACTAATGACAAATGACCAATGACCAATGACCAATGACAAATGACCAATGACAAATGACCAATGACAAATGACAAATGACAAATGACCAATGACAAATGACAAATGACCAATGACAAATGACAAATGACAAATAACTAATGTTTGATCGTAGCCGTCGTAATCTCGCTCACTGCTTTGCCCTGTCAATGGGTGGAATTTTGTTCGCTTTTGCAGGGGTAGGCTATTGTCTGAATATAGAAGAACAGTTGCGGGTTTTTGACGACGAACTCTTTTCACAAAGTAAAACCTTTGCTGCCAAAACCCAATACTCGCTTTATCAAAGTCAATGGCAAAATCAGCGCGGCCAAACTCCTGTAGAAAGTGATGCATCCTTGAATGGCGGGCTAATGTATGCGCGGTGGTATAACTCTAATAAACAACTTTTGCAGTTTGTCGGTTCATCAGGTGGCAAACAGTTGACCGCAGAACCCGGATTTCAAACGATAGAAGCACCAATAAGCTCAGAGTTACCCACTACAAAAACCTGGTTTCGCCAAGTTACACTCCCTGTTTTGGAAGGTAAGGTGCTGATTGGCTATTTCCAAACGGCAGTTCCAATGAACTCTCTACGCGTTGGACTAAACCAAGCCCGCTTGTTTTTAACTTTCGGGGTTCCCGTGACCTTTGGTGTAATAGGCATTACAGGTTGGTTTTTGGGCGGATTGGCAATGCGACCAAGCCTGCGTGCTTATAAGCAATTGCAGCAATTTACAGCCGATGCTTCTCATGAATTACGCGCACCCGTTGCGACAGTATTGAGCAATGCCCAAGTTGCCTTGATGCCCCCCGAAGACCCCGTGGAGCAAAGATTGCGGTTGCAAAATATCGCCCAAACTGCTAAGTCCATGAGTACGCTGATCAACGATCTGCTTTTCCTATCCCGTCATAATGGCTCCCTTGCGGAAACCGGATTAAAACCTGTTGATTTGTGTGAGATATTGCGATCGCTTGCTCAGGAGTTCGCCACCCTTGCTCCTGCTCAAAATCTCAATTTCGATGCTCACCTTCCAGAGCATCCGATCATGTTAAAAGCCGATGCTAATTTGCTCAAACAAGCTGTGATTAATCTACTAACTAATGCCTTCAAGTACACACCAGCAGACGGCAAGGTGCAATTATATCTTTTTACCCAGTCTCACTCTGCGGTAATTCAGGTCAAAGACAACGGGATTGGCATTCCTTCCACTGATTTGCCACATATATTTGATCGTTTTTATCGGGTAGATACTGTCCGATCTCGGCAAACAGGCGGCTTTGGACTCGGGCTTGCGATCGCTCAACAAATTGTGCAACGATACGGAGGGCAAATTACTGTAAATAGTATTCTAGGTCAAGGCTCTACCTTTCAAATTAGCCTTCCCCTGAAACTTTGACAAAAATAATTAATCCCTTACCTTCAAAAGAAACGGCTGGACGAATTTAAAAAAACAGAGTCATTATCTAACAGAATTCAGGAGTCAGGAGTCAGAATTCAGTTGGCTATTCTTCTGTACGACTGGTGGATAGCGCAGCGTAAAACCTTCTCTAAGAAACGCTACGCGTTAGCGGAGCTTTCGCTTTAGCGATACGCTTAGAGCGAGTCCGCCTTCGCGTAGCGTCTTGACTCCTAAATTCTGACTCCTAAATTCTGACTCCTGAATTCTTCTTCAATTTTTATTCCTTTAACGCACAATAAAGCCATATTTTTTGAGTACATTTTTAGCTTGACTACCAGATAGAAACTGGACAAATTCTTTAGCAGCAGAAGTATTTTTACTGCTTTTAATTATTGCTACTGGATAAACAATTGGTGAGTGAAACTTATCATCAGCAGCGACTACAACTTTTACCTTGCTGGAAATTTTGGCATCAGTGGCATAAACTAAACCCGCTTCAGCGTTACCACTTTCTACTGCTGCCAAGACTTGACGCACATTGTTAGCAAAAACCAATTTTGATTTTATCCGATCATAAAGTTTCAATTTCTTTAAGACTTGCTCCCCATATTGCCCAGCAGGTACACTTCTGGGTTCACCGATCGCAATTTTTTTTATCTTACTATCTGTTAAATTGTAGAAGCTACTGACGCCAACAACATCCTGAGCCACAATCAAGACTAGACGGTTATTTGCCAGGTTAGTACGGCTACCAGGTAGCAACAGTCCTTTTTCTTCCAATGCATCCACTTGCTTTTTAGCAGCAGAAATAAAGATATCTGCCGGCGCACCTTGTTCAATCTGTTGCTGCAAGGCACCAGAAGCCCCAAAATTATAACTAATATTAATATTTGATTTACTTTGTTGGTACAAAGGCTTAATTTCTTCCAGTGCCTCTTTTAAGCTAGCGGCTGCGGACACGAGTATGTTGGTGTTTGATTGTGCTATTACAGGAGAAGGTGTAAGCAACGGTAAACCAATTGCTAGCAGCAAGGCAGCAACCGCCACACCCAGGAAGCCAAAAATTTGTCTTCTTTTCATAGAAAATGCGTTTGAGAAATTTCTTCCATAAAATTGATGCTAGGTAAAATAGTACCAAAGATACCAACGTTTAACCAACTATATCGGTAAAATTATGCCTAGAAAAGAACAAGGTTGGGTCACATTCCAAACCTCAGAAGAGGAACGAAAGATTTTAGAAGAGTTTTGCGGTCAGTCTCAACGAACTAAGACGGAGATTCTTCGGGAACTGGTGCGTGGTCTTAATCAACACTCTTCACCATCAAACTTGTTACCAACTATAAATTCAGAAGAAGAGGAAGACATCTACATTCAAAAGCCTGAGCTAGAAATTAGTATTCAAAAGAAACCACTGAAAGTTAGCTCCCGCAATATTTTGAAGGGTATTGTCAAGCGAGTTGTCACCGGAGCCGTTAATAGTGAAGTGACGCTAGAGATTGTTCACAAAGTTGAATTAACTTCGATTATCACCAGAGTATCGGTAGAAGACTTAGATTTGTCTGAAGGGAAAGAGGCTTATGCCGTTATTAAGTCCAATGATATCGTTATTGCCAGGGAATAAGCTCTGGTGAAAAACAATACAGAATTCAGAATTCAGAAATCAGAAGTCAGAATTTACAGTAACTCCACAGATGAGTCTGGGAGATTCAATCAGAAAATAAATTTATATTTCTCCTAGATACTTAAGTGGGTAAACTGGGCTACGGACATATTCCGCAACCCAGTTTACCACTATGTAGCTATGAAAGCACTGGTTCTGCTTCTAGCTTCTCGGCTTTGTTCTTTAAGATTGTTGGTAATTCGCTGCTGAATGCCTCACCTTCAACCACTTGCGATCGGAAACCATCAACCCCTACTGGAACATCACCTGTAATAGTGGTGCGATAGAGCAATCTTCATGCGGATGCGCGTAAGTAACTTCGCCAAAACGAGCCGTAAAGGCAATCTGTGCCGCATGATCGATGTTTTGACCTCGAAAGAATACGACTTTCCACTTCAATAGTGCTTGACGAATTTCTTTAACTGCATCATCGTGCAGAGGACGCGACAGGTCTACACCTGTGATTTCGGCACCGATAAAACCAGCTACCTGTTTGACTTCAATGTGTTTGTTGCTCATGTGAATTCTCCATAGTTTGATCCATAAGTACGGTGTTCACACTCGTCCGTTTACTTTGGTATGTTGCTTGCACTTAATGGCTACATATCAAAGGAAGCGATCGCATCTGCAATTATAATACTATAACTCGATCAAAATACCGTAGTATTTAATTGCCATATTTTAGACTGCTGGAACAACAATTGATTCTGACTTTTCCCGTTAAGTCTCTTTTGCAAGCTGCCAACCTTCACAGAGGTCATGCAATTTTAACCAGCCTCGCCACAGTACCTGGATACCAATGGGTGTTTTGCTTCGATGTTCAAGGTAGCCACCAAGACGAGCAACAGCCTCAACAGCCCAACTAACAGTTAGTAAGCTGTTCCACATTTAAATTGCATATACTGGACGGGCAAGATGCCCATCCCACAAGAGTTGTATTTAATTCGATTATGCAAATTAGATGTTTTTTAGCTTAACGATAGAATAATGCTTGTAGGCGCTTAAACTGTACAACTTTTTTATACTTCTACAAGGAATAATTCGGTTGAACAATAACCCTTTACAGAGTACGCTTGTATTGAGCAGATATACGTAGGCGTGTCCCGCCATAGGCATCGCTCTCATAGGGTTATTTTTATGGTTACGGGCAGAGGAGAATGGACGCAAGCCAAATAAGCATAAACTATCACCGAAATCGGAGTGTAGGAAAACTTAAAAAGTACAAGTAGCCGCTAAACTATTACCCATTTCAACACCTTGGAATCTTGATCATCGCGATAGGTGATGCCGTCCCTAGCAATAATAGATTCTCCTTTACTTGCCTTACTTCTAAATACTAGTAATAGAATAGTCCGTTAGTGCATTCTGCCCCATACTCAATGACAATAATTAATTGTGTCTCAAGTTGTTTTAGAAAACGTTTATAAAAGTTTTTCCCCGCGTAAAGGGGAAAATGCTACCTCACAAACTCAATCTCCCCTCACGCCTGGGGAGAAAACTAATGCACCGCAAGAGCGTGCGGGAAGTGTCAATGTTTTACGGCGGATTAACCTGACGATCGCAGATGGCGAGTTTATGGTGCTGGTTGGCCCTTCTGGTTGTGGTAAAAGCACCCTGCTGCGGTTAATCGCCGGGTTAGAAGTGATGACTGGAGGCAATATCTGGATAGGCGATCGCTTAATCAATGATCTACCACCCAAGGAACGCGACATTGCAATGGTGTTTCAAAATTACGCCCTCTATCCTCACATGACGGTGTATGACAACATCGCCTTTGGGTTACGCCGTAGGGGAAGCAGGGGAGCAGAGGAGCAGAGGAGCAGAGGAGAAAATACTCCTTATCTTCGGACGTGGGCGGAAAATCTTTTTGTAGGGGCGACAAGAAAGTTACCTAAAGGACTCCGCTACGTTTCTGACAAAGAACAGTCCGTAGATCAGCAAGTGCGTAGTGTTGCCCAATTGCTGCAAATCGAAACATTGCTGAATCGCTTACCCAAACAGCTATCTGGGGGACAAAGACAACGGGTTGCATTGGGAAGAGCGATCGCACGTGATCCCCAAGTATTCTTAATGGATGAACCGCTTTCTAATTTAGATGCCAAATTGCGGGCAGAAACCCGCGCCCAAATTGTCAAATTGCAGCGCCAATTGGGGACAACGACGATTTATGTTACTCACGATCAAACTGAAGCGATGACAATGGGCGATCGCATTGCGATTATGTCTGAGGGTAAAATTCAGCAAGTCGCTTCTCCCCTAGAACTTTACAACCGTCCTGCCAATCTTTTTGTAGCAGAGTTCATTGGTTCACCACCGATGAATTTTATTCCTGTAGAATTTCATGCCCCGCAGTTGATTACTCATTCCCAGTTACGTTTCACCCTCCCAGAAGTGTGGGGAAATGCCTTACAAAAATATGATCGGAAAACTCTAATTTTAGGCATTCGCCCAGAACACTTGAATTTGAGTATGCCTGCAACTAAAAATCTACCAGTGCAGGTAGATTTGGTAGAGAATCTCGGCAACGATTCCTTTCTCACTGTTAAGATTGCCGAACCTGGTACTCAACCTGCTGCTACAGCCAAATCCCTACAAGTGCGAATACCACCAGATAGATTTGTACAACCTGGTGAGCAACTTTGGTTATCGCTAACTCCAGAGAAAATTCACTTTTTTGACCCGGAAACTGAGTTAGCAATATTTCCCTAAAATTAATCAACAGAGAAACACAAATTTACCAAATTTTGAATTTTGGATAGACACTATTTTTTTGTGAGGCTGCACTAAACCTTTTGGTTCCTCGCTTAAGGCAAGAGACGCGATGAATCGCCGTCTCTACAATAAGAGTACTCCAAAAAAATGCCCAGTTGTCATTGCGTTCGCGTAGCGTCTCGTAGAGAGCGAAGCGAAGCAATCTCAACTCCTGCGATTGCTTCGCTTCGCTCGCAATGACGGGTTTTGGATCATTTATTTTGTGGAACACTCTAATCATTCCTTTGTAGAGACGGCGATTTATCGCGTCTTTGTGATGATTTATCGCATCTTTATTGTGTCAACTATTCTCCATAATGTGTGCCTGCGACTTTCCCTCGAAACACAATGTAATTGTAGATGTTGTAGAACAACATAATAGGAATAAGAAATCCAATGAAGATAATCATGAAGACTAATGCGCTAGGTGCTGCGGCTGCCTGATAAATAGTGATACCTGGGGGAATAATATAGGGAAAAACAACTAATCCTAACCCGACAAAGGTAAGTAGAAAAAGCAGCACTGTCCAAACGAGGGGAGTAGTTTCTGATTTGCGGTTCAGGCTTTGAATCAATAACCAAATCAGCAGCACACCTAACACTGGAATGATTGCAAATAGATAAACTTCTGGCTGGTGAAATAACTTTGCTCTGGCATTTTCATATACAACAGGGGTGGCAATCGTGATAAAAATTGCACCTAAGAGCGTTGTCCAAGCAGCGAGTTTGGCTGTGCGGTAATGGGACGTTTGTAGTTCTCCCTCAGTTTTTAAGATGAGATATGTGGAGCCAATCAATACATAACCCTGGATTAATGTCAAGGCAACCAGGAGCGATCGCCAATCGAGCCAATCCCACATACTGCCGATAAAGTGACCCGCTTCATCCACCTTAATGCCTTCTAAAATGGTGCCCAAGGCAAATCCTTGAAATAGCGCCGCCATGAAACTACCGACTCCAAACGCCACATTCCAAAACACTTTGTTTGTAGAATGCTCTCGAAACTCAAAGGCCACAGCCCGAAAAATCAAGCCAAAGATCATCCCAAAAATGGGAATGTAGAGCGCATTTAAAATGGTGCCATAAGCCAGAGGAAATGCCCCAAATAACGCACCCCCCATCAACACCAACCAGGTTTCATTTGCATCCCAAACATTACCCAAACTCGTCATTAAGATGTCGCGTCGATCATCATTGGAACTGGTTAGCGATAGAATGCCCACGCCTAGATCAAACCCATCTAACATGACGTAGAGAAATAAAAACAGAGCCAAAATGACAAACCAAACCTGCGCTAAAAAGTGTTCTAGATTCTCCATACAGTTACCAAATTGTTTTACCAAAAACGGGGAAAGGGAAAAGGGGAAGGGGTAAAGGAACCAGAAAAAAGCTTGACCCCACAAAGTATAAAGCCCCTATTTTTAAATATGGAGAAACAAAAAAGAAGACTTTACCAGACACATCGTGCGATAACTTAGCAGTGTCCATGCTTGAAACCTCTGCTTTTAAGTATAATTACTGAGCTTGTCGAAGTATGAGGTTCTTTTTCCCCCTTTCCCCTTCCCCTTTCTCCCTCTGTTTCATCTATTGCTCTGCTTCTACAGGACGTTGATCTGGAACAAATTCAGCCGGAGTAGTTTCTGCGACAGGTTCGGTGTCAACGCCTGGAATCGGAAGTTCCAGATTCGGGCCTTGACGAATGATTCGACTACCAAAGAATAAAGCACAAATAAACAGGGCTGTATAAATTCCAGCAAAAAGCACCAGGGATGTTAACACCTCACTAGCAGGTAGGTGGGAAACTCCGTCTGCTGTGCGAATTTGCCCATAAAGCACCCAAGGTTGCCGCCCAACACAACGCACAATCCAGCCTGATTCGACGGCGATGTAGCCCAGTGGAGCCGCCAAAATCCAGATTCGCAGTAGCCATTTCTGCCCGGCGATCGCTTCTGGTGAGAGTTTGCCCCGTAACCACTGAATCACACTGAGTCCCATCAATCCAGCTAAGAAGAAGCCAATGCCGCTCATGATGCGGAAGGAATAATAAATTAAACCCACCATCCGGGGGCGATCTTCAGGCTTCCAATGTTTCAGTCCGAGAACAGGTTTAGAAAGGTTTTGTTTGAATTCCAAAATGTAGCCTAAGCCGTTGGGAATTGAGATTTCCCAATCATTTTGCTCAGTCTGATTATTAGGTAATGCCACCACACTCCAGGGAGCAGGCTGACCGGCTGGACTAGTTTCCCACTTAGCCTCCATTGCGGCGAGTTTGGTGGGCTGATAATCTGCTACTTGCTCGGCGCTGAGGTGTCCGACATAGATTTGTAATGGGGTGACTGCGATCGCAGTTGCCAAGACAATTTTAAGCGATCGCGCAAAGAAAGCTTCATGACGCTTGTTGAGAATATACCAGGCGCTAATTCCCCCAATCACAAACAGCGAAGTTTCCAGCGTTGCCAAAAACATGTGCGAGACACTGTTGAGCATGAAAGGATTTAAAATTGCCTGAAAGTAATCATCGACAACAAACTTCCCATTCACCATTTCTCCGCCAGCCGGAGTCTGTAACCAAGAGTTGGCCGCTAAAATCCAGAAGGTAGATAGGTTTGCGCCAAAGGCAACCATAATCGTGGCAAAATAGTGAATCACTGGGTTGACTCGTTCCCAGCCAAACAGCATAATACCCAAAAATCCAGCTTCTAGCATGAATGCCATCGAAGCCTCAAAACCTAAAATGCTGCCAAAAAAGTCGCCTACTGCTTCGGAAAACGGTGCCCAGTTCGTGCCAAATTGAAACTCCATCGGCAAGCCAGATGCGACACCAATGCCAAAGTTCAACACATATAGCTTTGCCCAGAAACGAGCATGGTGGTAGTAATCAGGATTGCGTGTTTTGAGCCACATTCCTTCGACGATGACCAGATAAATCCCCATCCCAGTGGTGAGAACAGGCCATAGCATGTGAAAGATCGCTGTTAGTGCAAACTGCATCCGTGAGAGGGCAACGGTGTCCGAGAGAAAATCCATGAACTAACCTCTGAATTCGTTTAAATCTTTACTTGCACAGCATCTTTGGGTTATAGCCGAATGCATTAAAGATACCACTGGGAAACAAAAGAGAAGTACAAAAATTTTCTCCGTCGTAACTTAGTCTGCCTACACGAGCATTCTGTGAGATTTTTCTAACTAGGGACTTCCAAATAAAAAAATATACAATTAACTCTTGTGGGGTGGGCATCTTGCCCGCCCAGTCCATAGGGCGGGCAAGATGCCCACCCCACAAGAGTTAATTGAATATTTTTTTATTTGGAAATCCCTTATGACTCAAACACAAGCCGAACCAAAAATATTGACTTTCGATGAATTTATCGAATGGTATCCAGAGAATTCAGAATTGCGCGACGAATTACATCATGGGGTAATGATATAATTGTCTCCCCCATTTTCCCCAAATTTAACCTGACCGCGCAACAGGTTTTTGATTTGTGAAAATCGCTAGGTTCAAATCCCTGACTTACAGCAGATTTCACTTGCTGAGTACAGATAATCGTAGGGGTACAATATGTTGTGCCCCTACCTGTGTACTTCATTTACCTGAAATACGCTGTATATCGCAATACGGTTGGGTTAAGAATAATCGTAGGTTGGGTTGAACGAAGTGAAACCCAACAAAACCCAATAAATGTTGGGTTTCGTTCCTCAACCCAACCTACGCAGTTTAAGGTTTTTGGCTCTAACTGAACCGTATTGCTGTATATCGTGTTGGTTAAATATTTTAAGATACATCTGGACAACAGGGAGTACAACCCCGCCTATACTGACAAAATTCTCTATTTTGCCTTCCCTGTAGCCACTTCCGAGTTCCCTGTAGCCACTTCCGAGTTCCCTGTAACCACTTCCGGGTTCCCTGTAGCCACTTCCGGGTTCCCTGTAGCCACTTCCGGGTTCCCTGTAGCCACTTCCGGGTTCCCTGTAGCCACTTCCGAGTTCCCTGTAGCCACTTCCGGGTTCCCTGTAGTCACTTCCAAGTTCCCTGTAACCACTTCCGAGTTCCCTGTAACCACTTCCGAGTTCCCTGTAACCACTTCCGGGTTCCCTGTAACCACTTCCGAGTTCCCTGTAACCACTTCCGAGTTCACGTTTTCGTACTTCGCGCAGTTTGTAGTAGTTTTCGCCTTGACCCAATCAGAAACAAACTCGCGCTAACCCAGATCATCAAAAATGAACAAGATTTGGCAGACTATTCTGAGAAAATCTTAGTTGGCATTGCTTATAAGTTTGGTAAGTAGATAAACAAAATTAATTACACAATGTCATTGCGAATGCAGCGTTCGCGGCAGCGTCTCGTAGAGAAGCGAAATGAAGCAATCGCAAGGGCTGGGATTGCTTCTCTACGAGACGCTCCGCGAACGCTTCGCTCGCAATGACTGTAATTAATTTTGCGTGGTTACTTAAGAATAGCCATCAACCAAGAAGCGCTATATATAAAAATCCATAATATTAATTAGAACACTCCCGACTCAATAGCAACTGCCCATTATTCAACCGATATAATCCTTGTGGTTCAATAATTGGATCGCCTTTCTTCCAAGAACGAGATGTAGTTTCAACACCTCTCACCTCACCAGTTGTGTAGTTAGAAACCAAAGCATTATCAGGCCGATTATTGGTTAAACCACCGGAACCTGGAATAGTAAAAGAGTTTTCTTGTCGCTTTGTGCCGCGAGAAATGCAACTATTGGCGATGAGTGCATTGGTGTCAATGACTGGGGATAACTCGGTAAAGCTATTTTGAATGGAACTGGTATCGGGTGCGTTAATCTTGATGACACCAGAAACGCCTAATTCGGAACTAGCTGTAATATCACTTTTTTCCGTTGGTTTTGTCCGCGCTTCGATACCGAACATACCTTGCGAGTTAATTTCGACATTTCCACCGCGTCCTTCAAAGGTGTCTGCGTTAATGTTGCTGTTTTCTTTGGGAATGGCAACGATAAATTTAGCATTAATATTGATGTTACCGCCATCACCACCTAATTTAGCTAACCCCGCAGTTGTGCTGATATTGCTGTTACGACGCAATAGCAATAAATCTGTTGCAGTTAAGCTAATATTTCCACCATCACCAGAGTTAGTTACAGCAGCAATAGCTGCTTTATTATCTAATAGTACAGTACTTGAATTAATATTAATATCTCCGGCATTTCCATCTCCCAAGCTACCAGTAGATAAAGCTGCACCATTGAGGGATAAATCACGGGCTGTAACGTTAATATTACCGCCTTCACCTTTACCTGTGAATCCTGCATCTGTTGTGACTATGCTAAAGATGCCAGTATCAAAGTTAAAACCATTGGGAGTTATCCCTTGAAGAGAGAATTTCCCGCCAGCATTAACGGTGACGTTACCTGCATTTCCTTGTCCAATTGTCGCAGCATTAATATTAGCACCATTTGTGAAATAAATGTCACCAGTAGCATTAATTAACACATTTCCAGCATCACCTTTACCAGCAGTAGTAGACAATAAAGCAGCACCATCAGATAAATAAAAATTACGCCCCTGAATTTCAATATCTCCACCCTTCCCGACTGCATTTAGGTAAAGAATGGAGAACAAAGCGCTTTTTTCTGAGATAGAGACATCACCGCCTGCTCGAATTGTAATTTTACCAGCATTTCCGTCTGTGGCAATAAATGTTGCTATATTACTATCTTTGATTGTTATGTCACCTGATGTGGTTATCAAGACATTACCAGCGTTACCTTTACCATTAGACAATGTAAATAAATCAGCACCATCAGATAGCTCTAAACTACGAGCTACAATCTCAATATCACCACTGTCACCTATCCCTTCTGGCAATACTCCGCTAACTATTCCGCTACTAAGTCTTTCACTACGTCCAGAAATTGTTACAGCACCGCCTGCTTGAATTTTGATATTCCCGCCATTACCTTCACCTGATGTACCATTACTCAGAAAAGAACCACCTGTAAAGGAAACATTCTCTTTTGTATTTATAAAAATATTACCAGCATTACCTTTACCACCAAGATTGCTGTTAAAAATGGCAGATTCTCCGCTTACAGAAAAAGACTCTGCGAAAATATGAATATTTCCGGCATTACCTACACCTGTATCAGAAACGACACTGAAAATATTGCTTTTATTTGCAATTGAAATAGTGTCTGTTGCTTTAACAATAATATTGCCGCCATTTCCCTGTCCATTAGTGCTAGCAGCAAAACTAGAGTCATTATCTAAAGAGAGTTTTCCTGTTTGGATATCAATATCTCCACCATTACCTACTAATTCTGAAGTTGCACTACTAAAATATGCTTGATTATTTAAAGATAAAGTATCTTCAACTTTAATCGATATATTCCCAGCATCTCCCTGCCCAGAGGTGTAACTATTAATAGAAGCATTATCTAATGATAAATCTCTAGTTTGAATGTTGATAGTGCCAGCATTCCCTCTGGCTTTATCAATAACAGTAGAACTAATTTGAGTGAAATCAATATTATTAGTATTGCTAAGGGAAATCTTTTCTACTGCTTGAATAAAAATATTCCCTCCATTACCAAACCCAAAGGTATCAGAACTTATTACACCTTTGTTATTTAAGAATAATTCTCTGGTATTGATGCGGATATCTCCACCTTTACCTACGCCATTAGAACTCACATCGCTACTAATACGGCTGGGTAGCTTTCCTTCTCCTAATTGTTCAACAAAAACCTTACCAAAACCGTCTATATTAATAGTTTCATTGGCATTAATGGTGATATTACCTGCGTTACCTATTCCATCTGTACCTGTATCAATGCTTGCACCATTTGTCAACGACATCAAGCTAGTTGCGATTTCTATATTTCCCCCATTACCGACACCTCCAGTTAATACACCACTTTGGATACCAGCAATCGAAAACCCTACTATACCATCTACTTTAATTGTGTCGCGGGCATTAATAAAGATATTACCTGCATCACCTTTACCGGAAACTCTAGTAGATATTTGTGAACCACCCAATAATGAGAGAGTTCTAGTATTAACCTGGATATTTCCACCTTTACCTACACCATCTACAAACACATTGCTGCTAATCAAACTACCACTATCAAAAGCAATATTATTAGCATCAATTGTAATATTTCCTCCATCTCCTTTACCAAGAGTACTGCTGCTAATAAATGCCCTATTGCTTGATTCGAGAGAATCTGTTTTTATCTGAATGTCTCCAGCTTTACCTGTGCCTTCTGGGTTGACGCTACTAATAATGCGGCTATAAAATCGACCTTGTTCGCCATTGCTTAAAGTAGTATCTATAAAACCATCTAAACTTATGACATTATGAGCATTGATATTGATACTACCGGCATTTCCCTGCCCGAAAGTTTTAGTGTTGAGTTCGGAACCTTGCGCTAAAGAAAGAGAACCTGTTTGGATGTTAATACTACCACCATTGCCTACACTTCCTTCCTCCACAGAACTATAAATCTGACTATTGTCTGTCAAAGATATATTATCTTTAGCTTGTATAGAAACCTTACCAGCATTTCCTTGTCCGAAAGTAGCAGCATCTAGAAATGAATCATTACTTATATTTAAGGAACCCGTAATTATATTAATATCACCAGATTTACCAAATGATCTTTCTCGTAAGATGTTAGAAATAAAGCTTTTATCAGTTATATTCGTTGTCCCTGTAGCGTTAATTTCTATATTGCCACCTTGACTATTTGGTGTTCCTAAACCTTTCTCTATACCTGCTCTCAGTTTACTTTCTCCTGCCAAATTCACATCACGGGCATGAATTGTGATATTCCCGCCATTCGTACCGCGAACATTAACTTCCGCGACATTATTTAGGGAAACATTTGCCCGTTCAACACCATCAGGCATAACTAAACTGAGATTATCACCCGCAATATTTAATCCCACATTTCCCGGTGCAAGCAAACCAGCTAACTCAATATTTCCCCCATAAGCGCGAATACTTCCACCATCAATATTGATATTTCCACCAACAAACAGCAAACTTTTACCATCAGCAACTCGCAAACCTGCGATATCTTCACCAAGAAGATTCTTACCAGCAGCAGCTTGCGATTGATTGCTAATTCCTGCACTCGCTTGAATTTGATTAAACAACAACGCCGAAGGATTAATAGTTAACAATGGCACTGCTTGGGGATTTGTCGCGCTAAAAACCCCTTGATTGCCAAACTGTATCCCGTTCGCAGTCGTCCCCACTAATGAACCTTGCACATCTAAACTGGCATCTTTTCCAAGCAAAATTCCATTGGGATTTATCAAAAATAGATTAGGATTAGAACTACCAAATGTGCCGAGTCTCCCCAATATTTCTGAAGGGTTATTACCTGTTACCCGTGCCAAAATATTCTGGATATCTGCGCTAGGACTCAAAAAATATACCTCCCGTCCCGCGCTAATATTAAATTCTTCAAAGCTGTGAAATAGATTGATTTGGCGAATTGCGCCACCTGTAATCACTTCTCTCAGTTGTCCCTGAAAGTTGTTTATAACTTGAGATGACTCAGCCCCAAGTGTATTATCAGGAACGATATTACTTTGCTGTGCCTGGGTTTTGCTAGTGAGGAGACTTACACTTAAGCAGCCCAGCAACCCTGCCAATCCGAACTGCAAACACCTGTTTAATCCGTATTTAATCGTCATTGAGTGCGCTTTTATATAGATTATTTGAGTATCTAATAGAACTGCACCTTTGGATAATCCATAAGCGAATATTTGTTAATTATGCAGTTTTCTGCAATGATGCGATGTCTGACGACAAGCCTTACGGCTACGCATTTGTGCATTCTCCAGGTATCAAAACTGCATGGAAACAAGCAGAAAAGGTGGATGTGCAACACAAATATCTAATTTATTGTCTAACTCATCGGCGACATTAATATTACTGACCGCTAATTAGTTACTTGATTTTACGGATAGATAATTACACAGGTTAAGGTTTTTATAAGTTAATTGCACATTTCTTACAAGTTTTACAAGGATGGTAAAACGATGATTGTCGTCATAAAATCCGATTGTCCTCGACAAGAAATTGAACTATTATTTACAGCACTTTGTCGTTGGAGTATTGTACCTGAAGTGTCGATTGGTAAACAGAAATTAGAAATTATTTTAGTTGGCGATACAACAGAAATCGACGCCCAAGAAATCAAAAATTTAAGCCCATTTATTGAACAAGTGCTACGGATAAATAAGCCTTTAAAATGGGCTAGTTTATAGTTTTTATGGTGAAACCAGTTATCCTTGGCTTCCGGTGCGAAAGAAACCAAGGTTTTTGATCCAACTTCACAAAATCGCGTTACTCCCTCAATTGGCTGGTAGTCAATTTAACTACTACCAATTTTCGACTTACCAAAATTTTATTTCATTGCTCTAGTTGCGTTTAAAATTGCTAGTAAAGCTACTCCGACATCAGCAAAAACAGCTTCCCACATTGTCGCTATACCGAAAATACCCAATCCAATGAATACACCTTTAATTGCTAAGGCAAACCCAATATTTTGCCAAACAATGGTGCGGGTTTTTCTAGCGATTTGTATTGCTTCTGCCACTTTTAATGGTGCATCTGTCATGATCACAATATCAGCAGTTTCGATCGCCGCATCTGAGCCTAACCCACCCATCGCTATGCCAACATCTGCTCTAGCAATCACTGGTGCATCATTAATTCCATCCCCAACAAAGGCAACTTTTGCATCCTTGCCAGCCGTGCTGAGTAACTTCTCAATGGCATTAACTTTTTCTTCGGGTAATAACTCTGCTTCGTAGTTATCTATACCAAGCTGTTGAGCAATCCGGGAAGCGATCGCTTGATTATCTCCTGTCAACATTACTGTTCTCTCTACACCCATTCTCTTAAGTGTTTGAATAGCCTGTCTGGCATCTTCTTTCAGTTCATCAGCAATGACAATATAACCAGCATAAATGTCATCCACTGCTAGATGAATAACTGTTCCTTCTAACTGGCAATTATCATGAGCAATATTCTCTCTATGTAAGAGGCGATCGCTTCCTGCTATCACTACCCTATTTTCAACTTTGGCTCTAATTCCATAACCTGGTATTTCTTCATAATCTCTCACCTCAAATTCATCGATTTTCCCACCATAAGCTTTGCAGATAGATTGAGCAATGGGATGATTTGAGTGCGATTCTACTTTAGCAGCTAATTGCAACAATTCTTGCTCAGTCAAGCCATTTAAGGGGACTATTTTTGCTACGTTGAATACGCCTTTGGTTAACGTTCCAGTTTTATCGAAAACAACTGTATTAACTGCATTTAAGGTATCTAAAAAAGTAGAGCCTTTAACTAAAATCCCCCGTTTAGCAGCACCTCCAACGCCTCCAAAGTAACCTAATGGAATACTGATAACGAGTCCACATGGACATGAGATAACTAGTAAAATTAGGGCGCGATAAATCCATTCTGAAGAACTTGCACCAGAAATGAATAAAGGAGGCAGTATTGCAACTGCTAGAGATGTAAAAACTACTATTGGCGTATAATATCGGGCAAACTTAGTAATAAATTTTTCTGTTTCTGCTTTTTTACTTTTGGCATTTTGTACCAAGTCTAAAATCTTAGCAATAGAAGATTCATCAAAGAGTTTTGTGACTCTAATGCTGAGAACACCCATTTTATTGATCATTCCAGCCAAAACTGTTTCTCCCAGTCTCACTGTTCGCGGTACAGATTCTCCAGTTAATGCAGTTGTATCAACTTGCGAATTCCCATCTATAATTTCGCCATCTAAAGGAATCTTTTCTCCGGGTTTGACAATAATAATATCTCCAATATTTACTGTTTCTGGCGATACTTTTTTAAGTTCTCCTTCTATTTGGATATTGGCATAGTCTGGGCGTACTTCCAATAAAGCTTTGATGGAATTACGTGAACGACTGACGGCGATATCTTGGAACAATTCTCCGATTTTGTAAAACAACATGACTCCGACAGCTTCGGGTAATTTATGAATTGCGATCGCGCCTAGTGTTGCTACCGTCATCAAAAAGGTTTCATCAAATACTCTACCTTTGAGTATATTGCGTCCAGCAGTTTTTAAAACACTCCATCCACTTAATAAATAGGCAGGGATGAAAAGCAAATATTCACCTATTGAGTAGAATGTATTATGTAATTGATTTTCAAAAATTACACCAGGCACATATAAACTTAAAATAGCTACTAAAGGCAATATCTCATTTTTGAGATTGAATTCTCCACCGTGATCGTGATTGTGGTCATGGTTATGATTCTCATCATAAGGATGATTATGATCATGGTTATGGTTCTCATGATGATCGTGTTCACAGTTGGAACAACCTGAAGATTCTGAATGTACTTTTTGTTTCATTTTTTCTTTAGAGGCTAGTAAATTATTTGAGATATGAGCCTTTTTTCAAATGTAATGAAAAAAATAAGTTTTTACAAGTTGATAATTTAAGAACGAGAATCTCTATCAAATTTATTGCTGAATATTTATACTATCTTTTGGTTTAAATTAAGATTTATAATCTTGTAAACACAGCTAGAGAACCTCTCATCTTTATGAAATAATCTAAGATGTAACTTTTGTTCGTAGTGAGCAATTTCTCGATTTGCATAATAAATTTGGGGACTAGAGTCGCTAATTACTAGCTCTAATCTAATTAAGCTCTTATACTTAACATCAAGCAAACAATCACCATCTTGGGAATATACAGTGAATTGCAATTTGCGGTACTACACAACTTAGTCTTCAAAGCCAGACATCAAGCCTGTTTGGTTGCTGAATTATGCTGTAGCAAATATTTTGCGTTCAAACTAGCTAGATATGGAACTTTCTTGGGTAACAAGTGTCAAGCTAGCTATTCTTAGGGAAAATTCACTTGAAGTTTGAAAGTTAATGGAATACCCTAAGCTAGTAGACAATTTTCTCAAGGAAATTTATGAACAAAAAAATTCTTCTGAATTTGCTTTCCACTTCCTCAATCTTTGTATCAATGATGTCTACGCTGGTGGCATTTCATCCTGCCCATGCTAGTACTAGTATTACACAGCGATTACTGCACACACAAGACGGTCGTACCTGTATCACTAACCCACATGGTGGACAAGATTTTGTGTGCATTCGAGATTCAGAGAGAAAGCAACCGTATACCTCTGCTCGTTCCTCAACCGTTGTCACATCAGTATCAGATCAGAATGTTGCCATGTTGAATTTTACTGACGAAGAAAGTGATGCTGCAATTAGAATATTTGGCTGCGACTGTCCATTATGTATGAATTCTTTGCGTCAGTTGCAGGGTACTGGAAACTTGGTGTACTAAGGTTGAATAGCGTTGATAGCGACTATAACTTCTGTTAGATACACGTAATTAATTACGTATAGAAGATATACGAAACCAAAAAAGCATTTTAACTAGATACCACTACTATTATTTTGTCAAATCTAAATTCATTGTTGCGGCATTAGGTAGGGGCAATTCATGAATTGCCCCTACCTACAAATCAGGGTTTAGGCTATTGTTTGGGTAAGTCTTGAAAGAAAAAGACGACGAGAAATTATCAAAGACTCTTTGTGTCCAAGAGCGTCTTGTTTATTCAACCACCTCATTCACAGGGAATCTATCAATCAACTGCATTGCCCGATAGGCATTACGACAGAAAGAGTCCGGCAAATGGGGAACATGGGGTATCTGCGATAATAAATCCAACGTCCGGCGTAAAATTCTCACCACATCGCCTTCATCCAATGTAGTATTCTCGCAGAGTTCTATCCACTCCATTCCTAGCGCCCATTGTTCTACTATGGCAATTAACTCAAACTCCAACCAGATAGGCAACGCTACGTTATAGCGCCGTTGTAGTTGGAACATTTGGCGGCGAATTCCTCGCAATTTTGCTAAGGCTTCTCCTACTTCATTACTGAGGTCAAAGTTAACTTTACTATCTGGGCGGGGAGTTTCCATCACCAAAGCAGCTGCGGCGGCTGCTAAATGGTGCGGATCTAAATTGTCCAATTCACCACTAGCGAATACTAAACCCAACCACAATTCATTCTCACCTCGAATGGCAGCAGCAATTCGCCCTAATTGTGTGGGCACTAGGTTATCCAAAGCGCCAAAGTGTTGCAGAATTGCGATTAAATTCTGAAACTCTTCCCAATGACGTTGTGACTGTTGCTCTACTTGCCCTTGCAACTGTTCGAGTTCGGCTTCTAGTTCGACATAGCGGGCCCGACGCTTGAAAAGCGTTGCAGCATTGCCTGATTGATGTAGGGGATGAGCTTCTAATTGTTCTTGGACTGCGGTAGTGCGGCTGAGTTGTTCTGCTACTTCTGGTGCTAGATGCAAAGATTCTAGCGGATCGGGAATACGCACAGCGATCGCAAAGCTTTCTTCGTTACCACGGCGCGACTGTCCTGGCTTCAAAGGCATCTCTGGCGGTGGCAGTACATCAGGTGGCACCTCAATTCGCGGCAGTTCGGCATATAAATCGACTACATCCCCTGTCGTTGCCACATACCAACGATTATCGTGTCCCAAACATACCAAGTAAGGAGCTTGACCAGAACCAGGTGATTTTCCCACTAACACTGCGGTTACGGGTGAAGACACTGTGATATTTTTACCCTTGAGACTTAACAGAGTTCCTGACACTGCAAAGCCCAACATCATCCCCAATTCTTCTTGTCTATCATCCTGTGCTTGCTCTTGCAGGGTTTTCAATATCTGGCGTTCGACTTTTAGACGTTGCCGCAATTTTTCATAAACAGCCAGTTCATTTTCATCAACTGCGGCGATTTGCTCATGAAGTTGAGCTAATTGTTTTTCCAGTTCGGCAATCTCATCATATTCTGGCCGTAAATGCAAGGTAGCCATGTACTGCCCAAAACTGCGCTCTATCAGTTCCCTAGTTTGCTCTAGGGTGTGGGTTTGCAGCAAGTTGAGTACCATGCCATAACTGGGCGTAAACTGGCTTACCAAGGGGTCTGGCTTGGATGTGCCCAAATAGGCCGCCTCTTTGGCTCCTTCAAAGGGAGTTTGGACTGTCACCACATGACCTTGTTTATCCATCCCCCGGCGGCCTGCTCGTCCCGCCATTTGCAGGAATTCGGAAGCGTTCAACAGGCGGTGCCCGGTGTCAGTCCGCTTGGAAAGGGTGGAAATTACCGTTGTCCGAGCGGGCATATTAATTCCCGCCGCTAGTGTTTCGGTGGCGAATACTACTTTAATCAGCCCTTGCTGAAATAGTTCTTCTACCAGTGCTTTCCAAGCAGGCAAAATTCCGGCGTGGTGAGCAGCAATTCCCCGGTACAGGGGGGCAATTTGTCCAGAACGCCCAGCTTCGGGATTGCGGGCTAAAAAGTCATCAATTTGTTGCCGTAAAATCTGGGACTCTTCGTTATTTACCAGCCATAAATCACCCACTTCCGCTACTGCTTTATCACAGCCCCGGCGACTAAAGATAAAGTAAATCGCTGGGAGCATATCCCGTTGCTCTAACTGGCTCAAAGTATAAATTATGCCAGGAGCCTCAGGTCTACCACTTCTCCCTCTATCCCTTTCTCCCCCTCTCCCCTTCTTCTTCTGAATAAGGCGGGGGTTAATTTTGGTTTTGCTATCATTCAGCAATGGAAATAACCCTTTGGGATTGCAAAAGTGAAATTCCAAGGGGACTGGGCGAAAATCGGAGTAAATCAGGTCAGTTGGGCCGTGAACGCGATTTAACCAATCGGTGAGTTGATCGCTATTGGCAACCGTTGCTGAGAGGGCTGCCAGTTGCACTTCACGGGGACAATAGATGATGGATTCTTCCCAAACTGTACCGCGCTGGCGATCGTTCATGTAGTGGCACTCATCAAGTATCACCGCTTCCACGTCTACTAATGAGATGCCAACTTGCCCGATGGGTGTGCCATAGAGCATATTTCGGAAAATTTCTGTGGTCATCACCAAAATCGGTGCATCCCTGTGAATGGAGGCATCTCCAGTTAACAGTCCGACTTGATCAAACCCGAATTTTTCTCGAAAGTCACGTAATTTTTGATTCGACAGCGCCTTTAGGGGAGTCGTGTAAAATACACGTTTTCCCCGCGCCAGAGCGCGATAAATGGCGTATTCACCGACTAATGTTTTGCCCGAACCTGTGGGGGCACATACGACTACGGAGCGTCCGGCGTTTAGGGACGCGATCGCTTCTTTTTGAAACTGATCCAGTTCAAAGGGAAATATAGACCCTAAGTCAAGTTCTGGAAACGGCGCAGGATAATTCACTCAATCACATTTGCAACCAGATTGTTTACTATACTAACGAGTCTTTTGTCAACTTCGTTAATAGTCATTTGTCATTTGTCATTTGTCCTTTGTCTAAAACTAATGACCAATGACTAATGACTAATGACTCTTATTTATTTTCCCAGCTCTTGCGATCGCTCTGTGGCAGCTTTTACTGCTTCAATTAAAGCTGAACGAAATCCTGCCTGTTCTAGTTTGGCAATCCCCGCAATGGTTGTACCACCGGGACTGGTAACACGATCTTTAAGTTCTGCTGGGTGCATT
>NNBV01000327.1_pt1 | contig 21674 bp, 16 predicted proteins | sample 1173771 | NCBI WGS metagenome assembly NNBV01 (sample SAMN07173938, study PRJNA388173) | plant metagenome | isolation source: symbiotic tissue sample KVS11 | place: Norway: Troms, Kvaloya island | reverse complement strand
AGGTAGAATTAGCCCTTTAAAAGCGTTTATAGTATTTTTATACCATTTAATATTTGGCTACATAGGAGATAAAATATTTTTGCCTAGTGATGAAGCTCTTTTGAAAGCTAAAAGCTTTATTAATAACGATAAACTTTACAAAGTTAACTTATCATTCATTTCTCCCTCAGAAAATATTTTACAAAAGAATTTAGCACAACTTAAATTTAGTTGGAGTCAGGAAAAAACTTTCTCGTTACTAGGTCGAGGAGATAGAGATAAAAATCCTCAAGGATTTTTATCTCTATCAAGCATTATTAACAAATGTTACCCAGAAAAAGCTAGATTTATTCGTGGTGGACGTGACAGAAACGTACAAGTAAACTATGATGAAAAACTAATAATTAGATTTCCTGGCTTTATTTCAAATAGTGCAAAAAGTTTCTTACTTGGTTTAAGCCACTTTGTTGTAATTCCCTACTCATTCTCAACTCAAAGTGGTGTAGTAACTGAATCTTTAAGTTATGGAAAGTTACTGCTTATAAATGATATTCCTACCTTCTCATATCTAAAAGGTCTAAGTTTTGTCTTTTTTATTGATTTTAATGATGAAAGCTCAATCTCAAAATGTATCCATGATTTATTTAGTATGGATATAAATGATTATGAAATCCGCTATTGGGAAGCAGTAAGATACTTCCAAGAAAATCATTCAGAAGCTTATCTTTCAAAAACCTTGCAAGAAATGCTATAAAACACAGTTTTATTTTTCCTGTACAATTAGTTAAATACAGTCATGTCGAATACATTACCTGATATATTGAGTTTAAAATTTAATATCTAATTTATAGACTAAGTTATGATCAATTTAAAATCTGATATTACAGTAGGTATTCCTTTTTACAAAAATAGCAACATCACGCATCTACGCATTGCAATTGACTCTATCTTATCCCAAACTTTACCACCTAAAGAAATTCATTTAATTCAGGATGGTGCCGTTTCAAGTCTTTTAGAAGAAGTTGTAAAACAATATACGACCGTTAATACTCATATCAAGCATTTGTTGATTCCTAAAAACATGGGTTTAGCTCATGCACTTAATATATCCATACTGAATTCTTCTTCTAAGTATTATGCAAGAATGGACTCTGATGACATCGCACATCCAGAGCGATTAAGTAAACAAATAAGTTTTTTAGAAAATAACTTAGATATTGATATCTTGGGTACTTGGGCTTTTGTGTTTGAGGATGAATTCCCAACAGAAAATTGCTCAATCAGGATAATGCCTGTATGTAATCAGGAAATACATGAACTGTTTCATTATCAAAATCCATTGATACATCCATCTATAATGTTTAGAAGTAGCGTTTTTGCTAAAATAGGACTTTATAACATGGAATTTCGTTCTGAATGTGATTTAGAATTGTGGGCAAGAGCATTGAAATTGAGAGTTGGTATTTCAAATTTATCTGAACCTTTACTTTATTATAGGAATACAGGCGTTATTGCTAGACGGTCTGCGGCTTTAGGACAACAAATTAAAGCACGATATCGATATAATACTCTTTCACTAAAATTAAATATTCTCAAAGTAATGTCTTTGGTATTTCGCGTTCTTCCCCATAAAATGCAAGTATGGGGATACAAAAAACTTAAGAAACAGAGCAGTGGGGACATCCGCTATTAGATAAATTCCGCTATTTACAATCTTGTATGTGTCAGAAAATCAGTTATATTCATTGGTTTGAGGAGATGATGTCATGTTGACTATTTTAGGCTTTTTAAAGTTAGTGTAACTAAATATGTAAAGTTTTGTATTAGGATTCAACATTTCTGAGACGGAAGCACTGTGATATTTTATTTACACGTAAATAAAATATTGATATTGATAATTCACTATATTCATAGCTATAGCTATCAATTATCATCAGAAAAATCTAGAAATACTAGTAGTTCATAAGTAGTATTATATAAACTGAAATTAGGAGATTTCAACATGCGTTCAGATATTAATCAGAAATCAAATAATTCTGTAATTTCGCTAGAATTCAATGAACTTTGTCCTTCTTTAATGGAACGTTTTATTAAAGAAGGGAAGCTACCTAACTTCCAGCGACTCTATGAACAGTCAGAAGTTTATACAACCGATGCAGAAGAAAAACCACCATTTCTAGAGCCTTGGATTCAATGGGTAACAGTACATTCTGGTCTTCCTTACAGTGAACATCAGGTTTTTCGTCTTGATGAAGGACACAACTTAAAGTCAAAACGTATATGGGATATTGTTTCAGAAGCAGGATTAAGAGTTTGGGTTTGTGGCAGCATGAACGCGAACTATAATTCTCCATTAAATGGTTATATTATGCCAGATTTTTGGAGTACAAAAGTAACTCCTAATTCCGCTGAATTATTACCATACTTCCAATTTGTCCAAAAACAAGTCCAAGAACACACAAATGATTCTGCTCCTTTCAGCCGTGGAGATTATTTAAGATTTCTAGGCTTTATGAATAGTCATGGACTTTCGCTAGATACCATTGCTGCTATTATCCAACAACTGATTCGCGAGAAAATCACAAAAAGGTATCGCTGGCAACGTGCAACTATTGCAGACAAGCTTCAGTTTGATTTATTCCGCTCATACTATCAAAAGTTTAAACCACATTTGTCAACTTTTTTTATCAATAGTACTGCTCATTTTCAACATATGTACTGGCGGAATTTTGAACAAGATAAATTTCCAGTAAAACCGTCACAAAAAGAGCAGCTAGAATATGAAAAAGCGATTTTATTTGGTTATCAACAAATGGATAAGTTGATAGCTAATTTCTTAAGTTTAGTAGATAGCAATACGACTTTAATGTTTTCAACAGCCTTAAGTCAACAGCCTTGCTTGACTTATGAAAGTTCTGGAGGAAAACGCTTGTATCGACCGCGTAAATTTGAAAATGTATTAGAATTTGCAGATGTGAATAGTAAGTATGCTTGTTCTCCTGTAATGGCTGAAGAGTTTTACATTCGTTTTGAAAATGAGCAGGATGCAACTGAAGCTGAACAAAAGCTCTTAGCTTTACAAGTTAATCAGCGTTCGATGATGCGATTAAAGCGCAATGGTAAAGATGTTTTTGGTGGTTGTGGTCTTTTTGAGCAATTGTCAAACGATGCAACTCTGAGTATTGCTAATAGCGAAAAATCAATCCCATTTTTTAAAATTTTCTACCAAATAGATGATATTAAAAGTGGTATGCATCATCCTGATGGTATTTTGTGGATTCGCAAACCAAGCCGTCAGCATTTGGTTCATCAAGATAAAGTATCTCTGCTTTCTATAGCTCCAACTATTTTAGAATTATTAGACATTCCCAAAGCAGATTTTATGAAGGGAACTGCACTAGTTTAAAAACAGAGGCTTGAAGAATAAAGAGGTATTATATTTAATTAAGCTGATTAACTTATTCTATTTGATACAGCCGAACTTCATAAGGATTTAAAAGAGTACTGAAACTTGACTCAGTGGATAGGTTAGTAATAGTTTTTTTGTGAAAAGTAATTTTTCTACTAGCTAAATTATTAGGAAGTTTTACTGTAAAATTTCCCTGAGTTTCATTATGATTAACTGCTATCATTAAATATTTTTTAGTATTAGGAATAGGAAATAATTTAACTTCTATGTCTGAGTTGTTTACTTGTACTGGATTGCTTAAATCTTCTCCTTTAATAATTGCCGGAATGTAGTTTCGGAATTCTTTAATAGTAGGATACAAAACTGACTCATTCCAGGAAGGTGAAGAGAGGTAATGTATCCAAAATAGCAGCCCATCAGCCCCTGTAAGAACTGATAAATAAAACATATAACAAAATTCCCGCTTTGTTGGTAATCGTTTATTAGACAGATTTTCGCTATAAGCTTGCAATACATTCCAAAATTTTTTATTTTTAACATCAGCTAGGGAAATGACTTTGTAAAGTGCTGCTCGGTAAGATGATACCCATTGGAATTCTGCAACACCCTCTTCGCAAGGATAACGATCCCACATCAGTATATCCATTGCATCGCTGTAGGGTTCAATTTTTTTTATGTCGGCAAAAACTAATGCCACTGGCTTTGATTTGTCTTCTTCCTTAATAGCTTTGTATACATTTTTTAACAAATTTGGAGAAAGTGGCGTAGGTTTTTTTATTTCTGGTTCATCATAAAGATACCAACCATAGACGGAGGTATGGTTTTTATAAGTACGAATAAAGTCTTTTATTCCTGAGACATTTCCTGATTCAATTAAAGAACGAGGAATCTCAAGCAGAATTTTTATTGGTGTTTTTTTAGAAGCATCTAAAAATGCCCGGATTTTTACCTTGTTCTCTTTTTCAACATAGGGCATTAATAAGTCAATTCCTTTAGAAGATGAAGATACTTTGATGGGTACATCAATATTGTTAATATTGTCATACCAGCCTAAGAAGAAGGGTAAATTTCGTTTACGATTAAGGGTTAAATATTTTTTGGTATTGAAACTCAAAAGTATGCTGCTAGTACTAGCTACTACGAAACCAGGAATCAAACTGAGAAGTTTACGTCGCTTTATCAGCATCAAATATTAAATTTAAGAACAAGCTTAATTAACTATTATACTAAGTTTTATTGCAAGTTCTTCAAAGGCAATGATCTCAAATCCTGAAATATTAGGGGAATCACCAGTACCCTCGAAATCAGAAGTACTGTAACAGAGATTAATTAAACGTCGCACTGATTAGTTTGGCAATACTTTGCATTATTGATAAATTCTTGCAAATTCCTTAAAGGAATTATCTGAAATGATGACCCACCTTGCACCTCAGCAATGATGTAAGCAAACTTTTGCCCACGATAATATTGGTCACGCCCAACTTTGCTGACATACCGAGACTTCTGAAAGTCATTGGCAATATTAGAATTATAAATATTTTGTAACAATTTCACTGCTTTGGGATTTTTTGTGGTGAATTTGATGCTTGAGTCACCACTGACGGTTATTCCTTCTTTGGTCACTGTCCCATTTTCTTCGGTGACATCAGCATAAAAGTATAATTTTCCTTTTGTTCCCTCGTAACCGTGGGCTTCGCTGTTGTATCTCAGAGTTGGTAGTTGCGAGCGAGTCTTTGCCCACTTAACAACAGTGCTGATATTTTGTCCTGGAAGTGCATTTGCCGGAGTAACAGCCAAAATAACTGCGATCGCAGATAGGGTAGCATTGAATAAAAAGTTAAATTTACAACTTCTGTACATAGTATTTTCCTATTTAAGAATGCTGATAGCTAAAGCTAAAATCACCACAAGTTAAGAATTATTGCCAGGGCAACCTCAGTCTTTAATATTCAACCATCAGTAGCAAAAACAACTTAGCATCGACTCATTACTACTGTCCACTGAGGTTACTAAAGGTAATTTGGTTTCGACTGAGATATTGCACCGTAATTCTCTACCGATAAAGTATTTTTTTGCTCCTGACTTTGCCAATTTTGAATTTTGGATTGCAAGAAAAATCTAAAATTCACAATTGAGCGGCTCCTGTTGTAGTTACAAAACTTAGATTTTATCTCAGGCAAACAAGAGTACCCATTTTTGAGACTGGATGGATAAAAGCTACAGGTTCTACACACTTCTTAATAAACCAGCCTTGAGAACGCAAAACGTTCTAATCTAAAAGCTAACTGGGTTAATTTACTGGTAGTTTTGCAGGCAGTACTCTCAAGCTCATAAAGCATAGACACACCGATGTGTCAATCCTCAAAACGATCCAGACTTAACACATAAATGATTATGATGGGAGTTTTACAAATCCAATGAGTGTTAAGGCAAGTGGTGGAAGCTCAGTTGCGCGTCCGCAACTATATCAAACCCTAGCTGTAGCGACAATTACCCAAGCCGAGCAGCAAGACCGCTTTTTGGGAAGTGGTGAACTAAATGAACTGGCAAGCTATTTTGCATCTGGTGCAAAGCGTCTAGAAATTTCCCAGACGCTCACAGAAAATGCCGAGATTATCGTATCTCGGGCTGCCAACCGGATTTTTGTCGGTGGTTCGCCAATGGCTTTTTTAGAAAAGCCCAGAGAAGCAGAACTAGTAACTGCTGGTGCTGGTGCTGGTGCTAATGTTCAACAAGGGATGCAACTGGGAACTGTAACCTACGTTGAAAGTCGCGGTGGGTTCCTAGAAAATTTACGCTCAATATTTAACTCATCCCCCAGTGGCCCGACACCTCCAGGTTTCAGACCAATTAACATTGCTCGTTATGGCCCAAGCAACATGGCCAAGAGCTTGCGGGATTTATCCTGGTTCTTGCGCTACGCTACTTATGCGATCGTTGCTGGCGACCCCAACATCATAGCGGTGAATACAAGGGGTTTGCGGGAAATAATTGAAAATGCCTGCTCTGGTGAAGCAACGCTGGTAGCTTTGCAAGAAATCAAAGCCGGGTCACTTTCCTTTTTCCGCAACGATGCTGAGGCTACAGAGATTGTGTCTCAGTACATGGATGTTTTGCTAACAGAATTCAAAGCAGCCACACCTTCAAATAAAGTGCGCCAACGCCCTTCTAGCGACCAACAAGGGTTACAACTGCCCCAAATTTATTTTAATGCGGCAGAACGGCGTCCCAAGTTTGTAATGAAAACTGGGTTATCAAGTAGCGAAAAGAATGAGGTAATCAAGGCCGCATATCGACAAATCTTTGAGCGCGATATTACTCGTGCTTATAGCTTGTCAATATCTGACCTAGAATCCAAAGTCAAGAATGGCGACATCTCCGTCAAGGAATTTGTCCGTCGTTTAGCTAAATCTCCCCTTTACCAAAAACAGTTTTACCAGCCTTTTATTAACAGCCGAGTCATTGAACTAGCTTTCCGTCATATTTTGGGACGGGGGCCAAGTAGCCGTGAAGAAGTACAAAAATACTTCTCGATTATTTCTAACGGTGGTCTGGCAGCCTTAGTAGATGCTTTAGTAGATTCTGCTGAATACAGCGACTATTTTGGTGAAGAAACAGTACCCTACCTCCGGGGTCTGGGTCAAGAAGCACAAGAATGTCGTAACTGGGGGCCGCAGCAAGACCTGTTTAACTACAGTGCGCCTTTCCGCAAGATACCTCAGTTCATCACCACATTTGCGGCTTATGAACAACCACTACCAGATCAACATCCCTACGGTTCTGGTAATGACCCCTTGGAAATTCAGTTTGGGGCGATTTTCCCGAAAGAAACTCGCAACCCCAGCACCCGTCCGGCTCCTTTTGGCAAGGATACCAAGCGCATCCTGATTCACCAAGGCGCAGGGATTAATAACCAAAATAGTAATCCCAAAGCACGGGGTGAAGCTCCTGGCACCCTTGGGCCTAAGGTGTTCAAATTAGACCAACTGCCTGGTACTAGAGGTAAAAAGGCTGCCAAAAATTCTAGCGTCAGATACTCCGAAAGCTCCACGCAAGCATTGATTAAAGCTGCTTACCTGCAAGTTTTCGGTCGTGATCTTTACGAAGGTCAGCGCCCGAAGGTATTGGAAATCAAGCTGGAAAACGGCGACATTTCAGTACGAGAGTTTATCCGTGCTTTGGCTAAGTCGGATGTATTCCGCAATCTGTACTGGTCATCGCTCTATGTTTGTAAAGCGATCGAGTATATTCACCGCCGCTTGTTGGGTCGTCCGACTTATGGTCGTCAAGAAATCAACAAGTACTTTGACATCGCTGCTAAACAGGGCTTTTACGCGGTAGTTGATGCCATTATTAACAGCGTAGAATACAGCGAAGCATTTGGTGAAGATACAATTCCTTACGAACGGTATCTGACTCCTGGTGGTGTATCAGGGCGACAATTGCGCGTTGGTAGCATTCGTGAAGATGTTGCCGCGAAAGTTCAGAAGGAAGTAATACCGAGCTTTGTGACATTGGGTACAGTCACAGAAAATCGGTCAGAGCCAGATATTCAGTTCCGCATTAACCAAGGTGTTAGCAAGCAACGCGAACAAACCAAAATCTTCAAATTGGTGGCGAATACCAGTGACAAAGTTGCTGTAAAAACTTTGATTAGCGCTGCCTATCGTCAGATTTTTGAGCGGGATATTGCACCCTATATCGCCAAAAATGAATTTACAAAATGGGAAAGCAAGCTGGGGAATGGCGAAATTAGCGTGAAGGAATTTATTGAAGGTTTGGGTTACTCAAACCTCTACCTGAAAGAATTCTACACACCTTACCCCAACACCAAAGTGATTGAGTTGGGAACTAAACACTTCTTGGGACGTGCGCCACTAGACCAAGCAGAAATCCGCAAGTATAACCAAATTTTGGCTACTCAAGGTATTCGTGCCTTTATTGGTGCTTTGGTAGATAGTGTGGAATATAACCAGGTGTTTGGTGAAGATACGGTTCCTTACCGTCGCTTCCCGACTCTACCTGCGGCAAACTTCCCGAACACTGAGAAGCTGTACAACCAGCTTACCAAGCAAAATGATGACGTAGTTGTACCGAGCTTTAAGCCAGTGCAAGCCCGCGTCGGAGCGGGCGATACGCCGCTTTTGACACAGGCGATCGCAGATATAGCAGCTCAAACAAACGGTAAGCCCTCATTTGCTGAACTTGGTCGTTCCTACAACGATGGGAACGGACAATCTGTAGAAGTGGCTGTGCGTAAACATGCACGCATTTATCGTCTAACGGAAAGCGCAAATCAAGCCGAAACACAACAGGTAATCAACGCGATTTACTGTCAGGTATTGGATGTATTTAGCGGTGAAGTGCCTGATAATTTCTGCCGCACTGACCTAGACAGCAAACTCCAGAATGGTGAAATTTCCGTGCGGGAGTTTGTGCGTGAACTAGCTAGTTCCGAAATCTACCGTCAGCGCTTCTATACACCTTATCCTCATGCCAAGGTGATTGAGTTCCTCTTCCGTCACCTGTTAGGGCGTACACCCGCAACTCAGGAAGAAATTCGCCAGTATAACCAGCTGCTAGTTGATAAGGGTTTGTCGGCTGCTGTAGAAGCAATAGTCGAAAGCTCAGAATATAGCCGCTACTTTGGTGAAGATGTTGTGCCTTACAACCGCTTCCCATCTTTGCCAGCAGGTAACTACCTCGGCAGTTTACAGGCGTCTGAATAGGGATTAGAGGGATTAGGGAATAGGGAATAGGGTACAGATTATTTTCTGTGCCCTGTCTCTGTCTCCAGTGCCCTGTTACCTTCGTAACCTTTCGTAATACCGCTCTCAGATTACAGCTAAAACAGTAAATTCTGAAAAGCAATATTACAAAGTGTTAAGAGCAGTCATAAATGCTCAACAGAATGCCGGAAAATGTTTTGCGGAAGGTAACTGAGTTTAAAAGCTTGTGTACTTGTATGGACTCAAGAAAACTCGTAATTTATTAGCCGTAGCAGTTGTCAAACTGTTGTGTCTAAAAGAACGGGAGAACAAACTCAGTAAACCAAATTTAAAGTCGCACCAGTTTAATCAAATCCTGGTTTCATTCGTATTGGAGGAATCCATTAATGAGTATTGTCACGAAAGCTATCGTGAATGCTGATGCAGAAGCCCGCTATCTCAGCCCTGGTGAGTTAGATCGGATCAAATCCTTTGTTGCAAGTGGTGAACGCCGCGTGCGGATTGCTCAAATTTTGTCAGAAAATCGCGAACGCCTTGTTAAACAAGCTGGCGATCAACTGTTCCAAAAGCGTCCTGATGTTGTGTCTCCTGGTGGAAACGCTTACGGTCAAGAATTGACTGCTACTTGTCTGCGTGACCTAGATTACTACCTCCGCCTCGTTACCTACGGTATCGTTGCTGGTGATGTTACCCCCATCGAAGAAATTGGTGTTATTGGTGCCCGTGAACTGTACAAGTCCTTGGGAACTCCTATCGATGGTGTCGCTGAAGGTATCCGTGGATTGAAGAATGTAGCTGGTACATTGCTGTCTGGTGATGATGCTAGTGAAGCTGGTAGCTACTTCGACTACCTAGTTGGCGCTCTTCTAGGATAGGGTAAAGCTGTTTACCTACTGAAACAGAAGTATTGCAATACGGTTGGAAATAAGGAATTAACAACATGGCTCAAGACGCAATTACCGCTGTCATTAACTCCGCAGACGTTCAAGGTAAATACCTAGACTCTTCTGCTTTGGAGAAGCTAAAAGGCTACTTCGCCACTGGCGAACTTCGGGTACGTGCTGCTAGCACCATCAGCGCTAACGCTGCTGCGATCGTCAAAGAAGCTGTAGCAAAATCTTTGCTATACTCTGACATCACCCGTCCCGGCGGCAACATGTATACCACTCGCCGCTATGCTGCTTGTATCCGTGATTTGGACTACTATCTCCGCTATGCCACCTACGCTATGTTAGCTGGCGATCCTTCCATTTTGGATGAGCGTGTACTAAATGGCTTGAAGGAAACCTACAACTCTTTAGGAGTTCCTGTTGGTGCTACCGTGCAAGCTATCCAAGCAATCAAAGAAGTAACCGCTAGCTTGGTTGGTTCTGATGCTGGTAAGGAAATGGGCGTTTACTTAGACTATATCTCCTCTGGCTTAAGCTAAGAGCTAGTTTGCGCTTAAGAATTTAGGTGCGGCTTTATTAAGGTCTGGAAATCAACCGTGAGTGCTAGAACGTTATATTGCTTATCTTGGTAAATTATCAGCGATGAGTGTTGGTGGTCTAGTATTGATGTTTGATTTCCAGCCTTTGATGATTATAAAGATTTGCACTCAAGATTTTGAGATAAAAAAGTTTTCACCAGGTATACAGGAGATTTTCAAAATATGTCCCGTTTGTTTAAAATTACTGCTCTAGTTCCCAGCCAAACCCGAATTCGTACTCAACGCGAACTGCAAAATACATACTTCACTAAGCTAGTTCCTTATGAGAACTGGTTCCGCGAACAACAACGTATTCAAAAAGCAGGTGGCAAAATCATCAAGGTGGAATTGGCAACTGGTAAGCAAGGTGCTAATACTGGCTTGTCATAATTACTGTAGATAAAAAATTATTTTAGGGAATTGGTAAGAGGTCTATAAAGACCTCTTTTTTATGGCTCGGATTTTTGTAAATCAAAAGTCAAACATATTTAAAAGGCGATAACCTCGAGTATAAAGTGGAACTGGAGCGTTAGCATTCTGTTTATTCTTAGCCTCTTCAACAGTTTCATCAAACACAATTAGTGTTTCTTTACCAACCTTCAGCCAGTCTTCATAAGGCACACTCATATCTTCTTCGATACCACCAATATTAGGTGCTACCATTGCCCGGTAAGCTTCATTGAATTTTCTACGAAATCGGAAATCTACTGAAATTCTCAGACCTTCAGTTTTCCTTCTTACTGTTTGGTGTAATCCACGGGCATCATTAAAGTACATCGTGCCGTGTTGCAGTTGTGCTTTTGTGTACGAAACAACCATTGGAATATCTCGACCTTCATCAAAGTCTGACATCACCTGCATAGACGGTAGTTCCATTTCACGGGGCATTTCACCCGCTTCAATGGTTATATTATCGATGTCGCCAAATAATGGCAGAACCACTACAGTCGCATCAGCAGCAACACCTGCCCAGACATCACTGTGGCATTTTGAGCTAGCAAAGGGCAAACCCAACTTCTTAGCGTCAGTTTTGCCGTAGACCATGCGGAGATTTACTGGTAAATCCACTGCATCAATCAGGTCATTCGCTCCTAGTTGGTAGAAAGCGTCTGCGACGCTCTTTTGAAAGAGGTTAAATGCCAGAGTATGTTCTCGCTTGGGCATCAAAAGACCAGTGCCGGTGTAGTTCGGCAAAGTACTTCTTGCTTCCAGTAGTCGTTCAAGCATTTCAGCTTCCGAAAGAATGATGGGACTATTCAGACATGCTGAAATATAACCGGCAGCAGCAATGCGGATCTGCTGGAATAACTCAGGCTTTAATGTGTGTTCAAACAGTAGTCGGTACTGTCGCTTTGTAGCAATTTTATCAGCAAGCTCATCAAAGAGGCGATCGCCAAGCTGAGAAAATGCGTAGGCGTAGTCCGTCGTAGACATCGCACGGTCATCTTGTAAGCGATCGCGTAGTGGTGCTTCTGCTAACAGTTCTTCTAACATCATTTCTTCCAACGTTATTCTAAATTGGTTAAATAACTCATGTATCCAAAGCAATTTCGTTTTGAAAACGAATCTGGCTATTACAAAATTAGCAAGATTATTCTCTTTATACTTCGTAAAATATACTGTTTTATTTGTTTTGCTTGTCTTGATTAAAAGAGTTTATTTTAACTTTATTAGTAAAGCATAGATAAAGTTGGAGCTTAAAAATCTAACTGTCTATATATGAAGTTGCTGTTAACTAAGTAATGATGTAAGTTCATGAAGTTAAATATAAGTTAGCTGTTTATATTTGAAGAAACTAACAAGATGAGAATATTCTGGGTAGCAATTTATTTGAAAATGATAGTTTCTAAACGCAAAATTAACAAGCAAAATAAAATCGGTAAAATCAACATTATCAACACAATATATTAATTGTTAAAACATATACATCCATTGTTTCAGTCTTGTCAGACTAAATTGATTAAGACAAGTATAAATTAAGTATAAACAAACACTTAAAAATGTCAAATGTGAATCACAAAAGCTCAACTCAAAACTTATATAATCACACAGCATCAGAGTGGATTAGAGGAGAACCCACTTCCCTATCAGACTTTACAGCCCGCCCTTTTGTACTAGAGCTTTGTGAGCCTGTTTTTGGGTTGCGAGTACTTGATATAGGTTGTGGAGAAGGTTATTGCAGTCGAGAATTACGTAGACGTGGTGCTGCACAAGTGCATGGAATAGACCTTTCCCAAGGAATGATTGCAGCAGCAAACTTACAAGAAATAGAAGATGCCTTGGGTATTAGCTATGAAGTAGGATGTGCTACTAATCTCAAGCAGTTTGATGATGGCGAAATTGACTTAGTTGTTGCAGTGTTTCTATTTAACTATCTCACAATTGCTCAGACCCAGGAATGTATGGCAGAAGTTGCACGTATTCTTCGTCCGGGCGGTCGATTTGTATTTAGCGTTCCCCATCCATCTTTTCCATATATGCGGGAGGCAGCATATCCATTTTATTTTCAAGTTGAGGGTGCAGGCTACTTCAGTAAGCGAGATCAACAGTTTCCTGGTCGGATTTGGAAACGAGATGGCTCCTGGCTAAATGTCCAATTGATTCACAAAACTCTTGAGGATTACTTTAATGCTCTTAAAATTGCTGGCTTCAATACGATGCCCATTTTACAAGAATTGCGCGTGACTCCAGAACATATCGCAATAGATGAATCATTTTTTAGCCCCTTACTTGACCAACCCCTCCATCTAGCCCTACAAATATCACGATGACACAGACATCTTCTTTAGTGAGAAATTCCTTCCGTGAAATAGCGGCTAATCATCCTCTATGGAATCATGAGTTCTTAACTCGCTGTCGGACTGGAGATTTATTTTTACCAGACATACAGGTACTAGCTGTTCAGATGTACAAATTCTCCAAAGAATTTAATCGTATCTTGGCTAGTATTTTGTCTTGCTGCGAAGATGAAAGTAGTCAGTTGGTCATCTTGGAAAACCTATTTGACGAAATGGGACAGGGAGATATAACTCAGTCCCACCCAGAATTATTTCGTCAATTTACCCGCGCTCTTGGTATCCACGATGAAAGTCTGACAGCACTACCCACTGCGCCTGAAACTCGCGCCCTTATTGAAACCTACTTGCAGATGCCACATAAGTACGGCTATTTAGCTGCATTGGGTGCTGTCTGTTATGCTTCCGAAGGAATTGTTAGCTCGCTGTACACGCAACTATACAAAGGAATTGTTGGCGCTGCTCCTTTACCCAAAGAATCCCTGATCTTTTTTGAAGTCCATATTGATGTGGATGATAGTCATGCAGCGAAGTTAGCAGCAGTGATTGAACCTCGAATCACTATGAATGAAGAGGATATCAAGGTAAAGCTGGCTATTGCCGAAGCTATGGATGCCCGTGTCCAATTTTTTAACGGAATTCAGCGTCAAATCTCTAAATATAGCTTGTATCCTGATTCATGGTTGCCTTTTGATGAATCGCTATAGTTAGTTTGTCAAGCTTAAATTGATGAGTAAAGAAGTTTGTAGTGAGGACTTTAGTTATAACTAAAGTCCTCACTACAAATCCTCAAAACTCACTGAATAAAAGGAATAAGTGAAAATACGGTTGTGATAACGAGGATTTGTAGCATTAAAATACAAACAGTTTTCCCTATTTTTTCGGTTTTTAAAGCCGTCATAAGACATTTCAAGGTTTGAATACATAAAATTTTGTCATTTAATATAACCCTTTTAAGGAATTATTTGTCGAGTCTTGGGCAAATTCATAAAGCAAAATTAGGTGCAGCAAGAGGAGGCTTCCATGTACGGATTAGTGAACAAGGCGATTCAAGACATGGTGTGCAGTCGCTTTGGCGAAGAGACTTGGAAAGAAATTAAGCACAAAGCAGAGGTGGATGTAGATGTTTTCCTCAGTATGGAAGGCTATCCCGATGACGTGACCCACCAACTGGTAAAAGCTGCTAGTGTCGTTCTGAGTTTATCTCCCAAACAAATTATGCAAGCTTTTGGAGAGTTCTGGGTTCAGTACACAGCTCAAGAAGGCTATGGCGAAATGATGGATATGAGTGGAGATACATTGCCTGAGTTTTTAGAAAACCTTGACAATCTTCATGCTCGTGTAGGAGTTAGCTTTCCTAAACTCCAGCCCCCATCATTTGAATGTACTGATATGGAGGAAAATTCTCTGAGCTTACATTATCGCTCTGATAGAGAAGGACTAACACCAATGATTCTTGGACTAGTCAAGGGATTGGGAACCAGGTTTGATACAGAAGTAAATATTACCCAAACCCAAAGTCGGGATGAAGGTGCTGAACATGATGAATTTTTAGTGATTTATAAACCAAATTGAGTGCAGTAGCATGGCACCTCCTCACCTTACGCTTTCGCCAGAGTTACTGGCGAAAGCTTTTCCCTTCCACTTTGCCTTTAGCCGTAATCGGGAAATTGTACAAGCTGGTGATGTCTTCGGGCGCATTTGTCCGGAACCATTGGTTGGTAAATTGATTGAGATGCATTTCCAGATTAATCGTCCAAAAATTTTGGTTGATTTTGATGCTATTAGTAAGCAGTCTCGTGCCCTGTTCATATTAGAGTTTCTCCATAATGGAATGCAGCTCAAGGGTCAGATGATGTATCAACCAGAGCAGGAGGTGATATTTTTTTTAGGTTCTCCTTGGATTACAGATACAACTAGCCTGGCCCCTCTGGGTATCAAACTCAAAGACTTTGCGATTCACGACCCAATAGTTGATTTCCTGTTTCTACTGCAAGCTCAGAATACTGCTTTGGTTGATGCCAAAAAGTTAACAGTTGAACTGAAACAGCAAAGAGCACAACTACGGAGTGCGCTACAAATCAAGGAGAATCTAGCAGAAATTGCTGAGGCTCAGTCTAAAAAATTGGAAAAATCCCTCCGGGAGTTACAACAAACTCAAGCCCAATTAGTCCAAGCTGAGAAAATGTCCAGTCTGGGACAGTTAGTTGCAGGAGTCGCTCACGAAATTAACAACCCTGTTAACTTTATTTATGGTAATTTGAAATATGCAAAAGATTATACACAATGTTTGCTGAAGCTTGTGCATCTTTACCAGCAATTTTATGACAATCCTGTACCAAAAATTCAAGAATACACCAAGGAAATTGAGTTAGACTTTTTACTAGATGATTTTCCCAAAATCCTAAATTCTATGGAAGTAGGATCTGAACGAATTTCTGAAATTGTGTTGTCTCTCCGAAACTTTTCTCGTCTTGATGAAGCTGAGATGAAAAAGGTTGATATTCATCAAGGACTGGATAGTACTTTGCTGATTTTACAGAATCGGTTTAAAAATAGCCTTGATCATCCTGGTATCAAAGTAGTTAAAAGTTATGGAAATTTGCCTTTAGTATATTGTTACGCCGGACAACTCAATCAAGTATTTATGAATATTATCAGTAATGCAATCGATGCGCTTGAGAGCTATAATACTCAACGCGCGATCGCAGAAATTCATGCTAATCCTAATATAATTACAATTACTACAGAAGTCATCGAAACTAACTGTGTGATCCGAATTGCTGATAATGGTTCAGGAATGACAGAAGCAGTCAAAGAACAACTGTTTAATCCATTTTTCACAACTAAGCCTGTAGGTAAGGGTACAGGATTAGGTTTATCAATTAGCTATCAGATTGTAGTTGAAAAACATGGGGGAACATTGAAATGTTTATCAGAACCTGGACAAGGAACTGAGTTCTGGATTGAAATTCCCCTATCAATGGACAAACAAGCAGTTCATTGTGTGAAATCATTAAGTTTAATTAAATAAATACTTTAAGTCAATTTTTAGAGCGATCGCTCTTAACTATGGCAATCCTGAATTCAGATATTTGCTGAGTATAAAATGCTGTATTTGGCGCAAGGTAGCGATCGCAATTGGTCATAAATATTTAAAACAATTAAATGCGAGGTATCATTTTCAAAACCCCGCATTGTCAAAATTTATTCTTGTCCTCTGCCGCCCAGTGATGGGACTCTAATAGTTGTAACCAGCCACAAAATTGTTGTTGGTTAATGACAATCCAGCAGTAAGTACAGCAAATTGTACCTGATTGAAGCCACTTGCACTGCCATCTTGGTCAAAGAACAATGCACCTGTAGTGGAGTTATAAATGAATCTTTGAGCGCTCGTGGTTGCAGATGCTCCAATGGTAAACTGACCAGCTGAAAGTACGCCCACTAATAAGCCACCACCAAAATTATAGTAGCCAGGCGATACCCGAATCAGTTCATTAGTTGGGTTGAAGTCATAAATAGTATCTATACCTTCATTGAAACTATTGAAAGCAAAGGTATCAGTACCACCTCCTCCATAAAGGCGATCATTACCGTTACCACCTGTGAGGATATCATCGCCATTTCCACCGTTGAGGGTATTATTACCCAACGCGCCAGAGGCACTCAGAGTATCATTGCCATCACCTCCATCTAAGAGGTTATCCCCATATGAGGTAGAGTCACTGTAGGAGTCGAAATAAGGTCTTTCAGAAAAGCCAAAGATGTCTAGATAATCATTGCCATCGCCTCCAAAGAGGAGGTTATTACCTATTGATCCGCTAGCCTTCAAGGTATCATCGCCAGCACCACCGTTGAGAGTGTTATTGCCATATGAATAAGAGTTAGATGCGGAGTAGGAGTCGTAGCCCTCGAATGTCGATTCAGAGCCAGAGATATCTAGATAATCATTGCCATTCCCCCCATCTAAAAGATTATTACCTTTTGAAGCCCTAGCACTCAAGGTATCATCACCTGCACCACCCTTGAGGGTATTATTGCCTAAGGAGAAATCGTCGTAGCTTACTCCGCTGTAGCTGGAGTACCTATAGCCATAGCCAGAGGCTGTCAGAGAATCATTGCCATCGTCTCCAGAGAGTAGATTATTGCCCACACTGCCAATGAGAGTATCATTGCCCGCACCACCCCGCAACAAGTCGTTACCACTTTTGCCGTCAATAATGTCATCACCTCCTTGACCGTTGATCACATCATTTGAATTATCAAAGCCGCTAACATTATTCGATAGGTCATTGAGGAAGGTGACTGTGTTTTTTCTAAAGATAGTGCTTTGGGTGGAGTTGGCATCGAAGACATCAAATCTGTCGGTGATGCTAGTTTGCCCATCAAACAGAATATTGCCCAAGTCTACAGTGGCTCCAGTGGATTTGGTGAGGTTATCCAGGTTTTCCAAGGCAAAGTTTTCCAGGATGACTTTTGTATCAGCCACCCCTTCAAAAGTGATTTCCAAACTTGTGCCATTCTGAGTGAGTAGCAGATTTCGCGCAGTCAACCCAGCACCAACAAATTTTATGGTATCGACTTTGGCAATGACTGCTGCTGTGGGGTTTGTTCCTTTACCGATCCCACCAAAATCGGTGATCGTATTAATGCCATCACCCAAATTGTAAATAAATATATCCTTGCCACCGTTACCAGTTAGGGTGTCGTAGTAATCGTAAGTAGTCCCCTGTAGGGTATCGTTACCGTTGGTTCCAATGATATCTGCCATAACTTTCTCCTACCTGAATCGATTTTTGGAGTAACTTTAGTTGTCAATAATCAAGTTAGTGCTATTTGTGCCTTTGAGAGTCATCAATTTTTGTTTGCCCAAGATTCATTGTGTTGAACAGCTTGCAAGCATTATTTATCCCACTATTGAGGACTATCTTAAGTCTTAAGCACTGTACAAAATGTCAATGCATAAGTCTTACTAGCGAAAGTAGAGAACGCTTGACATGGCATAAAATAGGGAATCTTTATGCAGTGGTTGTGGGCGTAGCTTGCCCCCGTAGGCACCGCGCCTGAATATCTAACTGTAAAATATGTACTAAATGATATCCGTTTCTTTGAGGTGTGACAGTTGTGGGTGCGGAATGTGGGTTAAAAAGCACTGTAGCAAAGTTTACAGCTTTAAGATTTATGGTTGTAAAGCCTACTTATGAGTTATGAGTTATGATTTATGAGTTTTATTTCTAACTCCTAATTTCTAACTTTTTACCTGTACTGATCGTGAATCTACGCCGCCTGATTCCAATTTTTGATAGTTCAGTCTCTAACTGGGCCTTAGAAGCGCGGTTGTTGCGCTGGTTAACGTTGATTTGGCTGTTCGTCGGCTTGATAATGCTATTTTCAGCATCCTATCCTGTTGCTGACGCTCGTCATGATGATGGGTTGTACTACTTTAAGCGTCAACTGCTTTGGGTCTTTGTTTCCTTAATCGGATTCAATATTATTGTTAATTTACCATTGCAGAAAATTTTGGGACTAGCCCATTGGTTTTTGTTGCTGTTTTTGGCGTTAATTTTCGTCACATTAGTCCCAGGATTGGGAAAAAAGGCTTTTGACGCAGCGCGTTGGATTGCGATTGGGCCAATTCCGATTCAACCTTCAGAATTGATTAAACCTTTTTTGGTGCTGCAAAGTGCGCGGCTTTTTGGTCAGTGGGAACGAATCAGTTGGCGGGTTCGCTTGGCTTGGTTGGGTGTTTTCGGTCTGGTACTGTTAGGAATTCTTGCCCAGCCTAACTTGAGTACAACAGCACTTTGCGGCATGACTATTTGGCTAATTGCTTTAGCAGCTGGCTTACCTTACAAGTATCTGGGAGGAACGGCTGTTGGTGGAGTGATGTTGGCGCTACTCAGTATTAGTATTAAAGAGTATCAGAGGAAACGGGTAATGTCATTCCTCAATCCTTGGGCGGACGCGACAGGAGATGGCTACCAGTTGGTACAAAGTCTACTAGCTGTGGGTTCTGGTAAAACTTGGGGAGCTGGATTTGGGCTTTCTCAACAAAAGCTGTTTTATTTACCAATTCAGGATACCGATTTTATTTTTGCAGTGTTTGCCGAAGAGTTTGGCTTTGTTGGCAGTATGGTGTTGTTAGCACTTTTAGCTACATTTGCCACTTTGGGATTAATTGTGGCACTGAAGGCTAAAAATACAGTACATCGATTGGTAGCGATCGGCGTGACGATTTTGATGGTTGGACAATCATTGCTCCACATTGGTGTTGCTACAGGTTCTCTACCAACTACTGGCTTACCTTTGCCTATGTTTAGTTATGGTGGTAATTCCATGATTGCCAGCTTAATAGCTGCTGGGTTGTTGATTCGGGTAGCACGCGAGAGTAATGAAGCTGAGGTAGTACCGTTGCGAAAACCCCTGGTTGAAAATGGGCGTAGACGCCGAGCTTTTCATAAAACTAGGAATTGAGTTAGCAAACTCTTTGCACAATCAAATTGAATTAATTATGGAAGACCTAAAACAAACAATAATCAGCTACTCCAACAAAAATCTCGAACAGCGCAAAAATTGGTATTCTCCAGCAGCAGAAGCTTACAACAAGGCAAGACCCCACTATCCTCAAGATTTAATTCACCAAGTTGCAGAAATTGCTCAACTCTCCACTGATTCAAAAATTCTGGAAGTGGGATGTGGGCCTGGAACTGCAACAGTAGGCATCGCTCAATTAGGTTGCTCTATAATCTGCTTAGAACCCAATCCAGATTTTTTCCAGTTAGCTCAACAGAATTGTCAACCGTATTCTAATGTAGAGATTGAGAACACATCCTTTGAAGAGTGGGAACTCAAGCCACTTGAATTTGATGCCGTTTTAGCAGCCAGTTCTTTTCATTGGATCTCACCAGAAGTTGGATATTCAAAAGCAGCTAATGCCCTAAAAGAAAATGGCTATCTAATTTTATTGTGGAATAAGGAACTTCAACCCAGCTACGAAATATACCAAAGTTTATCGCAAGTTTATCAAGTACATACTCCATCTCTTGACCGATATGAAGACCAAAAAACTCAAGAATATATCTTGAGACAATTAGGAAATATGGCCATTGATTCTGGGCAATTCCAAAACTTGAGAACAGGACAAGTTATATCAGAAGTAACCTATACTGTTGATGAATACCTAACACTTTTAAACACTTACTCGCCATACATAAAATTAGATCCAGAAAAGAAAGAGTCTTTATTTTTAGGATTGAGGCGTCGCATAGAAGATGATTTTGAAGGCAGTCTTCAATTATCATATATCTCTGCTTTTCACATCACCCAAAAAGTTACCTCTGAGGTAAGGGAGTTTTAAATGGGCTACTGTTGGATGGTAGACTAGGCACAAGTGGATTAATGCTAGGTATGGGAGTAGGCTCTATTTTTTTGATAACTGTGATTGCAAATCCTCTTTGCTGCGGTTGTTGCTTACCAGATATATCATTTACTAGCAGTCCGATTTGAGGCGGAAAGGCTTGATTGACTGGAAGTTTCATTGAGCCAACGGGTGGAATGTCATTACCGTATGGCAGAAGTTTAACCTGAATATTTTCTCCCTCTACTATCCAACTCAGAGTGGCAGATTCTCCTTCGTTGAGAACGAGATTGGGTTGCTCACTACCATTGATTTTGAAAGAGACAATCTTAAATGGTTTCGGTAATATTTCAATTTTTGATTCAGTCTTTTTAAAACTATTTTTTTGACTTCCATTATTAGATAAAGCTTTAATTTCAAACGCATATTTACCGGCTTTATATGCTGATAGAGGAATATTTGTACATCGCAATTGTTGATTTTGTTGTGTACATAGTTTTTGAACTTTTGGATCAGTGATATTACCTTGATTGAATTTATAAACAATTGGTTCGCTATATGATGTACCATCATCTGCACTGCCAGCAATTTGAATCTGTGCCAGCAACAATGGACGTGCGATTGTCCAACTTAAAAGAATATTTTGACCTTTTGTATACAGTGGTTTATCTACTTGAAAACTCAGTACTTCTGCAATTTGTTTTTCAACTATTTCTACTTGGGTTGTTTGGCTGGCTACTTGGTTGTTTGGAGAAAATAATTGGATACCATTACGATACAATGCTTGTAAAACAAAAGTGTAATTCCCTTTTGTTTTCACTCCAGTTTTAACATTGCTACAAATTAGTTCTGCTTTGTCTTGCAACTGACAAGGAGGTATTTCATTAGCGCTTACTTTTCCCAGTGTTTCAGGAATACCATTGCTAAAGTCATAGGT
>NNBV01000244.1_pt1 | contig 21866 bp, 13 predicted proteins | sample 1173771 | NCBI WGS metagenome assembly NNBV01 (sample SAMN07173938, study PRJNA388173) | plant metagenome | isolation source: symbiotic tissue sample KVS11 | place: Norway: Troms, Kvaloya island | reverse complement strand
CATTTTCTGAAAGAGTGTTCCACAAAATAAATGATTCAAAACCCATCATTGCGAACGAAGCGTTCGCAATTGACTTGCGTTCAACTGGACATGATATCACTGAGTAAATATTGACATTACACATTTCCGTATACATAAACTCTTCACTAACAGTGAAGTATATTACGGTACTATTTAAATAATCTTCCGCCGTGAAGGGAGTAATTACGAATTACGAATTACGAATTATTATCAACTTCCTCCCACATTCATTGCTGCCAAAATAGCGTTCTGACTTACATCTCTGTAAACAGTATTCAAATGCTTCATTACCACATCACTTGAAGTTAAATTTAGTGTATTTTCCTCTTCCTTCGCTAGGGGAATTGCTCCCAATACATCTAATATCGTCTCACTACTGGACGGTGCAATTACTACTAAAGATGACTCTAGTGGTTCATTGTATTGCCAGAAAGAATCAATTTTTATCGAGTATTTGTTATCAGGAATTGACTGTTGAATGTCGAGTGTTTCTGTGGTGTTGTGTTCAATCTTGGCACTACGTAATTGACGTAAATCGCTGATAATTTGCTCTTTGGTACGTCCGCGCAATTGAAATAAAACAAAGGGATCTTCACTGAATCGATCGCCTAACTGATAATAGATGGCACCAATGTGTTTACAGGGATTTGCTTTATCAGGACAAGAGCATTTACTTTGGACATCAGCAAGGGTAAATGGAAATATCGAAAGACCATTAGCTGTGAACACTTCTTCTATATTTTGTGGCATTTCTCCTGCTAATAGTTTGGCAGCAAAAATTGCCCTTTGGGACATGGTTTCAATTACATAACCCCATTGTTCATCGGTAAATGGTTCAAGGGAAAGGGAAACTTTATAAGGTTCGATTTCACTACCTTGTACTCTAGCTAATACTTTCGCACCTTTAAATTCGATGCTGAGAACATTTCCTTGACGAGCATAATTTCTCGCACGTTCTAAGCGTTTTTTAAAGCGATAAGAATCTAGTAAATCTAGCCATTGTTGTGACCACCATTCTCGACTTGCTTGTAATGTGTAATTAGTCATAAGTCAATTTAGAATTCAAAATTATGGAATGGATGAGTTGATCTCGTTTTGTGACAGTTACCTCAGACTATAGCGTTTATGGTTGAGAGCATATCAGTTTCGCAAATATACGCCTACAGATTGGAAGTCTAGGGCTACAAAGGAACGTAAAACCTTAAATTAATTACGAATTACGAATTACGAATTATTCGATCCCTGCCTTGCGCCGCAACCGCTCAACTAATCTGCGCGAAAAATCCAAGCCTTGATCGCGCAGATGCTCTTGGATATCCAGGGCAGCCTGTGCTAACGGTAGCGCATCTGCATAGCGTCCCTCTTTCTCCAGAACTCGCGCCAGACCCACTTGAGCGCTAGCCACCAAGTCTTGCCGTCCCACTTCCTGCGCTAGGGCTAACTCACGCTCGTACCAGGGGCGGGCTTCTGAAGGGCGATCGCGGTCAAGAGCTAGAAGTCCCAAGTTGCCGCAATAAGCTGCTTGTCCTTGTTTATCTCCTCGTTTTTCTTCTATCGCCAACGCTTCCTTGTAGTAGGACTCGGCGTGATCGTATTGTCGCTGCGATCGCATAACTCCTCCCAGATCGTTGAGGGCGATCGCTTCACATTTTTCATCCTTCAACTCTCGGTAAATTGCTAATGCCTCCTGGTACAGCCGCTCCGCCTCTGCCCCGTCCTTGCGTTGTTGTGCAATCACTCCTTGCAAACGAATTGCAACAGCCTTATCCCGACGACTACCGCCCCGCTCTATCGCTTCCGCCATCAGAGCCGCCCAACTTGCTGCCCTATCAGTATCGGCGCGATTGTAGTAAATCCAGGCAACATTATAGGCACCCCAACCAGCATCGCTCCACTGACTCAGTGCCTTTCCTGCCTGATATCGCCATTCACCCAAGCGCACCATTTCATCCCAGTAGCCGCGAAACCAGAGGAAGTTATTCAAAGCCCTTTCCAAATCCATGAGCATCTGGGCAGCCTGTTGGTCTTTCAACACACCAGGGATACCTGCCATCTCTCGCAGGGTTGTAGCCACGCCCTCTAGATTCTGCCACTCGGCTTGCAGCTTGTCATGGGTCTGATAGGCATCTTTGCCATCACCTCCGTACTTCTGGGCAAAGTCCACCCAGTAGCGCAGAACTTTGCGTTGGGCAGCAGAGTCAAACCGAATTTCATTTAGAGGTGCAGTTACAACGGTATCCGTTCCGCCGATAGCTGTCTGAATATATGTGCGAGTGAGGGGGTGCAGTCCAAATCGTTCTCCATCCAACTCATTCACCAAAGATAGTGTTACCAAACGCTCTAAAGAAACTTCGATCTCGGTTATGGCTAAATCTGTAGCATCTGCCAGTGCTGCGGTTTTTGCTGGTGTCAGGAATACAACTAGGGCAGACAACACTGTGCGATCATTTCCAGAGAGAGTTTGAGCCGCATCGGCAAACAGAAACTCGTAGAGATCGGGAGATTTGGCAGCATTTCGCAACCGCTCTAGGGCAACACTTATGGAGTAGCCTTTGTCTGCTACCTGTCCTAATGTCCAATCCAGCGCTAGGGGATTGCCACCAGACGCTTCATATAAAGCGGTCAATATCTCTGGTTTCGTGGCGTTTAGTTCCTGGGCTAGACGGGGGTGTGACCTTCCCTTCGCCTGCATTAATTCCAGAGCTTCTGCTTCTAAGAGACGATCTAAGCGGATGGTGACGGCGCTTTCCCCTGTGCGGCGGCGGCTGGTGATGATGGCTTTGTTGGGGGTGGGCAGTTTCCGCACAAACTCGGCAATCATATCGCGTTCCTCTGCATTCAGAGTTTCCAAGTTGTCCCAAATCAACAGGGTGCACCGTCCCCGCAGGGCATCGAGAAGGGCGCTGCGTCGTTCTGTGGCATCAGTCATTTTCACAATATCTGCCTGTCCCAACCCCTTGGCAAATTCCCGGCAGAAGCTATCGAGAGAAGACAGGGCGAGGGTTTCTTGCCGGACTCCTTCAGTTGAGAGCCTGGTAGTCTTTGCAGAAACAAACAGGTAGGCATCAAACAAGGCTTGCTGACGGGCTAGGTGTGCTACCTCCAGCGCTAACGCCGTTTTGCCCATGCCACCAATACCATCGATTGTCACACCCCAACCGCGTTCCTCTGGTAAAAGTGCTTTCAAACAACGGTCGATTTCTTGTTTGCGTCCCACAAACACATCGTTATAGCGGGGCAGGTTATCGGGCACGCTTGCTGGGTGTTGTCCCTGTGACAGGCTTAATCGTGCCTCTAGGCTAGTGACTTCTTTTTGTTTTTCCTCCAGTTCGATCTGCAAATCCACTGGAACTCGAATCCCATAACTAGCTTTTTCCTCCTCTATTATCTGGAGGGCGCGACGAGCGCGGTTGAGAGTTCGCTGTAGTGCTTCTTGATTATCCATAAGGTTATATAAAAAATAAATCTAATACTRATACGCTACACATTATGGAGATCCCCCTAAATCCCTCTTAAAAAAAGGGACTTTAAGAAACTCTCTTGCCCCACTTTTTAAGGGAGGTTGGGGGGATCAAAAGCCTGTGGGACAACTCTAGTCTTGCACAGTATCCCTCAGAACTCGGCAGTTGGTGTTCAGAACTCGGCGGTTCGTGCTCGGAACTCGGCGGTTTGTGTTCAGAACTCGGCAGTTGGTGTTCAGAACTCGGAAGTTTATGTTCGGAACTTGGAAGTTTGTGTTCAGAACTCGGAAGTTTATGTTCGGAACTCGGAAGTTTGTGCTCAGAACTCGGAAGTTTATGTTCGGAACTTGGAAGTTTGTGTTCTGGACTTGGCAGTTCGTGTTCGGAACTCGGAACTAGAAAAATCATCGTCGGCTATATTTGCTTAGAGTGTTCCACAAAATAAATGATCCAAAACCCGTCAGTGCGTTCGCGTAGCGTCTCGTAGAGAGCGAAGCGAAGCAATCGCAGGGGTTGAGATTGCTTCGCTTCGCTCGCAATGACAACTGGGCATTTTTTTTACTTGGAGTACTCTTAATCCAATCCTGTTTTTTTATGCCGGGACTCCAATTCAATTACCTGGAGGCGTTTCTCTTCCAATTCAATTTGCAAATCCACTGGAATCCGAATTCCATAAGAAGCAGCTTGTTCTTCCAATATTGCTAACGCTCGTTTTGCTCTTGCTAGTGCAGGCGTTATCACTTGTTGATCGGTCATAATTTTGGGCAAGTCTGAGACTGGGGTTGAGTTTCGCAGTCCTTTCCCTCCCCGCAGCATGGCAATGGGGAAATCTTCCATCGCCGTATCAAAAAACGGAGTCTGTTCTGCCTGACATTGGGTTCTGGCGCTCTCTGGCACGGTTTTAGCCAAATGATTGATCAGGTTTGAGAGCATAACTTTGGAATCCCCTGGTTGATTAGCCGCTCCCCGCAATGCTTCAATTAGATGATAAGTGTAGAGACTCATGGTTCCATCAGGACGTATCCAAGAAACCTGATTGCCTCTGGAGGACGTAAACACTGCCCTTCCTTCGCCCTGCTTCAAGGCACCGACTACGCCCTTGGGCAATGCCGTAGCGATAAAATCAGCAGGTAGTTCGCCTTTAGAAGTAGCCATACCCTCTGCATGGCAACTATCAATTACCACCCACAATCGCTTTGCTTGAATCTGCCGCAAAGCTTCAGTAAATTCTTGGGCAGATAGGGCGGTGTTAGCAATATCTGTGGATTTGAAGTCATGTTGTAGCAAATAATAAGATTGACTTGATAAGTCAAAGCATCCATGACCAGAGTAAAAAACTACAATTGTTGCATCTTTATCAGCAGCCTTTTCTTTTAACCACGTTAATCCATCTAAAATTGCGGTGCGCGTTGTCTGTTCATTCTGCAATAAGCGTATATGTTCTGAATCATTCAGATAAGCACACAAGTTTGGATCGATTAGCACTGTCTTCAGGGCTTGCACATCTTTAACTGTGACAGGCAATGACCATTGGGATTCGGCTGTTGTGCCAACCCCAATTAACAACGCATAACCGTGGGCAAAGTGGTTCGACATTATGGCACAGGGTAAAGAAGAAGAAGTGATATTTTTCAATATCGTATATTTAATCTAGTGGTTCATCGCGTTATTTATCAGGGGGGTGAGAAACGAACCGCAAAGGGCACATTCGCGCAGCGTCTCGTCAGAGAAGAGCGCAAAGGAAGAAAAATAAAGAATGAGTTCGACAATTATATTTAATGTGACATCTGGTCTGTAACTAGGGTGTAGACTCTATGCCTTTTTAGGGAGTAAAAATTCATGCAAAATTTGTGTAGTCATTGCTTCGCTCCGCTCGCAATGACAAAAGAGATATTTTTCACTCTCACAAAAATAGCATGAACCGAAAATCACCAAATTTCATCAAAGTCAACACCCTAGTTTGTAACATTAAATATAATTGCTTTGTAGTCGATGGCTTTAGCGCTCGATTTAAGGACTAAAGTCCTTACTACGAAATTATTCTGCATCATCGTCAATTACTGTACTGCGATCGAGCAGTAGTAAGTTGCGAAGTTGGTCTGTATCCATTTCAGTTAACCACTCTTCGCCAGCACCTACAACTTGTTCAGCTAGTTGTTTTTTACTTTCAATCATGTCATGAATTTTTTCTTCTAAAGTGCCGGTGCAAACAAATTTATGTACTTGCACATTCCGGGTTTGACCAATCCGAAATACTCTATCTGTGGCTTGATTTTCTACGGCTGGATTCCACCATCTATCAAAGTGGAATACATGATTTGCTCGTGTTAAATTCAGTCCTACTCCACCAGCTTTCAGAGAAAGAATCATAATTGGTGGCCCTTGAGGATCGTGTTGGAAACGATCGATCATTTCCTCACGTTGTTTTTTGCTGGTGCTGCCATATAAAAAGAATATTTCTCGCCCTAGCTTTTTTTCTAAATAGGGTTTAAGTAATTTACCCCACTCAGCAAATTGTGTGAAGATTAAAGCGCGATCGCCTTCTGCTAAAACTTCTTCTAACATTTCTTCTAGCCGCAGAAGTTTGGCTGAATTATGTTGCTCTAATGTCGCTTGTTTCAAATATTGGGCTGGATGATTGCAGATTTGTTTGAGTTTGATTAACAAAGCCAAAATCATCCCCCGACGTTGCAATCCTTCCGCAGATTCTATCTCTACTAAAGATTGTTCTACAACTTGTTGATAAAGTGCAGCTTGTTCACCAGTTAAACCGCAAAATACGGTCATTTCTTGCTTGTCTGGTAAATCTTGAATGATGTCGCGATCGCTTTTCAATCGCCGCAGTATAAATGGTTGCACTAATGAACGTAATTGAGTCAAAGAAGCTGTATCCCCATACTTTTCAATTGGCATGGCAAACCGACGCTGGAAGAATTGCTTGTTGCCTAAATATCCTGGATTGAGAAAATCTAAAATAGACCATAGTTCTTGCAGTCTATTTTCTACGGGTGTCCCCGTCAATGCAATGCGAAATGTAGCTTCTAATTGGCGCACTGCTTTTGACTGCTTCGCCTCTGGATTTTTTACATTTTGGGCTTCGTCTAAAACAATTATCTGCCAAGATACACTTTGCAATGACTTAATATCTCGATGAAGAAGTGAGTAGCTGGTAACGATTAAATCATGTTTTTTTACAGCTTCTAAAAACGCTTTTCCTTTTGGGCGTTTATCACCGTGATATTGCAAAATTTTCAGACTTGGTGCAAATTTATTGACTTCCCTTTCCCAGTTACCTAAAACAGAAGTTGGACAAACTAATAGTGTTGGATTTTCTAGTGCATCCTGTTCTTTCAAGTGCAGCAGAAAAGCAATGAATTGGACAGTGTTATGGCAAATAATATTGTTAGCGACAAAATTATGATGTTCGCTAACTTCAAAATCATAAACCCATCCATCATAATCTATATCCTCTATTGATTCTATCCGGCAATAAAATACCTCTTGATCGAGAAGACATTGCAAAGACTGTCTTGTTAATCTCAACTTTTCTATATCTAGGTTGCCGTAGGCTGATAAAGTTTGAGTTGTCCATTTAGAAGGTTTTAGTAGCTGATATTGTTCTTGGGCTTCTCCACTAATCATGCGGCTCATCCCAGCTATTACTCGCTGTAAACTATCTCCAGAAAATTGCTGTGAACCATTAATGTAAACAGTGTTGTGCATCCCAAAATGCCGCAATGGGAGTCCTGTTGCTATTACTGTTTGGGCAACCATATCAGAAGCAGGAATTCCTTCAATATTTGTGTTACTGACCAGTTGACAAATTTGCTCTAATTTGCTCTGTTTTTTTGAGTTATTAAAACCAATTTCTTGCAAAAATCTGCGGGCAGAATTTCCTCCAATTACACCAATGTAGTAGGTGCGTAAAGTACGAGTTCCATTAGTGGCACACTTCAGTTTGGGCGATATTCGCAACCAAATACCGAAACGACGCAGTAGTGCAGAAAGTTGCTGAATCAGTAAAGCTGAAGCTGTAGCAATTTCAATACTCCCCATACTCAAAACAACAGCAGATTCAGCATCAAAATAATTTTGTAAAAATATCCGCACACTATCTAAGTCTGCCTGCATAATGAAGGGCGGAATAGATTTTTCTGCCGATAGTTTACCCCAAACATAACCCTTGGCTTCTAAGAATTGCCGATAGGCTTGGCTATTAACTCGAAGAGAAGGAACTCTATTAGGGAAGGTAGAGATATTAGGGCTGTTAATTTTGAGGTTATAACGGTTTTGAATACGTTGGCAAATCTGGAGTAAATCTTCTAATATTCTGGTATCTTTTTGGGATATTGTGACTCTTCCGACATCTGGTAGTTCATGCCCTTCAGCAATCTGCCAAGCAAGAAACTTAACCAAGTCAGGGTCTTGTGATTGTCCATTCCAAAGCGTTTTACCAGGTACACAAACGTAATCACCCAGCTGTAAGTTATTTGTCCAACCTTTACTTGTCAGCAGCTTGTGACGATAAGTGATAGTGATACTATTACCGTCTTCTAGCGTGACTTTGCGTAATTTCTCGCAGACTTGCTGCCGATACAACCGCCTAACATTAGCCTGGACAATTTTGCCAGTTTTTTCATCTATGGAATTAACTAGTAATTGCTCTGTATGGTTAGCCCAAAATCCTTCGCCGTCAAATTCTGTTTCTCCAGCGTGAGTTGTCCAGATTGTCTCTGCTGTGCGTAACAGTCCATTTATATTTACTAAAGTATCATTCGCTACGCATTTACCGAGTCCCATATCGTCGGCGAGACACGCACCCAAGCCCCAACGTTCTAAGAAGGACAGCCAAGCAGCACCTCGTTCTTGATAAGGTCGCAACTGCCCTGTAAAGCCTTTTGGTGTCGGTAAAGGTGCGATCGCTTGATTATTGTTTAGCGCCCCAATTAACTCTTGCAACGCCCCAGATGCCTCAAAGCTGACCACTGGTAATTTTTCAATTACTTGAGTATCGCCTGTACTGAAACGCAAGGCATCTTCCAGGGAAAGCGCCATTTGGTCTTTCCGAGTGGTAAAAAATGTTTGGGCTGTCTTGATATCTTGGGGCCGCAATTCTACCCACTCACCATTAATTTCCACTAGCGGACTATTTAAAGCCACAAGTTTATCAAACTCAGCTTTGGAAATAGTTTGTCCACCAATTGCTAATTGCCATTGGAAATTTAGGAGACTCTGCAATCCCAAACGTCCTTGCTTTGTCTTTGGGGTTTCGGCAGTAATTTTCAAACCCAAACGATTTGCCCATCCTTCACGGTTCGCTAAACTAGGAGGCAAAATTACTCCCAAACCACTGTCTTCCAACCTCCAAGCTACAGCTTTGATAAACTCATAAGCTTGAATGGGGGTAAGACGAGAAGATTGGGGATATTCGGTTTCAAAGCTGGCTACTATTGTTGGATATAATCGGGAAGCTACCCCCAAACCTCGCAAAAATGTTTCTTGTGGTTGCTCAATTGTCCGATTTTCATAAACCAATCTTTCAACTGGATTGTTCCAAATAGTTGCCGCATCCACCACAAACTCAGGATCGTCAGCCGCTTGTAAAAAATACGCCAACGTCCAATCTGTTTCGCCAGACTCTGGAGAACGCAGTTGAAAGCAGGTACGAAATAGCGTTTTAAGAGATAGTTGGTATTGTAGCGGCATAGTCCAAGCCTTCAGTGCCGCTTCCAGTCGTTCCACTTCAAGTGCATCTGCATTAACTGTATGAGATGCACTAGTTAAGGCTTGCAACCACTGTCGCACCCCAGACGATAAAGATGCGATTGCCTTAGCTTCCATTGGAGGTTGAGAACTCACCATTTCTCTCACTTGGGCATCTATCGTACTGTTGAGAAATCCCAAAAGTAATTCTTGAGGTTCGGTGGGGAAGTCTACATGGATTGGGGATTGGAAAAACTCCTCCCCAGTTACCAGTCCCTCCTGATAAGTACGACAAACCAACGGCATCTTTGCAGAAAATTTTTCTAGGCGAGTTCCATCTACTGCACTGTCTAGAAGTACTCGCCATTTGGCAGCAAATGAACCATCTGATTGTTGGTCAATTGTTGGTAAAAACTTACACCGTGAGATTAAATCTAAACTCCATCTGGCAACCTGCGACCAAAAGCGTAAATCTCCACCCAAAAAAGCATCTTCCCCTTTAGCAGCATTTAGGGGAATAGCAGCGAGAAATTTTACTGCTTGGCTGGGGTTAAGACAAAAACCCTCAACTCGCCACGGTTGCAAATATTGCGGGGAGTCTGTGTCTAGCCCCAAGCTGGCAGAATGTACTGGAAAAATCGCTGCTGTTCCTTCGCTATTGGCTTCTGGAATATAAGTTGGTAGGGCAATGATTTGGGAGTCCGTTGGCAAACTGATCTCATTGGTACTGGCTGCTTTGCGTGTTCGCCCAGTAGTAGCTATCGCAACTTGGGATTTTTGGATGAAGTTGGTAATTGCCATGTTCTGGGAACGCAACCACTCAGTCAACTCAACCGATGTCATTGCCAATGGATGTACTGGGATATCTCCAGATCCATTAGACTCGAAATTCACTCGTGGCGATCGCCAAGTTTCCCCCCAAATAAATAAACAACCACTTTGATTTTTTAGTAACCAATTACAGTGTAAAATCGCCATTTGCTAACTACTTAATATTTTCCCAAAATTCCAGAATTAAAATTGCAACTATTCTATTTTTTACATCTTCTCAAGAAGTCGCTATGACCAAACTGTGCATACAATAAATATTTAAGTAATTATTCCACATAACATTGTTAATAATGAATTTTCCCCTAATTAAAGTTTTAAAAAATGGGATATTAGTAGAACTAGATTATATACATCCTCAAGAACAGGAGGTTGTAAGATCGTTACTCAATGTTGTAATTGTTGAAGGTAAAACGTATCCCCAAAAGCAACCTCTATCTGCTACAGAATTTTCAGCTTACTGGTTAAGTAAGGATGCCTTTGTTGTCAGGACATCTGTTGTAGATCCTACACACAAGCCAAAAGAAATATTAGGGGCGTTTTATTTAAAGCCAAACTTTCCCGGTCGGTGTAGCCATATTTGCAACGCTGGTTTTATTGTACAACCTGGGTTACGCGGTCAAGGTTTAGGACGGTTCATGGGAGAGGCTATGCTTGCGATCGCAGCAAACCTGGGCTACGAAGCAGTAATGTTTAATTTGGTCTTTGAGACTAATATACCTTCAATTACACTTTGGCAGTCGTTAGGATTTGAGATTATTGGGCGAATTCCGAGCGCGGCGAAGCTAGAGAATGGGCAGGTAGTAGACGCGCTAATCTTGTATCACACTTTGCGTTAAACGACTTGTCTATCTTTGTATGTACTAGAAGTCAGCCATAGGGCATAAATGTTAGGATTGCCACAGAAAGAGAATAGCGAAAGAGAAGGAAAAAAAACTGAATGGCAGAAGTTGATAAGTCAATATCCTTCGATGGAAGGGATATTCGACTGAAAGTAGGCCTACTAGCTCCCCAGGCAGGTGGGTCGGTTTTGATAGAATCAGGGGATACATCCGTTTTAGTGACGGCTACGCGATCGCAAGCCAGAGAAGGCATTGATTTTCTTCCCCTTACTGTAGATTATGAAGAAAGGCTATATGCCGCAGGTAGGATTCCCGGCGGGATCATGCGGCGTGAAGGTCGTCCACCAGAAAAAACAATTCTCACCAGCCGTCTTATAGACCGTCCCATGCGTCCTTTGTTCCCGTCGTGGTTGCGGGATGACTTGCAAATTATTGCCTTAACGCTGTCGATGGACGAGTTAGTTCCACCCGATGTGTTAGCAGTTACAGGCGCTTCGATCGCTACCCTGATTGCCCAGATTCCTTTTAATGGGCCAATGGCAGCAGTGCGGGTTGGTTTAGTGGGAGATGATTTCATTATTAACCCCACTTATGCAGAAACCGAAGCTGGAGACTTGGATCTGGTAGTAGCAGGTTCACCACATGGCGTAATCATGGTCGAGGCGGGAGCTAATCAGTTGCCAGAGCGAGATATTCTCGAGGCGATTGACTTTGGTTATGAAGCAGTGCGGGACTTAATCAAAGCGCAGCAAGATTTAATTGCAGAATTGGGTCTAGTAATAGTGCAAGAAGCACCACCAGAAGTAGACCAAACGCTAGAAAATTATATCCGCGATCGCGCCAACGGTCAGATTAAGAAAATCCTGTCTCAATTTAGTTTCACCAAACCCGAACGCGATGCAGCTTTAGATGTCGTCAAGGATGAAATTGCCGCGACGATTAGCGAACTGCCAGAAGAAGACCCCATTCGAGTTGCTGCAACTGCAAATAAGAAGGCACTTGGTAACACTTTTAAAGATATTACCAAACACTTCATGCGGCGACAAATCATCGAAGATAACGTCCGCGTTGATGGTCGTAAACTCGATCAAGTGCGTCCGGTTTCTTGTTTAGTTGATGTCTTACCAAAGCGAGTCCACGGTAGCGGTTTATTTAACCGCGAACTAACTCAGGTATTATCCACTTGTACTCTGGGTACACCTGGGGATGCTCAAAACCTCAACGATGACATGCAGCTAGATCAGCACAAGCGTTATCTGCATCATTACAACTTCCCGCCGTTCTCAGTCGGTGAAACCAAGCCAATGCGGGCCCCAGGAAGGCGTGAAATTGGTCACGGGGCATTGGCAGAACGAGCGCTAATCCCTGTGCTACCGTCCAAAGAACAATTTCCCTACGTGATTCGCATCGTATCGGAAGTACTTTCCTCCAACGGTTCCACCTCAATGGGTTCAGTCTGCGGTTCTACCCTCGCCTTGATGGATGCTGGTGTACCAATTCTCAAACCCGTCAGTGGCGCGGCAATGGGTCTGATTAAGGAAGGGGACGAAGTGCGAGTCCTGACCGACATCCAAGGCATTGAAGACTTTTTGGGCGACATGGACTTCAAAGTTGCCGGAACGGATACTGGGATTACCGCCTTGCAGATGGATATGAAAATCTCCGGTTTGTCTTTGGAGGTTATAGCCCAAGCTGTCCACCAAGCGAAAGCAGCCCGGTTGCACATTCTGGAGAAAATGCTCGCTTGCATTGACACGCCACGGACTGAAACCTCACCTTATGCCCCACGTCTGTTAACAATCAAGATTGATTCAGACATGATTGGTTTGGTCATCGGGCCTGGAGGCAAGACGATTAAGGGGATTACAGAGGAAACTGGTGCAAAAATTGACATCGAAGATGATGGCACCGTGACAATTTCGGCTGTGGATGAAAACAAGGCGAAGAGAGCCAAAAATATCATCCAAGGCATGACCCGCAAGCTGCATGAAGGGGATGTCTACGCAGGACGCATTACTCGGATTATACCGATAGGTGCATTTGTGGAATTTTTGCCTGGAAAAGAAGGCATGATCCACATTTCTCAACTAGCTGACTACCGCGTTGGTAAAGTTGAGGATGAAGTAGCGGTGGGCGATGAAGTGATTATCAAAGTGCGCGAAATTGATAACAAAGGTCGGATTAATCTTACCCGCTTGGGTATCCACCCAGATCAAGCAGCAGCAGCACGAGAAGCTGCGGCGGTGAATCGGTAACTCGATTTGGGATTTTAGATTAGATTAAATCTAAAATCCGCGATGCCTACTGTGAAGGCATCGCCGTATGCTTCTCTAAAATTACTTGCACGATATTTATAACAGACATTAACCAGAATTTAATCAATAAAACTTAGTCCTGATAATCCTTGTTTTGAACGAACAATCACTCACTACGAACTAGGATTTTATTTTATGTTTAATTATGCCTAAGTAAACGTCAGTTCATCTATCGAACTCACGTTAAAATAGCCTTTATATCTGGCTTTGAGACTTAGCTTGTGTACAACACTCAACTTGAAATCTGCTGTAAGAAAAATGCCATTAAGTTCTAATTCGCTTGGTTTGAACGGAAGCGTTACGTAACAAAGCCTTAATAATATGTTGGACAACCCTACGGGAAGCCCCTTCGGGTCTACGTTCCTCAACCCAACCTCCAGCTAATAAGGGACTTCCAAATAAAAAATATCCCAAATTTTCCTGTGGGATGGGCATCTTGCCCGTCCCAGATTTAGGGCGGGCGAGACGCCCACCCCACAAGATGGATAATTTATTTCTTGGAAGTCCCTAAAGCGCACATTCATAGAGAATTGGGATTAAAATTTTTATTTTCATTGGGTTTAACACACTCTACAATTAATTTGTTTCATCGTTCCATAACAGCAATTTAGTAACACCATGAATACTCTGCAATCTGCTAAACCTCCAAGACTTGATAGTTGCAATAATCAAGTTCTTCTCGATTACTTTGAGAATGCTTGCCAACTGGAAGATATGTTATTGAAAAGTCTGATTGGGGAAGACACATTTTATCTCAATCCCGACCCTTTGAGGAATCCACTAATTTTTTATCTGGGACATTCGGCGGTTTTCTACATCAATAAATTAATTCAGGTGGGATTATTAGAAAAGCGCCTCAATCCAGAGTATGAAATCCTGTTTGAAATTGGAGTTGATCCAGAAATACCAGAGGAATTGAATGAAGCGATCGCTCATCTGGAATGGCCGCAAGTCGCACAAACTTGGGAGTATCGAGAACAAGCATATTCCGTAATTTCTGAACGAATTAAAACCACCCCAATTACTCTGCCAATTTATCCCGATCATCCCCTTTGGGCCTTAATAATGGGGATGGAGCACCAGCGCATTCACATTGAAACTTCTTCTATGTTAATTCGCCAATTACCGATTGAGAGAGTGAAATGTCCCCAAAACTGGCAATATGCCCCTTTTAATGGTTACACTCCTCAAAATGAAATGATAGAAGTTGCTGGTGGAGTAGTAAAGCTCGGCAAAACCTTTGATGATTCAACTTATGGATGGGATATTGATTATGGCGATCGCACTGTTGAAGTTGCACCTTTTTTAGCCAGTAAATATCTGATTACCAATGCCGATTTTATCTATTTTGTCAAGGCTAATGGTTACGAAAATAAAGCTTATTGGGATGAAGAATCTTGGCGTTGGAAAACTGAAAACAACATCAAACATCCCAAATTTTGGATACCCAAAAATGAGAGTTACAAATATCGAGCCATGTTTGATGAAATAGATTTACCCCTAGATTGGCCCGTGGAAGTCAATCATTATGAAGCAATGGCTTATTGCCGTTGGCAAGGTAAAGGTAGTCATCTAATGAGTGAAGCCGAATACCATTTAGCAACTTACGGCAATGGTTTGATAGAAGATATAGACAATTATAATCTCAACTTAAAATTTGGCTCACCTAGTCCCGTCGGGATGTTAGAAACCGCCAAAAGTCACTCTGGATTGTACGATTTACGGGGTAATGTTTGGGAATGGTTGAGTGATAATTTAAACCCCCTTACAGGATATAAACCTCATTTTCTCTACGAAGATAATTCTGCTATCTTTTTTGATACCAAACATTATATGATGTTAGGGGGATGTTGGATCACTAATGGTGCAGAAGCTTTAAAATATTACCGTAACTGGTTCCGCCCCAATTTTTATCAACACGCTGGTTTTAGGATTGTTCAGGATATCAAAGATTAACAAAATACATAGAACTATCAATTCGTCTATTAGTAATGACCTCAAAAAAACACAACAAAACTCAAGTTTTTTCTCTATGCGATCGCATTCTCTATGGATGTAAAGAAACATTATTCAATCAATTAGTTTAATGGAAACTAAAAATAACTTACATTTAAAAGGGATAATCCTGCTTATCCTTGTTAATGTAATTAGCGCTACAACTTTTCCATTGACTAAAGACATCGTTAGTAGCCTTTCACCAAGTGCATTGATTGCCAGTCGCTTTGTTATAGCGGCTGGGGTTTTTACCCTAAATTTACGTAATCTGAATGCACTTTTATTGCGTGATGGCACAGTACTAGGACTTTTGTTGTTCTTTTTCTTAGCGATCGAAACAATTGCACTTAAGACTATACCAGCAAACCGGGCTGCATTCATTGGCAGTTTGAATGCACTCATCGTCCCACTGCTGGGATGGCTAAGTGGTCAGCGTGTGTTGCTGAGAACTTTCCTAGCTGCTGGAGTAGCTGTAATCGGGATTGGTGTGATGTTTTGGGAAGGCGGAGAACTAGGAATTGGCGATCTATTGATGTTTGTTGATGCTTTTGTCTATGCAGTCTACATACTTTTCCTAGAGCGAGTCGCCTCCCGTCATCCCACTTTAACGCTTACCAGTGTTCAACTTTTGTTCATTGCAGGGCTAGGGGTACTCTGGAGTAACACACAAATCTTTAACCAATTTGAGGTAATTCGCCAGCACTGGGGAGCGATTCTCTACTTAGGGCTGTTGGCGACGGCTGCTGTTATCTGGCTTCAAACATGGGCACAGCAATGGGTTTCATCTGACGAAACAGCCTTACTATATACACTTGAGCCATTGTTTGCGACAATTTTCTCGTTTTGGCTACTTGGAGAACATTTGGGAATACGCGGTCTGATTGGCGCGATTCTTGTCTTAGTTGCTCTGCTTGTAAGTCAAACTCCTCAAAAGATTGAGCCGGAAGCAAAAATTGAGGTACAGAGCGGTTAACGGACTGTTACCTCGAAAGTGAAATTTAACTAAGCCAAGTTTGAAATTTGGAAGCCGGAAGAAATTTAAATCCAGTGGGTTTTTATCTATGACTACAATAGAGTCGATTTCAGCTGTAAAGCTCAATTCTCATATCACGATTCAGGAAACAGCAAAAGGACGAGGAGTATTTGCTACAAGAAAATTTGCCCAAGGGGAAACTGTCGTTGTGGGTATCCCAATTGAAGAAGTTCCTGAACGAACAATTTATTCCTTTCAGATGAATTTTAATTTGTATGTCAACCTAGACGAGCCTGCTGTCGTCATTAACCATTCTTGTGATCCAAATACTGGTGTAAGAAACAATCAGTTTGGAGGATATGACTTCGTTGCTTTGGGCGATATTGAAGTAGGTGACGAAATTACCTGGGACTACGAAACCACTGAATATGAATCAATTGCTGTCCGTCGCTGTTTGTGCGGTTCTCTATCTTGTCGAGGGAAAACATTAGGATTCAAATTTCGGGAGCAAATGTTGCGCGATCGCTACGATGAGTACATTGCAGATTATCTTAAAATCTAAAGCAGATGATGCTTGGTAATGCATTTATCTATGCATTGAACCTCTTGCAAAAATCAATTTTGCAAGAGGTAAGAAAACGGTTAAAGTAATTCGTAATTCTTAATTAAAGGGTAAGGGAAAATTTTATTCTTTTCACCTTTCCCCCTTAACCTTTTCTCGACTTTTACAAAAAGCTTAAGCCATTGCGTCTTTAGACTAGTCTCGGTTCGACTTCAGTCGTTCCACTCCTAATTTTGCTTAAGCCTTTTTCAACCAGCTAAACATAGCGCGTAAATCTTTCCCAACTTCTTCAATTTTGTGTTCAGCTTCTTTACGACGCATGGCGGTAAATCCTGGTTTACCAGCTTGGTTTTCGAGAACGAATTCCCGCGCAAATTGTCCAGATTGAATTTCGCTGAGAATCTTCTGCATTTCAGCTTTAGTTTGTTCAGTCACAATCCGGGGGCCACGGGTATAATCGCCATATTCAGCCGTGTTAGAAATGCTGTCGCGCATTTTAGCTAAACCGCCTTCCACAACCAAGTCAACAATCAGCTTGACTTCATGGAGACATTCAAAATATGCCAATTCTGGTTGATAACCAGCTTCTACCAAAGTTTCAAATCCGGCTTTGATTAAAGCACTCAAACCACCGCACAATACCGCTTGTTCGCCAAATAAATCTGTTTCGGTTTCTTCGCGGAAAGTTGTTTCGAGAACACCGGCGCGAGTACCACCGATACCTTTAGCGTAAGACATGGCGCGATCGCGTGCCTGACCACTAGCATCTTGATAAACTGCAAACAGCGCTGGTACACCTTCACCACTTTCATAAGTCCGCCGTACCAAATGCCCCGGCCCTTTGGGTGCTACCATCACCACATCGACGTTAGCCGGTGGTACAACTTGTCCAAAGTGAATATTGAACCCGTGGGCAAAAGCTAACACATTCCCTTCTTCTAGATTGGGTTCAATCTCGTTTTTGTAAATCGTTTTTTGGACTTCATCAGGTAACAAAATCATGATGAAATCAGCAGCATTAGCCGCATCTGCAACGTTTTTCACGGTTAACCCAGCTGCTTCAGCTTTTGCGACTGACTTACTACCCGGATATAGTCCCACAATCACATTCAAACCACTATCTTTGAGATTGAGAGCGTGGGCATGACCTTGGGAACCATAGCCGATAATAGCAATAGTTTTTCCAGCCAAAAGGTCTAAATTGGCATCTTCGTCATAATACATCCGGGCCATAGAAGCATCTCCTGTCAGCAAGCATCGTCATTAATTGGCAGACTTACGATTTTACCTCAAATCGAGTAACACAGATGAACTGTCAATCATTCAATTTATCTCTTTGGACTGAGGGGATGAGGGAGCAGAGGAGAATGACAAATACTTCTCTACGAGAGGCTGCGCCCTAAGCGTAGCTATGCCGCAGGCTTTACGACTATGCTCGGTACAAATGACTAATGACTAATGACTAATGACAAACCTGTTACATAAATCGCAACAATACAGGCTTTGAGTTTTACTTCAGTAATACTGGAGTTAAATTCATCCATCTGAGGATAGATTATGTACGCTTCGACTAAATTACCGCGCACATCTACTTTATTTGTGAGTGCGCTATTAGGAGGGGTGATTTTCACCAGTTGCGCTTCTTCCGATCGCTCAACAAAAAATGCTTTACCTCCAATCACAGCCGATGGTGCAGCAAATCAAGCAATGGCACCTACTCGTGAAAGCAGTATTTCCCAAAAGGCGGAAGCTGCACCAATAGCCCGTTCTCGTCCCCAATTGATCAAAAAGGCAGCAATCTCTTTGACTGTCAACTCTGTAGAACAGACTATTAATGCTGTTTCGCAAATTATCAATCAACAGCAAGGGGATTTGATCGGGTTGAAACAACAACAACCCAAAAACGACAACCCGCGTTACACAGCAACAATACAGTTGCGGATACCTGAGAATCGGTTAGAACCGACCCTAGAACAACTAGCTAAATTGGGCACTGTTGAGAGTCGTAATATCACTGCCGAAGATGTAGGCGATCGCCTGGTGGATTTCCAAGCCAGATTAACCAACTTACAAAAAACTGAAGCCAATTTGCAAAAAATTATGGATCGGGCGGGTTCTGTTAGAGATGTGCTTACTGTTTCCCAAGAATTAAGTAATGTCAGACAAACAATAGAACAAATTGATGCCCAACTCAAAAGCCTAAAAAATCAAGTTGCTTATTCCACCATTACGCTGAACCTAGAAGCCGCAGTTTCCAGCACCAGTCCCCAACCTGCCTTTGGTTTGCAAGTTCAGGAAACCTGGAACAACTCTACCCATTCTTTGAGTGCATTTTCCGTTGGTTTACTCAAGCTGGGTATTTGGTTAATTGTTTACAGTCCCTATTTGTTAATTTTTGTTGCTGTAGTCTATGGCTTTACCCGTTGGCGGCGAACTCATTCACCACGTCGGACACAAATACCAGAATCAACTAGTTCTGAATAAACCTGCATAAATCTTGCATCTACCTTTGATAAATTGACACAAGCAAAGAGCGATTTAAATATTCCAAACTCCTATTGTCTGAGCCTCTATGTTAAAAGTTCTGTTTATCCTGTAGTTTTGATTACTTTAATCCTTTTTCAAATGTAAGGAGCAATACAAAATATATGATGACAATTTTGATACAAATTTGTTAAGAATAGTTACACTAGTTGGCATACACGATAATATTTCTTATGGTAAATTCACTTGACAATAATCCACCCCATCAAGTAGTTATTGTTGGCGGTGGTTTTGGTGGACTTTATGCGGCAAAAACACTTGCCAAGGCGGCGGTAAACGTTACTCTGATTGATAAACGTAACTTTCATCTATTTCAACCGCTCCTATACCAAGTCGCCACAGGTGCGCTATCTCCGGCTGATATTTCTTCACCGTTGCGTTCTGTACTCAGCAAGAGCAAGAATACAACAGTGCTGCTGGGAGAGGTGAATAATATTGATCCAGAAGCACAAAAAGTGATTGTGGGTGACGAAGCAATACCTTACGATACGTTAATCGTCGCCACAGGTGCCAAGCATTCCTACTTTGGCAAAGACAACTGGGAAGAATTTGCCCCAGGCTTGAAAACTGTAGAAGATGCTATAGAAATGCGTAGCCGGATTTTTTCAGCCTTTGAAGCCGCAGAAAAAGAAACCGATCCAGAAAAACGCAGTGCTTGGTTAACTTTTGTAATTGTGGGTGGTGGCCCGACTGGTGTAGAGTTAGCGGGTGCGATCGCAGAATTAGCAAATCAAACCCTCAAAGAAGACTTCCGCAACATCGACACATCAGAAGCCAAGATTTTGCTATTAGAAGGTCTAGATCGGATTCTGCCACCCTTTGCACCAGAGTTATCACAAGAAGCAGAAGCATCACTTACACGTTTAGGGGTGGTTGTCAAGACAAAAACATTGGTAACGAATATTGAAAATGATATTGTTACCCTCAAACAAGGCGATGAAGTTAAAGAAATTGCCGCAAAAACGGTATTATGGGCAGCAGGTGTGAAAGCTTCGGCAATGGGGAAAGTGCTAGCAGAACACACTGGTGCAGAGTGCGATCGCGCTGGACGAATTATTGTCGAACCTGACTTGAGTATTAAGGGACATCCCAATATTTTTGTAGTTGGCGACTTAGCAAATTTTTCTCATCAAAATGGTAAACCCCTACCTGGTGTTGCACCTGTAGCGAAGCAAGAAGGTGAATATGTAGCAGAATTAGTCCAAAAGCGGCTTGCAGGTAACAGTTTGCCACCCTTTGCTTATACTGATCATGGTAGTTTAGCGATGATTGGGCACAATTCTGCTGTAGTCGATTTGGGCTTTATCAAGCTGAAAGGTTTCGTTGCATGGTTGTTTTGGCTGGTGATTCACATCTACTTCTTAATTGAATTTGACAACAAATTAGTAGTAATGATTCAGTGGGCATGGAATTACTTTACCCGTAATCGCGGAGCAAGATTGATTACAGGTAAAGAATCGATCACGGAGTTTGTAATTAGCGATCGCAACATTTATTACGCATCAGCCGATAATAAACAGCCAGTAAACATCTAATTGGGAAGAGGTGATAGGTGATAGGTGACAGGTGACAGGTGACAGGTGACAGGTAACAGGTGATAGGTGACAGGTGATAGGGAATAATCTGTACCCTGTAACCTTTACCCTATTCCCTTCTTCACTCTCCACAACAAAGTTATCGCCCTCATAAATTAGCAGTAAGCTATTTGAGGGCGTTTTTCATAATCGACATAATGGCAACTATTAACGACAACTACCTAAAACTCAAAGCGGGTTATCTGTTTCCAGAAATTGCTCGGCGGGTGAATGCCTTTGCAGAAGCGAATCCTGATGCTAAAATTATCCGGCTGGGCATTGGCGATGTTACCGAACCTTTGCCGGAGGCTTGCCGCACAGCGATGATTAAAGCTGTGGAAGAAATGGGCGATCGCAATACCTTCAAAGGCTATGGGCCAGAGCAAGGCTACGCTTGGTTACGCGAAAAAATTGCTATCCAAGATTTCCAAGCACGGGGGGCCGAAATAGATGCTTCAGAAATCTTTATCTCCGACGGTTCCAAGTGCGACACAGGCAACATTCTGGAAATCTTTGGTCATGACAATATAATTGCCGTTACTGACCCAGTTTATCCCGTGTATGTAGACACTAACGTAATGGTGGGAAATACGGGGGATGCTAACGATAAAGGTGAATTTGAAGGCTTAGTCTATCTGCCGATTACGGCTGAGAACAACTTCACTGCCGAGATTCCCTCAAAGAAAGTCGATTTAATTTATCTTTGCTTTCCCAATAACCCCACTGGCGCAACTGCTACCAAGGAATATCTCAAAGCATGGGTAGACTATGCCAAAGCTAATAACTCGATTATTTTCTTTGATGCAGCCTACGAAGCTTACATTACCGATCCATCGATTCCCCATTCAATTTATGAAATTGAAGGTGCAAGAGAAGTTGCGATCGAATTTCGGTCTTTCTCCAAGAATGCAGGTTTTACAGGAACCCGTTGCGCGTTAACCGTAGTGCCGAAGACACTCACAGCAAAAGCCGCCGATGGTTCCGATGTGGAACTGTGGAAATTGTGGAATCGCCGCCAGTCCACCAAATTTAATGGCGTATCTTACAT
>NNBV01001139.1_pt1 | contig 21963 bp, 18 predicted proteins | sample 1173771 | NCBI WGS metagenome assembly NNBV01 (sample SAMN07173938, study PRJNA388173) | plant metagenome | isolation source: symbiotic tissue sample KVS11 | place: Norway: Troms, Kvaloya island | reverse complement strand
TTATTACAACAAATATTAAATTTAGAGAAAAATACGCAATCAAACAAAGAAAATTAATTTCTAAGAATCGGTTGCCATTGTATTATATTACCATTCACCGCAATCTACCAAAGTCTTTGGTTCAGAAGACAGCAGATACGATGTCCGCAAAGTTTATAATTATTGGCCGCTGCAGGTGAATTTTTAAAAGCAGTGTGGTTAAGGGGATACGAATGCGGGCAGGTACTCGTTCGCGGCTATCTCATACTCGCACGGCAAGATTCTTCAATATACAGAATATAGATGATAATATCCGTTCTGCGACTTGCAAGCGCACGGTGTATGGAAATGCGTGTGCTCGTCGTGAAAAACGTGCGCGATTGCAGATGGAGCGCGGCCTGCTGCAGCAGCAGGTCGAAGTGCGCTCACGCTTCAGCCAAAGGTACATCAGCAGCCTCGAACAAGGGGTACGCGTCCGGCGAAGGCCATCTTGTTTAAGAGCCCAACCCGAAAAGAGTTGAGCAGTTTCAGCCGGTTGTGATTCCGTCAGGTTGCGAGACTTGATGGAGGCCATGATGTCCTGGACCGAAACCGCTCGGCGTGATCATGCACGCCGAGGGATGCGCTATTCAAGTGATCTGACCGATCGAGAGTGGGCGCTGATTTCGCCATTCCTGCCCGAGCCGAGGCCCCTTGGTCGCCCCCGGACGACGGACCTTCGCGAGGTCGTGAACGCGACGGCCAGTCAGATTTGACCGGCAAACTTCAAATCGGGCCAGACTTTATAGTTAGGCTGCCACCTCAAACCTGTCCGCAGGACGCGGAGCCGGAAGCATCGCGCGCAGCGACGTCACCATCTGGTCAGTCATCGCATTGCTGTCGCGACGCTGGAGCTGCATCAGTTGCCGCAGCAGATAATCCTGCGCCATCGTCGGGGTGAGCCGGACATGGGCGACGCCGTCGCGGCCCTTGGCACGCGCCCAGCCGTTCTCGATCGCGGCCTCGCGAGCCTCGTGCGGGGTTCCGCCGAAGGCCTGGGCCAGTTCGCCGTAAGTGAGCCAGATCTGTGACATGTCTCGTTCTCCTGTCGAGGCCACCATGGCGACAATTCGTGAGAGTCCGGTTCAGAAATCCGGTTAGCTCTCCGGCTGCGCGATCGCTAAAATGCCGTGCATTCACGGTCGGAGATCGGACTTCGTCTGCACGATGCGGTGTGAGCGCATCGAAGTCTCAAGCCTCGCGATACGGCCACGTTCGAGCCCTCTCTGGATGACCGGGGAATGTGATATGGCGACTGTCGCGTCATGGTAAGCGCAAAGTAAAAAAGCGAATATACGCAAGCATTTCTCTAAAAAATCGAAATAACTAAAATTTACCCATTCCCCTCAACGGTTCCCTAGAGGCCGTCGCCTTATCGATAAGGCATCGACACACGAGGCGCACGATGCTTATCTCGATCATGATCGTCCATCTGGCCTGTTTCGCGCTTTTCCTGGAGCTCGCGGATCGCGCGCCGGACATGGACTGAGGGTTTCTGCCAAGACAAGTATTCGGCCCCCGCCGAGGCCGGCTATCCGCGCCAACGTCAAACCCCGCGACAGAGACTTCCGCACTTTGCCAAATAACGAACGGCAGCGCAGGGCGCCCAAAGACAAACAGCACGCGCTCGAACACGCCCTCAACCCGTTTTGCTCACTCGGCAACCGCTGCCCATGGCAGGCGGCGGCCTACATCCGCTCCCAGATCATCGGGCCGGCGGATGACTGCCGGCTTTTCGAGGCGTAGCTGGTCTGGCAGCTCAGGTGCATGTCGCTGGCCAGGTTATCGAGCACGAACTCGCCGCGATCCGTCCTGACGATCAGCACAAGATGCCCCTCGCCAGCGTCCGTGTGCACGACAGCGATGAGCAAGGCCGAGGCCGGCAAGTTCAGTCGTAGCAGCTCGCGGCGCTTCGTGACGACATGCAGGTGCTCGTCGACGGGTCGATGCGCCACGCTCCGAGCTCCGATCGAGGCCAAATACGCTCATTGACGCCGCGGATGATCCGGTCGATCGCCGCTTGCGTGACGGGGGTGAGCTTGACCAATGCATAGGGCGTCCGCCCTCGCACTCGCCAGCATAGTTCATGCAGAAGCGCACATATTCCAGAGGCGAGAGTTCGTTACGACCTTGAGCGGCGCTGGGGAGGGTAGACCGCTCGAGCTGGGTCTGAGGTCCCGGCGCGCAGGCGCCCAAGGCCACCGGCCAGGGCCAGGGCGCCCCCCAAAGCAAATTTCATCCGCGTGTTCACGCCCCCATGGTTGCCGATCAGCCATTAACATCCTGATTCATGGCGCTGCTGCCAGTCGTTTCGATGGCTCGGCGCGTCGCACCCCGCCATCGAAACCCATCTGATTCGTCTCCGTTCGATAGCTTCCTCTCTGCCGCGGAAGCATCTCCGATCGGCATGCCGCGACGATGCGAGACAAGTGTCACGGCAGCATTCTTCGCATCTGCGAATTTGATATTGCGAGCGCGAATGCTAAGGTGCTTGCGACACGGCCGTGATGGTAGCGTCGTATCCGCGACGGCGCGTGGGAGGTTTTCGTGCGTCTTGTGATGGTGGGCTCGGGCTATGTCGGCCTGGTTTCCGGCGTTTGCTTCGCCGATTTCGGTCATGACGTGGTTTGCGTTGACAAGGATCCCGGCAAGATCGAGCGCCTCCGTGCGGGCCAGGTCCCCATTTTCGAGCCTGGGCTCGACGTCCTCATGCAAAACAACGTCAAGGCCGGGCGGCTCTCCTTCACGACCGATCTCGCCGAGGCCGCGCGCGGGGCGGATGCCATCTTCATCGCGGTCGGCACGCCGACGCGGCGCGGCGACGGCCATGCCGACCTGACCTATGTCTATGACGCGGCCCGGGAGATCGCCTCCGTGGCCGCCGACGACGGCGTCGTGGTCACCAAGTCGACCGTTCCGGTGGGAACGGGTGACGAGGTCGAGCGGATCATCCGCGAGCTGCGCCCGGCATCGCGGATCTCCGTCGTCTCCAATCCGGAATTCCTGCGCGAAGGCGCCGCGATCGACGATTTCAAACGGCCCGACCGCATCGTCATCGGCTCGGAGGGCGAACACAGCCGCAAGGTGATGAGCGAGATCTACCGGCCGCTCTTCATCAACCAGGGCCCACTGGTCTTCGTCAGCCGCCGGACGTCCGAGCTGATCAAATACGCCGCCAATGCGTTCCTCGCGATGAAGATCACCTTCATCAACGAGATGGCCGATCTGTGCGAGAAGGTCGGCGCCGAGGTTCAGGACGTCGCGCGCGGCATCGGCCTCGACAACCGCATCGGGTCGAAATTCCTGCATGCGGGGCCGGGCTATGGCGGATCCTGCTTCCCGAAGGATACGCTCGCGCTGGTCCGCACGGCGCAGGAGGCCAACGCGCCGACCCGCCTGATCGAGACGGTGGTGGAGGTCAACGACACCCGCAAGAAGAAGATGGCGCAGAAGATCATCGACGCCTGCGGCGGCTCGGTATCGGGCAAGCGCATCGCGGTGCTCGGCCTCGCCTTCAAGCCGAACACCGACGACATGCGCGATGCGCCCTCGCTCGACATCCTGCCGGCGCTGCAAAAGGCTGGTGCCGAAGTCGTTGCTTATGATCCCGAGAGCATGGGTCCCGCCAGGCCGTTGCTGCCCGGCGTTGTCTTCGCCGAGGATGCCTATGGTTGCCTAGACGGCGCCGACGCGCTGGTCATCGTCACCGAATGGAACGCGTTCCGCGCGCTCGACCTCAAGCGCATCAAGCTCGCCTTGAAGTCACCCGTCGTGGTCGATCTGCGCAACATCTACCGCCCTGCCGAGATGACGGAACTCGGCTTCCAGTATCACGGCATCGGGCGGTAAACCGATCACCAAGAGACAGGCCCGGAGCCCACAGGCTCCGGGTCATTTCAGGACCGGTCGTAGACGTCCTCGAGACGAATGATGTCATCCTCGCCGAGATAGCTCCCAGTCTGGACCTCGATGACCTCCAGATCGATGCGGCCGGGGTTCTCGAGGCGATGCCGCGCCCCGCGCGGGATGTAGATCGACTCGTTTTCCGAAAGCTCGCTCACGGTCTCGTCGACCCTGACGCGCGCCGTGCCCTTGACCACGACCCAGTGTTCAGAGCGGTGGAGATGCTTCTGCAGCGAAAGCTGCCCGCCGGGGTAGACGACGATCCGCTTCGTCTGGAAGCGGTCCTGCTGCTCCAGCGTCCGATACCACCCCCAGGGGCGATAGACGCTGGCATGCTGGAGGGCCTCGACGCGGCCGGCTCGCTTGAGGTGATCGACCAGCCCCTTGATCTCGCCCGAACGCGTCTTGTCGGCGACCAGCACGGCATCCCGCGTCGCGACCACGACGACGTCCTTCATGCCGAGGACCGCAACCAGCTGGCCGTCGCTCGACGCATAGCTGCCGCTGCTGTTCAGGAAAGTGACATCGCCGACGGCCGCGTTACCCGCGGCGTCGTGCGGCGTGACGGCCCAGAGCGCATCCCATCCGCCGATGTCGGACCAGCCGAAATCGCCGGCGACGACAGCCGCGAGCCTGGTGCGCTCCATCACGGCATAATCGATCGAGATCTTGCCAGCGGCGCTGAAGCTGGCCTCGTCCAGGATGGAAACGCCCAGATCCGTCGTCGCCTTGTCGAGAGCCGCCTGCACATGCGCGACGCTCTGCGCGTCATGGCTGGCATACTCCGCGATCATCGTTTCCGGCTGGAACAGGAAGTTTCCGGAGTTCCAGAGATAGCCGCTCGCGATATAGCCGAGCGCCGTCTCAGCGTTCGGCTTCTCGACAAACCGGGCGACCTCGCGCGCTCCGCCGAGGCCTGGCTCGCCGGGCTCGATATAGCCATAGCCGGTCGCTGGCTCATTCGGCACGATGCCGAACGTCACGATCTTGCCGCCCCGCGCGGCCTCCGCTCCCGCCACGACAGCCTTCCGGAAGGCGGGGACGTCGAGCACGAGATGGTCCGCCGCGAGCACGAGCATCAGCGCCCCGGGGCTGGCCTCCGCCACGAGCAGGCTTGACGCCAGGATCGCCGGGCCGGAATCGCGCGCAACGGGCTCGAGCAGGATGTCAGCCGCGAGGCCAATCTCGGCCACCTGCCGTTCGACCATGAAGCGATGGATCTTGTTGGTGACGATCAGCGGCTTGCCGAACAGGGCAGGATCGCTGACACGCGTCAAGGTCTCCTGAAAGGTAGAACGGGCGCCAAGCAAAGGCGCAAACTGCTTGGGAAAGGCCTCGCGGGAGGCTGGCCAGAGCCGCGTGCCGGAGCCGCCGCACATGATGACGGGGCGGATCAGGACATCAGAGTTCGAGCCCATCGATTTCTCGCTTCGTTCCAAGCAGACAGCGCGACCCATCGCCCTATCGTTCTAGCCCACATTTGTGCCGCCCGCTCGGCGCGCCTTACCATAGGGCGGCTCTGCCATGCAGCCCAACACTCCCTCGCGGCATGATTAGCATTTTACCTGTCGACGGCTATGGTTCGTCTCAGGCGCCGTGGATGGCAGCCTGCACTCAGTTCGCAGAACCGAAAAGAAGCAAGCGCGTGCCCAAACCGATTTCGAAACTCTCGCACTGGATCTGCGACAAGGCGCTGCCTTTCTGGCAAGCCAGCGGCCGCGATTCCGTCTTCGGCGGCGTGCACGAGCGCCTGCATTGGGATGGCCAGCCCGATCTTGCTACCGCCAAGCGGGTTCGGGTCCAGGCCCGGCAGATCTACTGCTATTCCCACGCGACCGAGCTTGGATGGTTCGACGGCCTCGCCTTTGCCGGCTCGCTTCTCGACTGGCTGGTGGCCAAGGCCGGTTGCGCCGGACGCGGGCCGGGCTTCGCCCATCTGCTCCACCCCGACGGCAGCGTCGCTGACGGGCGGCTCGATGCCTATGACCATGCCTTCATCCTGCTCGCGCTAGCCTGGTATTCCAAGGCCAGCGGCGATGCCCAGGCGCGCGGCCTGATCGATCAGACACTGGCGTTTCTCGACGACGAGATGCTGTGCTCCGACGGCTCCTATCGCGAAGGCGTGCCGCCGAGCCTGCCGCGTCGCCAGAACCCGCACATGCATCTGTTCGAAGCGATGCTCGCGCTTCACGAGACGATCGCCTATCCCGGCGCGTTGGAGCGCGCCGGCAAGCTGCGAGCCATGCTCACGGAGCGCTTTTTGCAGCCGGCACCGGTCCTGTCCGAGTTCTTCGACGATGACTGGCGGCTCGCGGCCGGTGGAGCGGGCCGCATCGTCGAGCCCGGACACCAGGCGGAGTGGTGCTGGCTTCTGCGCCGCTACGAAAGGGCGGCGGGTCTTACGCCTGACGACCTCCCATCGGCTCTGATCGATGCGGCGGAAGCGACCGCCGATCCGGCGACCGGCTTCCTGATCGACGAGGCGTTCAGCGACGCAACGCCCTCACGCCGCAGCCGCAGGCTCTGGCCACAGACCGAATGGGCGAAGGCCTGGCTGTCGGAGCAGCGCGTCGGTCGCAAGGGCGCAGACGCCAAAGCCGCGCATGCGCTGAAACAGCTATCGACCTACTATCTCGGCCAACCGATACCCGGCGGCTGGATCGACCAGATGGATGACGACGGCCGGCCGATGGTCGATACCATCCCGGCGAGCACGCTCTATCACATCTTCGCCGCCGCCGTGGAAGCCGACGCGGCAATCTGTGCGCCGGCGCCCCTCAAACCAGGGCAACCGACCTGACCGACGCCCTCATCGGTCGAGCAACGCCTCGTCGAGAGACTGCTTCAGGAATAGGCTGGGCAAAGTGACTAAAAAGCAGAGGACCTCACTTTCTGGAACACCGACACAGCACAAAACTGATATCCAAATTCAGAGACCTCATACTCTGCCATGGATGACCCGATGTTCCCCAAGCCGCTGCCAGAGCTGTTTCCCAACACCTTCGCTTATGAATCGCTGCCGATGGTGAAGCCGACCGGCTTTCGCGAGTATGATGCGCGCTGGTTCTTCGGCGAGGAGCTCAACCTGATGGGCGTCCAGGCCGTCGGCATGGGGCTCGGCACGCTGATCGCGCGCATGGGCATCCAGCCGGAGATCGTCACCGGCCATGATTTCCGCAGCTATTCCTCGTCGATTAAGATGGCGCTGGTCACGGGTTTGATGGCGGCCGGCTGCAAGGTCCATGACATCGGACTGGCCATGTCGCCGATGGCCTATTTCGCTCAGTTCGCGCTGGATGTGCCCTGCGTCGCGATGGTCACCGCCTCGCATAACGACAATGGCTGGACCGGGATCAAAATGGGCGCCCAGCGCCCCGTCACCTTCGGCCCCGAGGAGATGGGCCAATTGCGCGACATCGTGCTGGCCGGCGATTTCGATCTGGTCGGCGGCGGCTCCTATTCCTTCGTTCCGGATTTTCCGGCTGTTTACATCAAGGACCTGACCTCCCGCCCGAAGATCACGCGTAAGCTCAAGGTCATCGCTGCCTGCGGCAACGGCACGGCGGGCGCCTTCGCGCCGCAGATCCTGGAGGCGCTGGGCTGCGAGGTCATCCCGATGGATGCCGAGCTCGACCACTCCTTCCCGCGCTACAATCCCAACCCCGAAGACATGAAGATGCTCCACGCCATGGCCGACGCCGTGAGGGAGCATGGCGCCGATATCGCGCTCGGCTTCGATGGTGACGGCGATCGCTGCGGCGTCGTCGACAATCATGGTGAGGAGATCTTCGCCGACAAGATCGGCGTCATGCTGGCGCGCGATCTCGGCAAGCTCCATCCGGGCGCGCAATTCGTCGTCGATGTGAAGTCGACCGGCCTGTTCGACACCGATCCGGAATTGCAGCGCCTCGGCGTCAGGACTGACTACTGGAAGACCGGCCACTCCTACATCAAGCGGCGCGTGCGCGACCTGAACGCGCTCGCCGGCTTCGAGAAGTCCGGCCACTTCTTCTTTAACGCACCGGTCGGCCGCGGTTATGATGATGGCGTCGTCACGGCGATCGCGATCATCGACATGCTCGACCGCAATCCGGGGAAGTCGATGGCCGAACTCTACGCCGCCGTGCCCAAGACCTGGGGCACGCCGACCATGGCGGCCAAATGCGGCGATGAGATCAAATACCAGGTGAGCGAGCGCGTCACCCAGGCGATCGAGACGCTGCAGGCGCAAGGAGTGGGTTTCGCCGGCCAGCCAATCCGCGATGTCGTCACCGTCAATGGCGTCCGCGTCACCACGGAAGACGGCACCTGGGGCCTGGTCAGGGCTTCCTCCAACAAGCCGGAGCTCGTGGTGGTCTGCGAGAGCCCTGTGTCCGAGGCGCGAATGCGCGAGATGTTTGCCGCCATCGACGGGCTGCTGCGGGCAAACCCCGAAGTCGGCGCCTACAACCAGACCATCTGAGCGGAGACCAAATCTTTGTCGTTCTTCTAACAATCGCCTTTGCCGGCTCGTTTCTCGACTGGCCGGTGGCCAAGGCCAGCCGCTGAAGCGGGCCGCATCGTCGAGCTTGGACACCAGGCTGTAGGGTGCTGGCTTCTGCGCCGCTACGAAAGGGCGGCGGCCTTGCGCCCGACGACCTACCATCGGCTTTGATCGATGCGGCCGAAGCGACGGCCGATCCGGCAACCGGCTTCCTGATCGACGAGGCGTTCGACGACGCAACGCCATCACGCCGCAGCCGCAGCCTCTGGCCGCAAACCGAGTGGCGAAGGCCTGGCTGGCCGAGCAGGGCGTCGGTCGCAAGGGCGCAGACGCAAAGGCCGCGCATGCGCTGAAGCAGATTTCGACACACTATCTTGGCCAGCCGCTGCCTGGCGGCTGGATTGACCAGATCGACCCCGACGGTCGCCCCCTGGTCGAGCCGGTCTATTTCGCCGTCAGTCGAAACGATGGCGTCGCGCCCGCCTTCGCGAGCCCAGCCCGTCGCGAGCGCAAAATCCCCGGGTCGCACGAATACCTTGTCGAAGGCGATGAACCGTTCCGAGCGGCCGAGCACCACAGGCTTCGCACCCCGCGTCGCCAGCATTTGACCGAGGACGTCGCGCCCCCACGGCGGCGTGCTGGCTACCCAATGTCTGTCACCAAGTCGTAGGGCACTGCCACACTGGGCAACCCTAGGAACGTATTGAGCCGCGCGTTCAGCTATGATGGTCGGCGCCATGTTTAGTGCCGATGCTAAAGCGTGCACCGATGCGAGATTTTCGGGGCAACTCATACGATCCTGCATCGAGTGTGGCTGAGCTCGGAATGGAGGCGAGCCGCGCGGCAGGACCGTCTCGGCAGTAGAATGCAGCGCGCCATACGACCTCCGTCAGCCCCTGCTCGGCTCACCACAGAGCAGGGGCTGACGGATTGCGCTTTCGTTGCTTTCACTCATCGAGCCGCTCCCGCGTCGGAACCGCTGGCTCCTTCGCTGGCCGCTTTGCGAGCGTCGCGACCAGCCCGCCACCCCCGAGCCGCCCAATGCTCTACGCGTCCATACCTCGATTGCGATCGGAGGCCGCAATGGCCTGCGCCTGTCGCTACGGCAGAGCCCGAGCCGCCGGGTGCTGTTCCAAGGGCCGCTCGATACGATCGAGGACGAGCTTCAGGTCTTCAAGGCGCGCATCCATCCTCCGGTGATCGCCTGCACTTTCTGCCTTCACGATTCCCGACGCAGCTTGAGCAAAAGCCGACGGGCGACAAAATGGAGGGCGGCTCGCCGAACTTGGTAGGTATCTCGTGCAAGATTGCCCGTCAGAAGGTCGAAAGGCTGGGTCTTCCAAAGCCGTTTGAAGACAGCCGCATACTGCTGTTGGCTGTTCCTGGCGATTTCGCGCTCAGGCAGTCAGGCGATGATCTCGGACGCTTTCTGACGTGCAATGACGTCGTCCATGGCTTACCTCGTCCCCACCCAAGTGGCGGGCCGTCTTATTTTCGGACGGACACCACAATGCTCGCAGTCCTCGAGGGGAACAAGCGGAGAGCTGCGAGATGGTGCAGCTCAACCGCTCCGCGGATCGATTGTCTGTCGCCGTCAGAGCGTGCGCGAGCATCTGGCCAAACGGGGGGTTGGAACCAGCTTTTTAGCGACCTGCCCTGCGATCATGCCGTGGCTTCGAGGGTCGATTTCGAAGGACGCGCCACATCGTCCACCCCGAACGTTTCACCTGCATCATGCAGTGAAAGCCCGCTTGGAAATTCGCGTATATATCCAGCCAGCCATCGGACCATTTTCCCGATGGTCGGCCTGACAACAGCCGCACAGCGTGCGCACATGGTACGCTCTGCGCCGCCCCCTCAAGCGACGTTCGGAACTGACCCGCCTTATTGCCTACGTGACGATGTTACAGAGAACCCGGGGCGCCCAGTGCCGATGAGGTGGTGCTCGCCGCGCCCGTCGCGACGGGCGCGGCGAGCACAGAAGGCTGTAATCCTCCGCGCAAAACCGCGCGACCAGATCTCGACGCCAGCGCTTCACAGTGCGCTGGAAAGTGCGGAGCTGCAGCGCTAAGAACAGGTCTAACGCGAGTGGCCGGATCGCGCGTTCGGCGGCGTTGTCGATCTCCAGATCGCCGCGGCCGGCTTAGCGGGTGAGAGCCGCCAGCGCGACAGGCCGTAGCGGATCGCTGTCTCGCGTTAACGCCGAACCCTGCGCGGCTATGACTGCATATGAAGCGCTGCCAATGCCGCCCTATCGCACCCTTCCAGAAGGAGCATCAACGTCGATAGCGCTCTTTAGAGGTCACGCAAGCGTGCGGACGAGAGGGCAGGCTCGCCTGGGTCCACGGCGCCTAGCGGCAAAATCCACGGCTGCCCTCATGCCGCCTGAGAATCCTCCCGCGACAGCGCCATGATCGGATCGACGCAGATCAGCCGTGTGTTTGGCAAGCCGTGAGCTTCGAGCGTGATCGAACGGCTGACGAAGGATTTGTAGCCGAGCCAAGAGCCGATGACGCTGTCGCATCCGCCGCAAGATACCGGCGTATCGTCGGCGAGGTCAGCTGGAATCGTGATCGAGGGAGAACCACATTCGCAGGCGGTGAATTGCGCCTTCGCAGGCACGTTGGTCATGGAACGCTCCCACTGCCGGTCAGTCGATAAATATTGACGGAGCAATATCGAGGCCATCGGCAGTTGCCCGAATCCGGCGCAGAACGATCGATTTCGACACGATTGGCGGCAGTCCCCTTGCGACCGGCGCGTCTTTTGGCATCATGTGCCCTATGTTCAGGCGGCATGTAAGGGGTGTGGCGCCGCTGGCTCCGGGACGCTACGGCAGGTTCTCGCGCAAGACGATCTCGGTGCGCGGGCGCTCCACGCCTTGCGAGGCCGGCCGGCCGGCGCGCAGATTGGCGAAGATCGCGACGCAGTCCATCATCGCGGCCTGCGGATTCTGGGTGATCACGGCATCCATCGCCCCGTCGATCAGCAAACTGCGGGTGTCGGGCGTCAGGCCATGGCCGACGAAGACGACGTCATGCTGCCGCCCCGCCTCCTTCAGCGCCCGCGCGATGCCCTCCGGACCGCCGCCGATATTGTAGATGCCGGCGAGGTCGGGGTGTTGCGCCAGCAGTGTCTTGGTCTGGCGATAGTTCCGCGCCTCCTCGTCATGCCCTTCCCGCAGCCCCACGACCTGGATCGCCGGGAACAGATCCTCGAACAGATGCAGGAAGCCCATCTCGCGCTCTTCATGAGCGCGGTAGCTCAGGCTGCCGGCGATCATCGCGACCTTCGCAGGCCTGGGCCCGATGAAGCGCGCCAGCAAATAGCCAGCCGTGCGCCCGGCCGAGCGATTGTCGAGCCCGACATAGGCGACGCGCTTCGTGTTCGCGATGTCGGAGATCAGGGTCACCGCCGGCACGCCGCGCTCCGCCAGCCAGTCGACCGCCTCGCGCACCGTCGGGTGCTCCAGCGCCATGAACGCAACGCCGTCGACGTCGCGCCCGACCTTCTTGAGATGCTGGGCCAGCAGTTCGGGCTTGAAGCTCTCGATGTAATCAACCCGCGCCCGCATGTTGAACGAGGCAAGCTGGTCCTGCGAACCCGCGATCTGGCGCCCGACCATGCCAAGGAAGCGGTTGGAACCGGCCGGCAGCAGGAAAGCCAGGCGCAGCGGCCTGAGCGCGCCGGCAGGCAGGCTGTCGTCGATCGTATAGCCGACCTCGCTGGCGGCCTTCAGCACGCGCTGCACCGTCACCGCGCGCACGCCGGGCCGTTGGTTCAGCACCCGGTCGACGGTGGCTGTCGAGACGCCGGCCCGCACGGCAACGTCGTGGATCCGCGCCGATGCGCGGCGGCGCGGCGCGCCTTCGACGAAAGTCGTATCTGACGCAGGGAGAATCTTGCGGGCCATTCAAATCACATCAAAAAACATCAAGAATTGAGTTTGACGAACATCACAGCACCTTCCTATCGTCCCGGCAAGAAGACGGCAATCAATCAGATCGCAATGCGATCCAGGGAGGTTTCGATGACTGAATTCACTCGCCGCAAGGTTCTGCACACGCTCGCCGCGTCGTCGGCGATCCCCCTCATCGGCATGCCGCACATCGCTCGCGCGGCTGAGTTCGAGCTGAAATACGGCAACAACCTGCCGCTCAGCCACCCGCTCAACGTCCGTGCCCAGGAGGCGGCCGAGCGCATCGCCAAGGAAACCAACGGCCGGGTCGAGATCAAGATCTTCCCCAACAACCAGCTCGGTGGCGACACCGACATGCTGAGCCAGGTCCGCAATGGCGGCATCACCTTCTTCACCCCGTCCGCGCTGGTCATCGCGACGCTGGTCCCGGTCGCTGCGATCAACGCGGTGGGCTTCGCCTTCGCCGATTACGACCAGGTCTGGAAGGCGATGGACGGCAAGCTCGGCGCCCATGTCCGCGACGCCATCTCCAAGCTCAACCTCTTCGCTTTCGAGAAGATGTGGGACAACGGCTTCCGCCAGATGACGACCTCGGGCAAACCGATCGAGCAAGCCAAGGACATGGCCGGCCTCAAGATCCGCGTGCCGGTCTCGCCGCTCTCGATCTCGATGTTCAAGTCGCTCGACGCCGCCCCCGCCAGCCTGCAGTTCTCGGAAGTCTATTCCGCCCTGCAGACCAAGGTCGTCGACGCGCAGGAGAACCCGCTGCCCATCATTCAGGTCGCCAAGCTCTTCGAGGTGCAGAAAAACTGCGCGATCTCGAACCACATCTGGGACGGCTTCTGGTTCATCGCCAATGGTCGCGCCTGGCGCGGCCTTCCCGCCGACATCCAGAGGATCGTTGGCGATGCCATCAACGAGGCCGGCGTCAAGCAGCGCGGCGACATCAAGGCCCTGAACGAGACCGTCCAGGCCGATCTCCAGTCCAAGGGCCTGGCCTTCAACAAGACCGACCCCGAGAGCTTCCGCGCCAAGCTCCGCGACGCCGGCTTCTACAAGGAATGGCGGGAGCGCTTCGGCGCCGAGGCCTGGGGCCTGCTCGAAGGCGCCGTCGGCAAGCTCGCCTGAGCGGCCTTTCGGGCCTGCACGGCGCAAAGACCTCATCACAAGGAAGCGCCGCTGCCATGGACGCCCACACTGCAACGCCGCACGCCATCGCACCGGTCCCGACGACCAGAATCGGCGCGATGGCAAACCGCCTCGACCATGTTGTCGGCTCTGGCGTCGAAGCCATCGCGGCGGCGCTCGTCCTGGTCGAGATCTGCATTCTCGCGGCGGGCGTCACCGCCCGCTACGTCTTCCATGCCCCACTCGTCTGGTCGGACGAACTCGCCTCGATCCTGTTCCTCTGGCTCTCGATGCTGGGGGCCGTCGTCGCGCTCCGGCGCGGCGAGCATATGCGCATGACCGGCCTCGTCAGCCGCGTCTCGCCCGCCACGCGGGCCCTGCTGGAAGCGCTCGCGATCACCGCCGCGATCGCCTTTCTGCTGCTGATCCTGCCGCATGCGCTCGAATATGCCGAGGAAGAGAGCTTCATCGTCACCCCCGCACTCGAAATCACCAATGCTTGGCGGGCGGCGGCGATTCCGGTCGGCATGGGCCTGATGCTGCTGGCGGCAAGCTTTCGGCTGCTGCGCTTCGGCTCGCTCAAGCCCGTGCTGCTGGCCATCGGCATCACGGCCGCGCTCGTGCTGCTGTTCTGGCTTGTCGGTCCTGCGCTCAAGCCGCTCGGCAAGCTCAATCTGATCGTCTTCTTCGTCGGCGTCGTCGCGCTCAACGTCTTTTCCGGCGTGCCGATCGCGTTTTCCTTCGCGCTCGCCACCTTCGGCTATCTCGCCTGCACGACGACGACCCCGATGATCGTCATGGTCGGCCGGCTCGACGAGGGCATGAGCCATCTCATCCTGCTCGCCGTGCCGCTCTTCATCTTCCTGGGCGCGCTGATCGAGATGACCGGCATGGCCAAGGCGATGATCCAGTTTCTCGCCTCACTGCTTGGCCATGTCCGCGGCGGCCTATCCTATGTGCTGGTCGGTGCGATGTATCTGGTGTCGGGCATCTCGGGCTCGAAGATCGCCGACATGGCGGCCATCGCCCCCGTGCTGTTCCCCGAGATGAAGAAGCGCGGCGCCAAGCCCGGCGATCTCGTCGCTTTGCTTTCGGCGACCGGCGCGCAGACCGAGACGATCCCGCCATCGATCGTGTTGATCACCATCGGCTCGGTGACCGGCGTCTCGATCGCGGCGTTGTTCACCGGCGGCATGCTGCCCGCCCTCGCGCTGGGCCTCGCGCTCTGCGTCGTGGTCTGGTGGCGCAATCGCGGCGAGGACCTCGGCCATGTCGTGCGCCAGCCCTGGCGCGAGATCGGCAAGCTCAGCCTGATCGCGCTGCCGGCCATCGCCCTGCCCTTCGTCATCCGCGCCGCCGTCGTCGAGGGTGTCGCGACCGCGACCGAGGTCTCGACGATCGGCATCGCCTATTCCGTGCTGGCGGGCCTGCTGCTCTACCGGCAATTCGACTGGCGCCGCCTGCCGCGCATGCTGGCGGACACTGCCTCCCTTACCGGCGCGATCATCTTCATCGTCGGCTGCGCCACGGCCATGGCCTGGGGCCTGACCCAGTCGGGCTTCTCGCAGGACCTCGCCCGCGCCATGGCGGCGGTTCCCGGCGGCACCTGGGGCTTCCTGGCGATTTCGATCGTCGCCTTCATCATCCTCGGCAGCGTGCTCGAGGGCATCCCGGCGATCGTGTTGTTCGGTCCGCTGCTGTTCCCGATCGCCAAGCAGGTTGGCGTGCACGAGGTTCACTACGCGATGGTCGTGGTCTTCGCGATGGGCATCGGCCTTTTCGCGCCGCCCTTCGGCGTCGGCTATTACGGCGCCTGCGCGATCAGCAAGGTCAACCCCGACGAGGGCCTCAAATACATCGGCGGCTACATGCTGGCGCTGTTCCTCGGCCTCCTCGTCGTCGCGGCCGTGCCATGGATCTCCACCGGTTTTTTGAAATTCTGACCTCCCGGCAACCGACAATCACAAGGGCATTCCCATGAGCCGCTTCTTCGGCCAGATCCGCCAGGCGGGCTACGTCGTCCCCGACATCGAGGCGGCGATGGACTACTGGAGCCGCGTGCTCGGCGTCGGCCCGTTCTTCTACAATCCGAAGGTTCCGATCAGGAACTACCGCTACAAGGGCGAGAGCTACGAACCGCACAACTCGGTCGCGCTGGCCAATTCCGGCCCGCTCCAGATCGAGCTGATCCAGTGCCGCAACGCGGTGCCGTCCATGTACAAGGACTTCACCGATGCCGGCCATTCAGGCCTGCAGCATGTCGCCTACTGGACCTCGGACTACGACGCCGATCTCGAAAGGCTGACGAAGCAGGGCTTCAAGGCGGTGATGTCGGGCGAGGTCGGCGAGCGCGGCCGCTTCGTCTATTTCGACACGCATTATCACCCCGGCACCGTGATCGAGCTCTCCGAGGTCGCCGGCCCCAAGGGCGAGATGTTCCGCCTGATCCGCGAGGCCTCCGAGACCTGGGACGGTAGCGACCCGGTTCGGCCGTTTCCGGATTTGAGCAAGCTGTAACCAGCTGTCATACACATAGCCTCATCCTTCGAGGCGCCGCGAAGCGGCGTCTCGAAGGATGATTCAGAGGGTGTTCGAGCATCCTACGAGACGCAAGCCGATCGGCTTTCTCCTCAGGATGAGGGCTAGACAAAGAATGCAAAAGACCAGCGACCGCTTCCAGGCCACCTACCTGATCGAAACCCCGCTCGACCTCGCCAAGGTTGCCGAGATCATGGCGGGCGAGCAGTCCAGCGGCACCTTCACCCGCGTCGCGGGCGAGACCGACGAATTGCGAAGCCGCACCCGTGCGGTCGTCACCGCGATCGAGGAGCTGGAGACCGCGGCCGAGCCCAGCCTTCCCAACGCCTGGCTAGCCAAGAAGGGCATCACCGGCCCTTGGCGCCGGGCGCGGGTCGCAATCTCATTCCCCGTCGACAACGTCGGCGCCAATCTGGCGACGCTGGCCTCGATCGTCGCCGGCAATCTCTATGATCTCGGCGAGGTCACGGGTCTGCGGCTCGACACCATCACGCTGCCGGCCGCGTTTCGCAGCCGCTTCCAGATGCCGCGCCAGGGCATCGCAGGAACGCGCAAGCTGACCGGTGCGATCGAAGGACCGATGGTCGGCTCGATCATCAAGCCCAATGTCGGCCTCAGCTGCGAGGAAACAGCAACCCTGGTCGGCAAGCTCTGCGAGGCCGGGCTCGACTTCATCAAGGACGACGAGATTTCCGCCGACCCCGTCCATGCCCCGCTCGCCCAGCGCGTCCCGGCCGTGATGGATGTGATCCGGCGCCATCAGGACCGCACGGGCAAGGCGGTGATGATGGCCTTCAACATCACCGACGAGACCGACGCGATGAAGCGCCACGCCGATCTGGTGGCGCGCGAGGGCGGCACCTGCGTCATGGCGAGCCTGAACTGGTGTGGCTTCTCGGCTGTGGAGACGCTGCGCCGCGCGACCGATCTCGCGCTTCACGGACACCGCAACGGCTACGGCGCCCTCTCGCGCCATCCGCTGCTCGGCATCTCCTTCCAGGCCTACCAGACGCTCTGGCGGCTGGCGGGCGTCGATCACATGCATGTCCACGGCCTGCAGGGGAAGTTCGCGCAAGAGGATGAGGAGGTCGTGTCTTCGGCCAAGGACTGCATCACACCGCTGTCCGAAGGCATCGACGACCGGGTGCTGCCGGCCTTCTCGTCGGGACAATGGGCCGGCACGGCGCAGCCAACCTTCGACGCCATCGGTCATTGCGACCTGTTGTTCATGGCGGGCGGCGGCATCCTCGCCCATCCCGGCGGACCGGCCGCCGGCGTTGCCAGCATCCGTCAGGCCTGGGAGGCGGTCGCAGCCGGGCAATCACTGACGGAGGCCGCCGCGACGCATCCGGAGCTGCGGCAGGCGCTCGATTTCTTCGGCAAGGTGTCGGGTTGAGCCCGGCCATTTCAGCGCCGGGCCCTTCCTATGGCTGGTATGGCGACGATTTCACCGGCGCGACCGATGCCTTGGCAGCACTGGCGGAACGCGACATCCGCGCCCTTCTGTTCCTCCGCATCCCGACGGCGGAGCAACTGACGGCGGCAGGCCCGCTCGACGCCATCGGCATCGCCGGCGCAACGCGCTCCATGGCGCCCGATGCCATGGCAGCGGAGCTTGCAGCCGCCGGACGCTTCTTCGCCGAAACCGGCGTCGGCATTCTCCACTACAAATGCTGCTCGACCTTCGACAGCGCGCCCCATGTCGGCAGCATCGGCGCGGCGCTGCGGGCGCTGCAGCCGCTTTTCCCGAATGCCTTCCGCCCGATCATCGGCGGCCAGCCCACGCTGGGACGCTACTGCCTGTTCGGCAATCTCTTCGCCGCCGCCGGCAGCGGCGGCCCCGTCCACCGCATCGACCGCCACCCGACGATGAGCATCCACCCGGTCACGCCGATGGCGGAGGCCGATCTGCGCCGGCATCTGGCCGCGCAGGGGCTGGAGCACATCGAACTCGTCGACTACCGCAGCTATGACGGCGATGCCGAAGACGCGCTCGCGACGCGCCTCGCATCGCAGCCCGATGCCGTGCTGTTCGACGTCGCGCGCAGCGAGGATCTCGCCGTCATCGGCGCTCTGCTGCGCCAACGGATGGAGGCCGGCCCGCTGCTCGCCATCGGCCCCAGCAGCGTCGCTCAGGCGATGGCGATGTCATGGCCGCGAGTGCCGCTGGGCATGGCGGTATCGAAGCCCGCTCGGCGTCACGGTCCGGTCCTCGCGCTCGTCGGCAGCCTCTCGCCGGTCACCCGCGCGCAGGTCGAAGCCTCCCGCGCCTATGAACGCCTCGGCATCGACACGGCGAGCCTTCTGTCAGAGCCGGCCTATGGCGTCGCTTTGGCGCAGGACGCCCATGCCCGCCTCGCGGCAGGTCACCACGTCATGCTGGTGACGGATCGACCGTCTCAGGCGCCGGGCAACGCGGACAGCGTCGCCCTCGCGACAGGCCGGCTCCTGCGCGCCGTCATGAACGACGCCGCGATCGAGCGCCTGGTCGTCGCCGGCGGCGACACATCGAGCCTCGCGGTCAAGTCCTTGGACATCTGGGGGCTGTCCTACCGTGCAGCGCTGGTGCCCGGCGCCCCGCTTTGCCGGACCCATAGCGACGACCCGCGCCTCGACGGGCTCGACATCGTCCTGAAGGGCGGCCAGATGGGGCCGGTCGACTTCTTCGATGCGTTCGCGGCCTCATAGGTCCGCGAGGCACTGCGGACGAAGCCGCCGAGATCGCCGCCCCTTCACCCAGATGGCTGCCGTCGCCACCGCCCTGTCATGACCCTAGCCTTTCGGCACCTGCGCAATCTCGGCCGCCATCCGCAGCAGATACTGGCCGTAGTCGCTCTTGGCGAGCCGGGAGCCCAGCGCCTCCAGCTGGCCGGCATCGATCCAGCCCCGGCGGCAGGCGATTTCCTCGGGGCAGGCGATCCGCAGATCCTGGCGGCTTTCCAGCGTGCGGACGAACTCGCCGGCCTGGAGCAGGCTGTCGGGCGTGCCGGTGTCGAGCCAGGCGAAACCGCGCCCCATGCATTCGACGGACAGCTCGCCGCGTTCGAGATAGGCCCGGTTGACGTCGGTGATTTCGAGCTCGCCGCGTGGTGACGGCGCAAGCGAGGCCGCGATCTCGACCACCTCGGCATCGTAGAAATAGAGACCGGTCACCGCCCAGTTCGAACGCGGCTTCTGCGGCTTCTCCTCGATCGAGATCGCCTTGCCCTGAGCGTCGAAACTGATCACGCCATAGCGCTCGGCATCGCGCACCTGATAGGCGAAGACGGTCGCCCCGGTTTCGCGTTTCCGCGCCTCGCCCATCATCTCGGGCAGTCCGTGACCATAGAACAGATTGTCGCCGAGGATCAGGGCCGAGGGTCCGCCCGCGACGAAATCCGCGCCGATCAGATAGGCCTGCGCCAGCCCGCCTGGGTGCGGCTGCTGCGCATAAGTCAGGCTCAAGCCCCATTCCGAGCCATCGCCGAGCAGGCGTTGGAAATGCGGCAAGTCGGAGGGCGTCGAGATGACCAGGATTTCGCGAATATCGGCCAGCATCAGCGTGGTCAGCGGATAATAGATCATCGGCTTGTCGTAGACAGGCAGGAGCTGCTTGGAGATCGCCAGCGTCATCGGGTGCAGCCGCGTGCCGGAACCTCCCGCCAGAATGATGCCCTTCATGATCCCTGCCCTGCCTGTTCGTCCGCGAGGAGACGCGCCACGCACGCTCGCAGCGAGCCCTGCCACTCCGGCAGCCTTATGCCATGGGCGAGCGCGAGCTTGCCGCAATCGAGCCTGGAATTCGCGGGCCGGTGCGCCGGTGTCGGATAATCGGCCGTCGCGATGCGTTTGACCCGGACCGGCTTGCCGCCATGCCGCTCCCGTTCGGCAAAAATCGCTTCGGCGACATCGGCCCAGACCGCCTCGCCCGCCGCGCTCATATGGAACACGCCACGCAGCGAAGCGTCATCCGCCCGACTGGTCAGGTTGCGCGCAACCGCGAAGATCGCATCGGCGATGTCGAGCGCACTGGTTGGACATCCCGCCTGATCTGCCACGACGCTGATCTCGTCGCGCGTTTCGGCGAGGTGCAACATCGTCTTGACGAAGTTCCTGCCGAAGGGACTGTAGATCCAGGCCGTGCGCAGGATCGCATGATTGTTGGTGGCCACCGCGACCGCCTGCTCGCCTGCGAGTTTGCTGGCGCCATAGGCCGAGATCGGCCCCGTCGGATCGACCTCGCGATAGGGCCGGTCGAGCCCGCCGTCGAAAACATAGTCGGTCGAGAGCTGGATCACGGGAATGCCGAGCGCGGCCGCGGCCCGCGCCGCTTCGCCAGCCGCTTCGCCGTTGACGCGCATGGTGAGGTCGGGCTCGCTCTCGGCTTGGTCCACGGCCGTGTAGGCGGCCGTATTGACGATGACGTCGGGCCTCGCTGCGCGCAAGGCTGGCGCGACCGTCTTCGGGACGGCGAGATCAAGTTGCGGGCGGCGCAGCGCGATGACCTCGACGCCCACCGGCACGCGCTCCAGCATCGCGCAGACGACTTGGCCGGTCCAACCGGTGACGGCGATGCGAAGTGTCATCAGTCGAAATATCGCGGCAGATCGGCCAATCGCGGATGCCTGCGATCCTTCTCGGACAGGGTCAGCTGTTCCGCAGGAAAGCCCCAATCGATTCCCAGCGCCGGGTCGTCGAAGGCGAGCCCATGGTCATGGGCGGGCGCATAGGGCGCGCTGACCTTGTAAAGCACCTCGGTATCGGGTTCGAGCGTCACGAAGCCATGCGCGAAGCCTGCCGGCACCAGCAGTTGCAGCCAGTTCTCGGCGGAAAGCTCGACGGCGACGGCGTTTCCGAAATCGGGCGAGGACGCGCGAATGTCCACCGCGACGTCGAGGATGCGCCCACGCGGCACGCGGATCAGCTTGTCCTGCGCGAAGGGCGGTGACTGGAAATGCAGGCCGCGCAGCGTCCCCACGACGGGCGACAGCGAATGGTTGTCCTGCACGAAGATCTGGTCGATCCCGGCCTCGCTGAAGGCCTTTTGGCTATAGGTCTCCGAGAAGAAGCCGCGATGATCGCCGAACTTCTTCAACCGGATGATCTTCACATCGCGCAGCGCGGTCGCTTCGACATGCAGCATGCTTTGGTCTTCCCCTGGCGACCCGGGCCGTTCAGCCCGTGCCGAGCCGCTCGCCACGATAGACGCCGGAGCGGATATCGCCCCACCAGCCGGCATTGGCCAGATACCATTCGACGGTGCGCCGCAAGCCGCTTGCGAAACTCTGCTTCGGCGCCCAGCCGAGCTCGCGGCCGATCTTGCCGGCGTCGATCGCATAGCGCGCATCATGCCCCGGCCGGTCGGTGACATAGGAGATCAGCCGTCCATGCGGGCCGGCCGGATCGGGGCGCAGTTCGTCCAGAAGGGCGCAGATCGCCTTGACCACGTCGAGATTGGCCATCTCGTTATGCCCGCCGACCGCATAGGTCTCTCCGGGCACTCCACGCTCGGCGACGAGCAGCAGCGCATCGGCATGATCGTCGACATAAAGCCAGTCACGCACATTGGTGCCGTTGCCATAGACGGGCAGCGGCTTCCCTTCGAGCCCGTTGATGATCATCAGCGGGATCAGCTTCTCCGGGAAATGATACGGTCCGTAATTGTTCGAGCAGTTGGTGACCAACACCGGCAGTCCGTAGGTGTGGTGCCAGGCGCGCACCAGATGATCGGACGCCGCCTTCGAGGCCGAATAGGGCGAGGTCGGCGCATAGGCAGTGTCCTCTCGGAAGAACCCCTCAGCCCCGAGCGAGCCGAAGACCTCGTCGGTCGAGATGTGGTGGAAGCGGAAGCGCGCGCGGCGTTCGCCATCGAGCCCACGCCAGTGGCGCAGCGCCTCCTGCAGCAGGACAAAGCTGCCGACGATATTGGTGTCGATGAAGGCAGCCGGGCCGGCGATTGAGCGGTCGACATGCATGTCGGCCGCAAGATGCAGGA
>NNBV01000146.1_pt1 | contig 21969 bp, 20 predicted proteins | sample 1173771 | NCBI WGS metagenome assembly NNBV01 (sample SAMN07173938, study PRJNA388173) | plant metagenome | isolation source: symbiotic tissue sample KVS11 | place: Norway: Troms, Kvaloya island | reverse complement strand
AGCAAAAAATGGTAATCAAGAGTTAGATAAAACTGCTGAGAGTCGGAAAATGAAGGTAAAAATACAATTGTTTCACCACGAATCCGAAATATTCTAGATGTTGTTAAACTCCGCAGCCGCCGCACTGGCCGCCCAGTTAAACCAAGTTTGTCGTTACGTCCAATTTGTGTATAAATAGCTGAAAATTCTCCAGCTTTTCTCACCTGAATCGGTTCTACTTGAGCGGGTGTTTGCGCTTCAATTCCGTGAACTTCTAGTTTCGTTTGTAAATCTTCATCTTCTGCTAATAAGGCAATTTGTACCAATGCCTCGCGCTGTTTCCCCACACACAAATGTCTTCCCAAAGGATCGATGTCACCAACCGCCAGTAACCCTTCACTCAACATTTGACTGAGAAAATATAAACTCTGCGCCCACACCAAAGGAATATTTTCATTGGGCAAACGTGGTTGCGTTTGAGGTGCGATCCTTTCTGCTTCTATGTTTTCGGCTGGAACATAATAAAGTTCTGGCAATAAACGCAAACCATCTTGTTCTATGAGTAATGATTCTAAAAGCTCTTGGTATTTTTTAACTTGTTCTTGTTCGCCACGAAATAATCCATCTAGAACTAAATAAGTGAAAAATAGCGGCCATTCGCATTCAATATGCTCAAATTGCTTGAGTTCCCACGGTTCGTAGTGTAAGCGCTGATGATCTTCTAAAACTGTTTGGTGTCCATCACGCAGAAAGCGTTTGCAGCCGTACTTACCTGCGAGTTTATTGATAATATCGTTTAGAGTGCGATCGCGTAACTCCAAATCTTCCACTGCAAAGGCAGGATAACTAATAATACTTAATAGCGCCGCATCAATTTCTTTGGAACCAGATTCCCTCGGTAATAAGGATTCTAAAGTAATCCGGGCGCGGGCAATTTCATCTGGTAGCACATGAATCACCGATGCTTGACTACCACGCACGCCAAACAAATCCAATCCGTTGATAGCTTCTAAAGCAGCTTTTGCCATGCCTACAGAACTGGCATTTAACTCAGCACTACCACGATTAATTTTATTACCACGTTCCCAAATGCCGTAATCTGGTGTGCGGTAAGCTCGTCCAATGTAGTAAACTAAATTTTGGACGAAATTCACTTCATCAATGGTATAAATTATTTGCAATCCCGCAGCCGTCATTTGCCCCAACATTAGCAAAAATATAGATGTGGCATCAAGTTGCAAATGTCCCCATTCATCATCACCAACAACAATGTCACCAGTGGCGGTATTATATTTGGCGTGCAGACCATCTAGTAGCGACTGAGTATGTTTAAATGTCTCTACTTTATGAGCCTGTCGCATCATTGCAAACAACAAGCCGCGCATTAGTTTGATGACACTGTGTTCTAGTTCATAAGTGCGTCCCTGATCGTCATCAATCTTACGGTATGCAAGTCCTAAACCCCAAACTGCCAAAATGCTGTAAACGTTGTCTCGCACCCACGCATCAGTATAATCACCGTGGGCTGTAATCGCTGTGCTCGCAGGTAGTAAACCAGTAATTGGATTCTGGCGAGTCAGGATAATCGTTTTAATTTGCTGGTAGTAATAGTCCAGCCGAGTTAGCAATTTGGTAGATGTTTTCATAGTTTGGTTCAGAACAACTTGCAAAATTCGACCCTGTGACTGTCAAGTGAATTACCTAAACCAAGCCAGAATAAGTTCTGTAATGGTTGATGGGACAACAGCTAAGGGTGGTGTGAGTTTCTTATTATCTCGTGTTAATAGGTTTCTGGGTACTGAATTTTAGCGATTTATAGTCAGATTAGATGAACGAACAGGAGACATCTATATCTTGGCTGGTGATGAAACTGGTATTGTAATTAACCCTAATGGTAAATGGAGATACGACGAATGACCAAGCCTAATTTTGCCGCAATGAGTAAAATAGAGTTAAAACGTTATTTATTAGAGAATCGCAATGATACAGAAGCTTTTTACGCTTTAATGGATAAAATTAATGCCGAACCTAATCCGAAGTTTTATACCATAGATGAAATTGGTGAACTGGAAAAACTAATAGAAGCAAAACGGACACGAGAAAATCTCTAAAAATTACCGAAGAAAGGCAGAGGGCAGTTCAAACTTACAGCAGGCTACGCCTACGCCAAAGCTCAAACACCTTACCGCGACTATGAAGTCAAACCTGCTGACCCATTTCTAATTCTGCGTCGTCCAAGTGACTATGCATGAAGTTGCTTGATACCAAATAATACTGATAATGTTGTAAATATTTTAACTCTGTAAAGTTTCAGATTAAATTCGTTAATTGGCTTGACATAGTTTATTGTTGAAGTAGTAAAATCTACTTTAAATTACGCGAAAATTACCTAAAAATCAGGTAATAAATTATTAGACTGCGATAAATGTTACAAACACTGAATGTTAATATTCAGTATCTCCCGGAGAGTGCTATTCCGGGTTAGGATGATGACTAGCGATGCCTTAATTTAGATATCGATATTGAATTGTTGAAATTTTATGGGCAATAGTCCACCAGATGGCAGTATCAACCTCCTCTGAGCTGGCGAGGAAGTCTCCCAGCGCGGGGGAGACTTAGGAGATATATCTCATGCTCACACAAGATATTCGTGATTTGCTGACTGATACTACTGATTTAAACCAGTTGAAATGGGATTTAAATCGCTTGCAACCTGTGGATGTGGGAGAATACATTACACAATTGCCTGAGAAACAACGCGCGATCGCATTCCGTTTACTCAACAAAGCTCAGGCAATTGATGTATTTGAATATCTGCCCACAGAGGTGCAGGAAGAACTAATTAATTCTCTGCATGATGTCCAGGTAGTGCAACTTGTAGAAGCCATGAGTCCCGATGAACGGGCAGAATTGTTTGATGAACTACCTGCTGGGGTCATCAAACGGCTGTTGCAAGAACTGAGTCCAGAACAAAGGCAAGCAACAGCAACGATTCTCGGCTATCCAGAAGGCACTGCTGGGCGGGTGATGACAACCGAATATGTCCGGTTGCGCCAAGGTTTGACTGTAGGTGAAGCCTTAAGTAAAATTCGCCGTCAGGATGAAGACAAGGAGTCGATTTACTACGCCTACGTCACAGATGATAACCGGACGCTGGTAAGAGTAGTTTCACTGCGCCAATTGCTATTTACCTTTCCCGATGTTTTCATCAAAGATATTGCTAGCGATCGCGTCATTAAGGTGACAACTGAAACCCCTCAAGAAGAAGTGGCGCGAATTATGCAGCGCTACGACTTAATCGCTATCCCCGTAGTTGACCGAGAAGACCGATTGGTAGGCATCGTCACCATTGATGATGTCATGGATATTTTGGAAGAGGAAGCCACAGAAGATATCCAAAAACTGGGGGGTGTCAGTGGTGATGAAGCAGCTTTATCTTCCCCCTTACTCACCATTCGTAACCGCTTACCTTGGCTATTGGGCATCATGGCCATGTATATTGGTGCAGCCAGTGCGATCGCGCCTTTCCAATCTGTAATCTCCGCAGTACCAGTTCTAGCAGTCATCATGCCAATTTTTTCTAACACTGGTGGTACTGTTGGAATTCAATCATTAACGGTAACAATCCGAGGACTAGGAGTGGGCGAGGTAACACCCAAAGATACCTTGAAAATTCTCCGCAAGGAACTTCTAGCTGGTTTAGGTACAGCCCTAGCTTTAGCCACAACCATGATTCTACTTTCCTTAATTTGGGCGCGACCCCAAGAACGATGGGTGGCTTTAATTGCCGGAATGGTAATGGCAACTAATACAATTGTGGCTGTCACACTCGGCACTTTACTGCCAATGGGTTTGAAACGCTTAAAACTTGACCCTGCTTTGGTTAGTGGCCCGTTAGTTACTACAATGCTAGATACAATTGGGTTTTTAACATTCCTCAGCCTAATTTCTCTAGCTTTAAACATTTTGCATTTACCAACGTGAAGGGATTGGGCATTGAGCATTGGGCACTTGTACTGAGCGGAGTCGAAGTATTGATTATTTCTCCCTTATCTCTCCCAGTCCCCAATCCCCATTGCCCCTAATCCCTAGTCCCCTGTCCCCAGTCCCCAAATATGCCTACTACCACCTGGAATCGTCATCACATTCTTTCCCTAGCTGATTTCACTACTGCTGAATATGATACTGTTTTGCAAACTGCGGCTAGTTTTCAAGAGGTGCTATCACGGCGGACGAAGAAAGTGCCAACTTTGCAGGGACAGGTGGTGGCGAATTTATTTTTTGAATCGTCTACCCGGACTCGCAGTAGTTTTGAACTTGCGGCGAAACGCTTAAGTGCAGATACGCTGAACTTTGCCGCAGCTACTTCCTCCATGACTAAGGGAGAAACAATTCTCGACACGGCGAAGACGTATTTGGCTATGGGAACTGATATTATGGTAGTCCGCCATCGAGAGGCAGGAGTACCAAATGCGATCGCAGCTGAAATGGATCGTCTAGGTGTAAAAGTTAGTGTCCTCAATGCTGGTGATGGTCAACATGAACATCCTTCCCAAGCACTGCTAGACTTATTTACCATAACTACTCTAATTGACCCATCTAGTCCCCGACTAGAACTTTTAAAGGGGAAAAAAATTGCCATTGTTGGAGATATTCTTCATTCTCGCGTGGCGCGATCAAATATTTGGAGTTTAATTGCCAGTGGTGCCGAAGTGCATCTCGCAGCACCACCCACCCTCTTACCCAAGTTATTTGCCGAGTATATCTGTGAAGAGTCAGAAGTCAGGAGTTATTCCCCCAATCCCCAACTTTTTCTCCACTGGCAGCTAGAACCAGCTTTGCAGAATGCTGATTTTGTCATGACTTTGCGCCTGCAAAAGGAACGGATGACGGCTCATTTGCTGCCAAGTTTGCGAGAATATCATCAACTATTTGGCATTACACGCGCAAAGCTGCAACTTTGTAAACCTAACGTCAAAGTTTTGCATCCAGGCCCAGTTAACCGTGGTGTAGAAATAAGCTCTGAGTTGATGGATGACCCAGAATTTAGTCTCATTCAATCGCAAGTTACCAGTGGTGTCGCCGTTCGCATGGCTCTGCTGTATTTATTAGGTAGCGGCAAGGCTTAAGGAATTTAACAAGTCAGTTTCTAACTTGGGTGCATCGGCTGAGAGTATGAATCTTCCCACTCTAAGCCGATGCACTTGCTATTCGTAACTGATTTTATACTGTGTGCAATTAATTTTACTTTTTTACTTAGTACTAAGCACTGTTTCTCTGAGAGGCAATGACCGTCAGGATTTGGCTGTTATGCCAACCCCAATCAGCAACGCCAAACGGGGGCAAAATGGTTGGACATGACTACACAACTTAGATGAAAAGGGTATAACATAAGACCAGCCCTTTCAAAGTAAGTAGAAATTCTCGAAAGTAAATTCCTCTCTAAACCTCTTTTCTCTGTCTTAGAAAGCCTGATGCCTGCGACAGACTGCGCCAACCGAGGTTTTCCCTGCCCTGAGATTTTCTACTGTGCCTCCGTGGTTAGATAAATAACTTATAAACTAATTTCTACCCAGAGAATGCTCCAAGAAAAAGAGATTTTACGAGTCACCTTGAAAGGGCTAGTTCTACCATTTTTGACTATTTGATACCTGTGCCGGAGATTTGCCGATGAAAACTATATCTAGCCTTGATACAGTAACTAAACATTTAGAAAAGCATGAAAACTCGAAACGGATTAAAAAATTAATCTACTCGGCTTGTAAAAATATTTGGGAGAATGATGAAGAGACGCTAGATAAGTTTAAATTACAAGAATTAATTCAAGAATTATGCAGGCTAAATCCAAGTATAAATAATTTAAATTACAGTTTATCTAAAGTTGTAAAAACCCTTAACAAACAAGATGAATACGCTTTAATCGCCAGTGTTATTTATCATGAAATGCAGAAGCTATATATAACCCCTGATGAATCAACGGGAATATTATTAAATCAACCTCGGAAAGAGGAACAGATATTTTATAATCCTGGACAAATATCATCAAATTATATAGATAAATCCCCAAAAAGTCAAACTAAACATCAATATAATCAGTTTGATTTACGGCAAAATATTATGAAGTATACGAACCCACTTAGGGCTAAGATAGTCCTATTTTCTGCACTTTACAAAAGATTTACTTTCAATGAAGAAGACTGGTTGAAATTGAAGGCTGAAAAACTTGATGATTTATTGCTGAGATTATTTGATACTTGTCCAACTATTACAGAGCTTGAATCTAAACTAAATAGTGCTGTTATATCTCTAGGGAAACCGGATGAAAACATTCAAGCAGCTAGTGCAATCATCCAATCTATGCGAGGTTTGTATGGCAATATATCATCCAGCCCTAATGGATATCAACCATTTAATAGTGATTCATCTCCAGAAACAAGAGCACTAGTTAATTCTCATCATAAAATTGCAAATGATGACAATAATACCTGTCAATTTATAGTACCCCCTACCAAAGAATAATGGCAATTTTTGACTATTGTTGATCGGAAATTTGGAAAGATTGTGATAATTGATAGGGGAAAAATATGGATGCCAATGAACTTCTTAAGCGATATGAAAATGGAGAAACAAAATTTATTGAGGCAAACTTAAATGGGGTAAATTTGTTTGGTGCAGACTTAATCGGTATAGCTTTGAATAAGGCAGATTTAGGTAATGCCATCCTAATTTTTAGCTATCTAAATCGGGGAATCCTGAATAAGGCAAATCTAGTTTGTACAAAGCTAAGTGGCGCGAACCTAAATCAGGCAAGTTTAATCAGTGCCAACTTGCATGATGCTAATTTACATGGTGCAACTTTGCAGGGTGCTGATTTGCGTAATGCCAATTTAACTTTGGCGTATATGCTGGATACTAACCTGATGGATGCCGATTTGCGTGGTGCAGATTTGAGTGGTGCAAATCTAACTGGTGCGTGCCTGCGTGGTGCTAACCTGCGAGAAGAAAAGAGAATGTACTCTGCTAGTCTACGGGGTGCTAACCTCCATAAGGCTGACCTGCGGGGCGCTGATTTAACTGGTGTAGACTTATCTAAAGTTGATTTGAGTGGTGCTAACTTGAGTGAGGCAACGCTACGTTATGCCGATTTGAGTGATGCAAACTTGAGTGAAGCGATTTTGTATAATGCATCTCTGGCAGACACTAACATCGGGGGTGCTAATTTGAAAGGTGCTAACCTGATGAATGCTAGACTAGAACGTTCAAATCTCATTGATGCCGAACTTACAGGTGTTAACTTGTATGGTGCAATTATGGCAGATGCTAAACTGACTAGATGCCAGATGAGTGGAGTAAACCTAAGTTTTGCAAGGCTAAATAGAGTTGATTTAAGTCGGGCTAACCTGCGTGGGGCTAACCTCACTGAAGCAGACTTGGTTGATGCCTATCTTGCTAGAACAAACTTGACTGGTGCTAATTTAAGTAAGGCAAATTTAATCAGAGCAGAAATGAGTAGTACAAATCTGACGGGTGCAGATTTGCGTGGTGCTGTAATGCCTGATGGAACAATTAACGAGTGAACTACCTACACTGACCTGACGATACCCTCCACGTCCTCTTCCCTGATTTCGCCTATGCTCAATATCGGTCAGAGGACTATCGTCAACTCACGCGTAATTCATCTCATCCTCCTATCGACGGTGAGACGTGAGATGAATTGCTGCTTCAGCTAAAAATATATAGCGGTTTGCAGTTGTTGTAGTTGAGTCTAATAATATTAGTTTCATCGCAATGCTGCGTAGGTTTTGCCTAAAAAATAAAAATGTGTAGGTTGGGTTGAGGAACGAAACCCAACATTTTACAGGATTTGTTGGGTTTCGCATTGCCTCAACCCAACCTACGAATGTTCTAAAAATATATAGCGATTTGCAGTTGTTGTAGTTGAGTTCAAGTCCAATAATATTTAATCCCATCGGACTAGCTTACAGAAGAATACTTATTCTCATAGAAATTATGTATTCCTCCGATCGCATGAGGACAGAATTCTCAAATTTTGGGACAGTGGACTTATAGAAGTCAAGAATCTAATGACTTTTAGAAGTGTCGGAGGTAAATTATGAAACCAATTTTTTTGACGGCAGCAGCCTTACTCAGCACGCTATCTCTAGCTGCTCCCCTTTCCGTCAAAGCAGAAAACTCCGCCCCTGTCCGGCGCTTGCTGGAAACTAGAGAATGTTTTGGATGTAATTTAACGGGAGCAAACCTCAAAGGCGCTCATCTGATAGGTGTTGACCTGAGAAATGCAAATTTAAAAGGAGCTAATCTCGAAGGAGCTAACTTAGAAGGTGCTGATTTAACTGGTGCAAATTTGAAGTCTGCTAATCTCACAGATGCCTTTGTCAGTGGTACTAGCCTAAATAATGCTAATCTCACCAATGTTGATTTGAGTAATGCTCATTTATATAATACTGAATTAGATGGCGCAATTTTGGCTAATATTGATTTAAGCGGTGCTGATGTGTTTAATACTGCCATTAGCGTCGGTGGTGAATATTAATGGTGAGTAATGATTTCAAAGTGATGAGTTAAGAGTTATATTCAACTCCTAACTCCGCACTTTCTAAATTTTACTCACCAGTAATCGATAGTTCATTAACCCAGATTTTCGGGCAAACTCCCCCTGGCGTTAACTCTGCTTCTTTTTCTACATAAATAATTGACTTCAGGACTTCCAAGAAATCGCCAGCAACTGTTGCTGATTCTATACTCGTCCTCACACCCTTGTTAACCAGCCAACCATCAAAGGGCAACGAAAAGGAACCTTGCAAAGATTTCACTCCAGCATGGAGAGCTTGTAAATCATCGATAAGAATCACATTTTCAGCCGTTTCTAAGCTAAACTCCTCCTCAGGAGTTGCTGTTGAAAAAACGTGATAAAAGTTGGGACTGACGCTGACTTTTGCACCAATACTGGCATTACCCGTTGGCTGGGCATTTAATCTTTTAGCAGTGCCTGCACTGTGGAGAAATCCTGTTAAAACACCATTTTCAATCAGCGAAATCTGACGAGTAGGAGTTCCTTCACCATCAAAACTTTCTGCGCCTACGTTAGCTGGGTGAAGTGCATCATCATAAACTGAAATTAAAGGAGAAGCAATTTGCTTACCTAAATCATCAGGAGTAGATAGGCTTTGATTGTCCAAAATACTTTGGGCATTGAACAAGTTAGAAAAAGCACCCAACAGACTTAAGAAAGCTTCCGGTGAGAAAACAATTCGATATTTACCAGTTTTGATTTTTTCATAATTCAAGTGACTGATAGTTTTATCGGCAGTTTCTTTAATACAACCATTAATATCTAGATTATCTAAACTTTGGTTGATTCTAAAAGCGCCTGCACTGCGCGGTTTCTTCCCATCTTCCTCAGTTTTGCTGTAAAGATAAACTGATGCCAAAGAGTGAGATTCAGTTCTTACTGCACCGTCACTATTAAGATAAAATCTGTCAATATCTCTTTGTGACAAACCGTTATAAGGCACACCTTTAATTGCGGGATGAGCTGCTAGTAATTCTTTTTCCGCTACCAACAATTTTTCTATGAGTTCAGCAACAGGTGCTTGGGGTGTCTTATCTTGAGGTTTATTTGGGATAGGAGTAGTAGCTTCTGGACTAAAATCAGGAACATTTTCTTTAACACCAAAGAAACTGGCTTCGTAGGCAGTTTTTAAAGCTAATTCCAGTCCCTTGGGGTCTACATCTGTAGTGCTGGTGACACCCATTGTATTATCTTCATTCCAGACACGAACAGTAACACCAGAGCGATTTGAAGCTTTGACTTGTTTCGGCTCACCTTGGTCTACTTGCACACTAGTATCATCTACTGTTGAGCCATAAATATCGAATTTCTTAATACCAAGCTTATCAGCATTATCCTTGGCAGAATTTGCAATCTCATTGATATTCGGCATAGTCAATTTTAGATTTTAGATTTTAGATTTGGGATTGGCAGTGATTTTATTTTGAATATTAGACTTTGGATTTTGGATGTTAGCCGTTCCACATAAAATTTGTTTGTATTTCTTGGGCGGGCGAGACGCCCACCCGACAATAAATGTACAATTTTATGCAAACTAGATGGGGTTTAGCTTATGACTTATATTTGTCTCTTAGCTTTTTACTGACACAATACCCTGAACATTCACAATCCAAAATCCAAAATTTCAAATCAAAAATTATTATCTTCCACCAACGGTAATAGAATCAACCTTGATGTGGGGTTGTCCTACTGTGGTGTAAATACTGCCACTAACTGAGCCACAAAAACCTGGTGCAATTTCCAAATCTTGGGAACACATAGAAATTTTGTTCATAATTTCCTTGGCTTCCCCGATAAGAATTGCTCCCTTTAGCGGTTTGGTGATTTTGCCATTTTCAATTAAATAAGCTTCATCAACACTAAAGTTAAATTGGCCTGTAGCACCAACGCTACCACCACCCATTTTTTTACAATAAATACCTTTATCAACAGAGGCAAATAATTCATCAATGGTGTATTCGCCAGAATCAATATAAGTATTACGCATCCGGCTAGCAGCAGCAAAGGTATAATTTTGGCGGCGTCCACTTCCAGTTCTGGGGTGTCCGGTGCGTGTAGAACCTGTTCTATCTGCTAAGAAGTTTTTGAGAACACCTTTTTCAATTAATAGGGTTCTTTGAGCAGGCATACCTTCGTCATCCATGTCAATTGTTCCGAAGGCATTTTCAGAACGGCCTTCATCCCAGGCTGTCAAACTTTCGTGGGCAATTTTTTCGCCTTTTTTGTCAGCAAAGGGAGTGGTATTGCGTTCAATTTGAGTGGTTTCTAGCAGGTGTCCGCAAGCTTCGTGGAAGATTACGCCGCCAAAGTGATTGGCCATAATGATGGGGTAAGTGCCCGATTCCACGTAATCTGCGTAGAGCATTTTTCCGGCTGATTCTGCTATTTTCTCAGCAGCTTGTTGAGAATCCCAAGTTCTCAAGAAGTTGGCATCGCTAGTATTACCCGCGCGATCGCCAATTGAGGTACGATTAGCACCATCGGCACACAACAGGTTAAATCCTACTGACTGGGTAAGGCGAATATCACGGGCAAAAGTCCCATCACTGGCGGCGATTAAAACTTCTTGCCAATCTCGGAAATAGGTAGCACGGCGCGATTGGACGTGGCTAGCTTTTTGTTTCAAGTGGGCAGTACCATCAAGGAGGACTTCTCCCATTTCGCGGATGGAGCTACACACTGGTAGCCATGCATCTTTACCTCTTTTAGTGGCGTAATCCCTGAGTAATTCTAGGTTGATTTCTGGGATAAAAGCTTTTGGAGTGGGTAGTTGCAATCCCAAGATAGAAAGACCTTTTTCTAAGGCTGCTTTCAAACCAGAAAAAGAAAGGTCATTGGTACTGACGTAGCAATCAGCTTTGCCGCGAAATACTCTAACTCCCGCGCCTGTAGACAGACTGGGTGAAATACTAGTGATGGAGTCATCTTCGGCAAGACAACTAATATAGTTACGACGCTCTAAAAATAATTCGATGAAGTCAGCACCCGCAGCGCGTCCTAGTCCTAGTAGGGTAGCCAGAGGGGCTTCCCAGGTTTCATCGAAACGCTCTGGCGTGGAAGAATATTGGAGAGTGGGAAGTTGATTCGAGAGAAGTAGCGTACTTGTAAGCATGGGTAGCCTCGTCTGCTGGCGTAATTCAGAGATTTGACTGAAAAATCCTGGTGTGTTCAGTCTAACAAATGAGTGAAAGCGACAGTTGAGACAAAGGCGGTGCGGATTTCCCTCCTCTTTAGCAACGCTTAGACAAATTTACCCACAGATTACATGAGCTAGTAGTCTGTCCCATTAGTTTTGCAAGGTTTGTAGTGAGCGATTTATCGCTCAATTTTAAGCACTGAAGTGCTTACTACAAACTTTTATAACCCTTCAGAATTAATGGGACAGACCACTAGGAATGAAATGCAAGTAGGGGTAATTCATGAATTACCCCTACTTGTATTAGATATACAATCTTGTTTGCTGGAAATGCTTAAATTAATTCAGACTATCCTTCTCAGGTTTATTTACGATTTGCCATTTTCAATGGAATTCTTGCTGTTTGCTGCTCATTGAAGTTCTGACCTAAATTTGAAGTTGGCGCTGTGGATGTTAGATTCTTAAACAGGAGTTTTAAGGTTCGAGTAATAGTTTTCAGAATTTTCATTTTGCTAGCACTCGGCTTTTGGTCATATCTCAAAACCATTGGGATTTCTGCGATTTTTGGTTTGAGTACTTTGGCTTTCAGCAGTAAATCTATCATGCAAGCAAATCCACTTTCAGTGAATAGATTGTCTCCGTAATACATATCAAGTTTACTGAGGAAATTACGGTTATATAACCTGTAGCCACAAGTGTAGTCTCTTACACCTTTTACACGGGCAGCAATTCTAAACAGCCAGCTGGCTCCGTAACTCATTATCTCTCTAAATTTTGACAAGCCTATGACTTTAGAGCCTTTTCGATATCTAGATGCGATCGCAATATCATAGCTACCAGCTATCATCGTGTCATACATCTTTATTAATAGTTCTGGTGGTTGAGTGTTGTCGCAATCCATCGCAGCTAAAAAATCGCCTTCCTTAGAAATTTCTAAAAAAGTCGTGAAGCCTGTTTTAATTGCTTGACCTAAACCAGCATTTTTAGGATGTTGGACTAATTTTAGTAATATACCCAGTGATTTAGATTCTTCTAAAGCAGTCTCAGCAGTTGCATCACTACTACCATCATCAACAAGAATCAGTTCTATCTCCATATTAGAGATTTGCTGTAATGTCTGAAATCTTTTGAACAAGGGGCGAATTGATTCTTGCTCGTTATATGCGGGTAAAAGAACAAAAAGACTCATAAAGACCTCGTGTGATTTTTAAAATAAAATGTCATTACTCGAATTTCAATAATTCAGTAATGTTGATTTTTTGAGAAATTCATCAACCTGCCGCACAACTGCATTATTGTTGACGCTATCATTGACCAACTGTGAGGTATTAACGACGAAAAAATCATCGTTTTCTGTACTCACTTTCGGAACAAGACTTGAATAATTTAAAACTTGTAGTGGCTGTACTTTAATAGCACGATTAATGTGTGCTGCTACAATGTCATCTGCTTTGAGTTCGGGGAACATCAAACGTATCCCTTGAAAAAATACTTCGCGTAATTCATCATCTGGCTGTTTTAATAATGGGTCAGTTGAAAGTATATATTTTGGTAGGAACGTCATGTGATATCCTGCTGTCTCTTGTAAAGAAACTAAGTTGCTCATACCGATGACTCCGGTAAAGGGAATATTTCTATCGGCAATATTTACCACGTAATAAGGAATTAGAGCCTTGCGAGTAATAAGTACCATACAAATTACACCGAGGTATTCTACTGTTTCACTAGTGTCTGAAACTTTCACCAGTTCATTAGCAGCAACCTGTTGCAAAATATTAACTGGGCCAGTAAAAATAACTTTATCAAAATGTTCTTTTTTACCCTGATATTCTACCCACATTCCACCTCCTGGATGAGGTGCAATATATTCCACCGCAGCACCTTTATGGATATGACCTCCAGCCGCATAAATTAATTTTTCTATATGGTCAAAAACAGTTTTGTAACCGCCTGAGACATAACCGAGTTGTTCTTTATTTAATGAAGAATCTCGCGCTGAAAATAGTCGTTTGATATAAGCCCAGATAAAAACTGCTGATATTCGCTTATAGTTCTCTCCTAATTTGGATAGAAGCAATGGTTTCCAGAGCTTTTCGTATGTGTTTTTACCACCGAGTTTTAATAGCCAATCTTCAACTAAAATCTTCTCTAAGCGCCGCCAGTCATTAAGGCGTGAACCATACAGGAGAGTAAAAGCTAATCTGATTTTACCTATAAGTCCAAACAGAGGAAAGCGCAGAAATTCTATAGTATTACTAATAGAATAAAATTTTTGATTGTCGTAGAAACCTGTTAAACTTCGATGCCAACGCAGTTTATCTCCAAGACCAATATCTCTAAGAAAATTTATTAAATAAGTATCAGAAGGGAGGATAACGTGATAAAACCGATCCCAGGTAAATAACCCGTAATCATGATAGGTGGTAAGTCCACCAAGCTGCTTGCTACTATCAAATACAGTAACTTTATGTCCTTGATGTGAAAGACGTTGGGCTAATACTAGCCCAGTTATACCTCCGCCAATGACGCCTATATTCATAAATTTATATTTTTGCTTGGTAGGGATGTTTTTGAAATTTATACTTAGAGGTTTTTAATATTAATAACCTCAGAAATTGCCTTTTGAAATATTAATGCACAACCATAATCACGCCAGTTATGATAATAGAAATTCCTAACCACTGGCTAAAGACAACCTCCTCTTTTAGCAGATATTTAGAACCAATCGGGATCAGTGCATACATTAATCCCAAAACTGGAAATGCTTGACTTAGAGGAATTGTCCGCAATACATAAAGCCATAATAGAGTCATAAATGTATAGCAAATAAACCAAATCAAAAAATAACGAGACAGTAATAGATTTCGGATAGATATGCTTGCTCCCTTAATAGGACTAGATATATGAAGTCCATACTTTAGTGATAGGTTAGCTACTGTTCCCAGTAAAACTACAACCATTAAATTTAGCCAAGTAGTGATGCTCATTTTTCAATATTTTTTCTACAGTTGACTATAAAATTATCTAAACTTTTTTAATGGAATAACCACTAAAAGAACACCAACAAAAATGGTGATAACTCCTGCTATTCGAGTCAGTGTGATTACCTCATTAAAAAAGTAGTATGAGCCGAAAAGGATACCTACATAGTTTAAACTAGTTAGTGGGTAAGCAATACTTAATTTGACAGATTTCAGAGCCAATATCCAATTTACTATTCCCAAGCAATAAATAGTAACAGCTAATGCTAATTTTTGAATAAATGCCCAATCAAATAGTCCTTCAATAGTATGAGTCATAGTATATTTCATGAGTAATTGTCCTGAAATACTAAACAGAATACTCACAAACAGGATGATATAAGGAATTATTTGAAAACTGGAAATTTGCGATATGGATTTCATAGTACATTTGCCTAAATCGAGATAATAGCTATGAATTAGACAGGAGATAGTCCATCTTTTTGAATGTTTCTGATTTCGGTAACACCTTGTGTGTAATTCGACCTCATACTTCAGTCAATAAATAAAAAATTAGGAATGTTATGTTGGAGAGACTGATAGTAAATTATCGAAGTCACTTCCAAGAGTTAGCAAATAAATACTATGTATCTTGGAGGTTGGTTGCTTATGGTAGCGTTCGATATGAGCGGAGTAAAATATACTAAGTTGGTGTACTAACTTATACTTCCAGGCAAACCAGTTTTACTTCAACACTACTTTTAGCGCGATCGCAATATCTCGGTTACAAATGTAGTACAGGTTGAGAGCTTTGCCACAAATTTTTTGGGTAAAGTTTAGCAGTGTAAGTAGGCGTAGCCCGCACTTCCCTACGGGACACTGTGCATAGCCTGACAAAGCTCAGTGACTATCGTAGACATCGCTTATGCTGAACTTGGAGTTTACCCACATTTACAACAAATAGAGCTAAACAAATAAAAGTGGATTGCCAGAATTTTTGCTGAATCCATTTATTAACTTTTATCAGTTGTATCATGCTGTAGAAATCTTGTTGAAGACACTACTGAATCTCTCAAGCCATCAACTTATACATCTGAGCCTAGCCGAATTTATAAATGCTCTCTATTTGTTCTACGAGAGTTTGTTAGTTTACTGATATACCATAGAATTTATTTAAGTTTACAGACATACTTTTAACCTCGGTTTGAAACTAAGCCTATTAATAAAAATTTGTACTCAAATTTAGTGTGTGTATCTGCTCTTTTTGAACATGGGAAGACAGTGATTAGCAGAAGTCTGCTTGGCTACGTAAATCATAGATAGATCCTCTACAGTTATGAGCTTTACAGGTTTCTGGGAAATTTTACTGAATGTTCAAATGGAGCTTTCTACTACATTAACAGCTAATGCAAACTATAGTTGACCGACCAACTCGGAGTTGACATTGATTGCATCGGATGTCAAATGTTTTTACACTTTTTAGTATTAGGTTTGCTTGGTTGTTCTTCGTAATTTTAACTAGGGTTTTTCTCCAAATTTACTGTTACATATAATCACTTACTAGAATACCACGAGATAAGCGTGTTGCAAATTTATCGCTGCACTTCATCAAAAATTCATTGACTCAAAATATACTTAAACAAAAACTTCATAAAAATGAAACATTCCTCTAGAAGAATCTTTATATTAAGGATTTCTGTATTTACTTTATGAAGCACTTTCTGGGTACTGAACTTGCAGAAGTAGAGGGTTAGTCTTAGAACCGAGAAGTGTGAAGCTAAGAGTTTACAAAAGCAAAATTGAATACCTGACCAACAGTGCAAGCAACTAAGCTTGTAACTTTATGCTACGTCAACTACAGCAGAAATGATAGTTGAAAATCGATAGTTTGAATTGCTCTCTACCTATCCATAAAAATCTCCAAATATCAGATATCTCAGACGGAAGTAGGTTGACAATTAATTCAGATACCAACTAAGCCATAATACTGATTTCTGATTCGCTCATCAAACTTTATTTTATACTGTGACTACTTCTAAGTACAAATACGCTTTCAAAAACTAAATATTATTACTGAGAGAAAATTTAATAATGACCAGCGTAAGCACAAGTAGACAGGTAAGAATAAACCAAAGTATCTTAAGTAACATTAAGAACAAATTAGACTGTAGAGACACTACGCGAAGAAAGTAGGGCTGGAGCTACTGATTGCAAACCTTTAATAGCTAGCGCCGTGTTAACTATCTAATAATTTCCAGCAGTTTAAGATTGAGACAAAATTAGTGAGTGGTGTTGAAGTTATTCAGTTTTCCTATTGTTTGGATTCATTCTTCTGCAAAAGTCTATTGGTAATGACGAAGACCATGATTAATAATCCAAACTGGATCTGCCAGGGTGCTAATACTAAACTTAAAATCAAGCTAATAGCTGCAAATACACCTGCAATATATGCAATTTCATCATTACTCTTTTTAAACAAGTAACCAGTAGCTAAAGCCGTACACAGTGGTATCAAGAAAAACAAAGGCATTTTGCTAACCTCTGAACTAAAATTTGTTGTTCTTATAAAACCAATTGAAATTGTTTTTGGAATTGTGGTTAATTCTACATCCAATCAGGTTTTAGCCACAACAGTCGAGCGAAATAAATATTATAGAAAATCAAGATTACGCAATGTTGTATATTATGCCAATTGGAATAATTATTGCGATAGATGAAGCGCCTAAAAGCTTGGCAATAACTCCTTTGTCTGTGGTTGATAGTACGCCAAATAAGCTTTAAGAGTGCGTTATGGACTTCCAATAAATAAATTATCCAATCTTGTGGGATATTTTTTTATTTTGAAGTCCTTTCCGAGACACCACGCATAGATATGTTTGTGTGTATAAACACACAGTAATTTGTGGTGATGCTTGTTGTGTCGCTCTCATAACTCATTTTAGCTACGCTATGCTATACAAACTCTTGTTTTCCGACGTGGATTAATCGGGTTTAAAACTTGTGTAGGTGGGCTTTGTCTATTTCCTAAATTGCACTCTTGTGAGCAGTCATCTGGTAAATTACCTTAAAACTTTGATCTTGCGCCAGGATAGGGAGCTAGCATATTACCTTTAGAAGTAACTTTTTCATTCTTTCATTTTTTCATTTTTTCATTTTAGACACCCAATGCTGAACATTCCTCAACTACTGGCAACTGAAATAAACCTCAAACCCCATCAGGTGCAAAACGCACTAGAACTTTTGGCGGAAGGTGCAACAATTCCCTTTATTGCACGTTACCGTAAAGAGCGCACTGATGAGATGAATGAAGTGCAACTACGTGAACTGGCTGAGAGATATACTTATTTAACAGAATTGGAAGAACGAAAATCGGTAATTTTAAGTGCGATCGCTGATCAAGGTAAACTCACAGATGAACTTAAAGCCAAAATCTCATCCTGCTTACAAAAAACTGAACTTGAGGATTTATACTTACCCTATCGACCAAAGCGACGCACCCGTGCTACCATCGCCAGAGAAAAAGGACTCGAACCACTGGCGGAGTTCATCAAGTCGCTAAATGTCAAAAATGCTGCCACTGCATCTCTGGAAGAAGAAGCCGCTAAGTATATTTCTGAAACCAAGGGAGTAAAAACAGCAGAAGAGGCGCTCAAAGGTGCTGCTGACATTTTAGCGGAAGAAGTAGCTGAAAAAGCTGAGTTACGTGCATATATCCGCGATTATCTTTTACAAGAAGGGGTATTCGTCTCCCGCATCAAAGATGATTATCCCGAAGGTACAACCAAATTTGAGATGTACCGTAACTATCAAATTAGGGTAAAAAATATTGCACCCCACAATATGCTAGCGTTGTGTCGGGGTGAAACGGAGAAAGTATTAAGCTTTGAAATTGCTTTTGATGAGGATACAGTACTTTACTATCTGGAGTCGAAAGAAATTAAAACCAAAGTTCGGACAATTCGGGATTTTTATCAGGCGATGCTGAAGGATGCATTCAACCGTTTGATGAAAGTCTCTCTAATTGGGGAAGTAATCTCTGAGAATAAAGTCTACGCAGACATAGAATCAATTAAGACATTTGAAACTAATCTGCGAGAGTTGCTGCTATCTGCACCAGCCGGGATGAAACCAACACTGGCCATAGACCCTGGATTCAGAACTGGGTGTAAAGTTGCTGTCCTCGACCAGACGGGGAAATTTTTGGAATATCAAGCGGTTTTTCCGCATCAAGCGGCTGAACAACGCGCTAAAGCTGCACAAACTGTTAAAAATCTGATTGAAAAGTACAAAATTGAGTTAATCGCCATCGGTAACGGTACAGCCTCCCGCGAGACAGAGGAATTTGTCACACAAATTTTAGAAACCATAGAACGCAAACCAGTTAAGGTGATGGTGAATGAGTCTGGCGCATCTATATATTCTGCAAGCAAAGTGGCGCTAGAAGAGTTTCCTGATTTAGATATTACCGTTCGCGGCGCCATTAGCATCGGTCGCCGTTTACAAGACCCCTTGGCGGAACTGGTGAAAATCGATCCCAAATCCATAGGTGTGGGACAATATCAGCACGATGTCGATCAGAAGTTGTTGAAAAAGAAATTGGATGACACCGTAGAAAGCTGCGTGAACTACGTCGGTGTAGACTTAAACACCGCTTCCAAAGAACTTCTGACATCCGTCTCTGGGATTACGGCAACAGTAGCCAATAATATTGTCGCCTATCGCAACCAGAATGGAGTCTTTAAAAATCGCCGACAATTGTTGAAAGTTCCCAAATTGGGGCCGAAAGCCTTTGAACAAGCAGCAGGTTTTCTGCGGATTCGTGGCGGTGACAACCCATTAGATAATACAGCAGTGCATCCAGAGAGTTATTCTGTAGTAGAAGCGATCGCATCTGATCTAAATGTGCCATTAAATCAAGTAACACAAATTGCTGAAAAACTCAAAAAGACCAACCTGAAGAAATACGTTACCGATAGCGTCGGCGAACCCACACTACGCGACATCCTCAGCGAACTAGAAAAACCAGGTAGAGATCCCCGTGCAGAGTTTAAGTATGCCACCTTCAGAGAAGGAATTAAGGAAATCAGAGACTTAAAGGTGGGAATGGAACTAGAAGGAATCGTGACGAACGTCGCCAACTTCGGCGCTTTCGTCGATATCGGCGTCCATCAAGATGGCTTGGTGCATATATCCCAACTTGCTGATAGATTTATAGACGATCCCAACAAAGTTGTCAAAGTTGGACAAGTAGTTAAAGTGCAGGTGTTAGAAATCGACGAGAAACTCAAACGAATTAGTTTGTCGATGAAAGCAGTTAAACAATAATTAGAAACAGCAGATGGCAGTTTATCAAGTTCGATTCATCAATTCTACACTTGGGTTAGATCGCACCATTCAAGTACCAGATGATCAATATATTCTAGATATGGCGGAAGATGCTGGTATCCGCCTACCATCTGGATGTAAACAAGGCGAATGTTCTGCCTGTGTCGCCAAACTCATTAACGGTGAAGTTGATCAAAGTGAGCAAAAATTTCTGCGTCCAAGTGAAATACAAACTGGTTATGTTGTGACTTGTGTAACTTACCCTTTGTCTCATTGCACTTTAGAAACTCATCAAGAACAAGTCTTATATAAATCAGCCCTTTACTATAAGCCTGAGTCTGGAAAATCTGAGTGATTTTGCCCTGTAACATTAAATTAATCTTAAATTTATAGGGTGCGTTAAACAAATTTAACGCACCCTTAAAAACATGGCATCATTGCACTTGCAAGTTTTGTAATTGGTCAAACAGAGTAGGGGGCATAGCTATGCGTCCCTGCAATATATTGCATCCAGATGACAACCGCAATAGTTTTCTAAATGATCGACCTAACGATAGAAGCAAATTCTATCTTGCAAGAGAGGTTAAAACCTAGCAGATAGTTAAAGATGAGATAAGAAGAAACAAAACATCTCTAGTTATTAGGTCAAAAAAATGTTGACTCCATTATTAACCGCCCTAGCTACAGCTTTGAGCCTGTTGATTGTTGATTTAGTTGTTCCAGGCGTTAATATTGCTAATTTTCCCGCAGCTATGATTGCCGCTTTGGTAGTTGGTCTAATTAACGGTTCAGTTAAACCAGTTTTGTCTGCTCTTTCTCTACCACTTAACTTTCTATCATTCGGAGCATTTTCGCTCGTCGTCAACGGTTTGTGTTTCTGGTTAGCATCAGTCCTAGTTCCTGGGTTCTCAGTTAGAGGAATTATTGGTTTCCTTCTTGGGCCAGTTATTCTAACTTTTGCCAATACCTTTATTAACAACTACTTTGTTGAAAGAAACCTTTTAACCGGCAGTGGTGATATTAAAAACCAAGATCAGTTACCATCTAGATAAGTATCAGTAGGAGTAGAAACAATTAGTTAAATTCTATTTCTACTCCATATAAAATCTCCTAACTAAGATAGTTCATTAGGTAGATTTCCTAATTCGATCTCTTCAAGAGAATGTAGTTAAACAAAATCACAAAGTTGTAAAATCATGAAATTAGTTCGTTATCTTCTAGGTTTGTTAGTGCCTCCTTTAGGCGTTTTCTTGACAGTTGGCGTTGGCCCAACTTTGTTTATTAACATTTTGCTCACAGTTCTAGGTTGGCTCCCCGGTAGTATTCATGCAATTTGGGTTATTGCCAAGCATGATGAACAACTTAATCGCGAAGGACGTATTTACTAATAGGCAAGATTAATTTTAGTAAATACTAAATATGATGCGTTAGGCTAAGACCTAACGCATTATTTTACTTTATATCTATTCCACATTAAATATGCATAATTAGGGCGGGAAAAATACCCAACTTCTAAGACAATACGGTTCAGTTAAGGGCTAGTACCGCAAAGCGGAATTAAAAATTAAAAATGAATACAGCGTAAGTGTTTTATTCGTTTGGGATGCTGTACTAGTAGCAAAATTTTTGGGTTTTCGAGACGCGATAAATCGCCATCTCTACAAGTGATTTGGTCTTATCGGAACTGTATTGACTTATAAGAGGATGTTTGAAAAGTATTAGGCGAATAGAATTCGTCCGGTGAGTAATAAATTAGACTTTTCAAACATCCTCTAAGATTTTGATTTAATTTAGATGTTCTTCAACTTATCAAGCTGTGCGTTAGCCTTTGGCATAACACACCCTACTGGCGTGTCAAGACTAAAATGTTGCAAAAAAAAATTGTAGGTTGGGTTGAGGAACGAAACCCAACACTCCGATTACTGTTGGGTTTCGCGTTGCTCAACCCAACCTACATCTAATGAACTATTTTAGCC
>NNBV01002599.1_pt1 | contig 21971 bp, 13 predicted proteins | sample 1173771 | NCBI WGS metagenome assembly NNBV01 (sample SAMN07173938, study PRJNA388173) | plant metagenome | isolation source: symbiotic tissue sample KVS11 | place: Norway: Troms, Kvaloya island | reverse complement strand
GCTCGGAGATTTGTATAAGATACAGCTGCTACGGAAACATAATTTCTAGAAATGAAAAAAATTATTTCCCTCCTCCTCTTCGTCACAACCCTCTCCGCGCAGGCACAGGTGAAGACCTACGACTACCTCTTTTTCTGCGATCAGATGATGGCCAACACCAATAACTCGGTATCGTGTCTTCAGAAATTCTACCGTGACTTAAATGAATTTAAGAAGCATCCTTCTTTTCAGTTCCGTTATTTTGATTCCTACAATTGCATCCGTCAGCCGGATCAGAAGGCGTATGACGAGATCAAAGGCGGAGCAACTACTTTCTATAAAACAATTGACAACCAACTGTGGAAACTCTATAATGACTGCTATGCCAAAAACGGGGAGATCGTTGCCTACATACGTCTTCAGGATTATAAAACCGATCTGGAGAAGGGTTTTACTTTACTAAAAGAAATGCAGCAATTGCAAATCGCCATGGGCAAAGCACGTGACCAAATCGCGGACAGAATTGCCAATGAAGCGAAAGCATTACCGGCATCCGGCAGTCTTATAAAGCCCTATCAATTCCTGATGAAAGCCGTTCTGCATGAAGAAGAATTGATCCGCCACCTGTCACAAAATTTTAATGAAGAAACTTTTGTCGGTTATTCACAAGCCGAAATTCTGAAATCATTTCTGGAAATGGATGATTTGCTAGAGACAGCAAACTTCACCAACATGCCTGATCGCAGCTATTATAAAAATTGCGTGGAAGGTCTGCAAATGATTCAACAAACCAAGCAACATTCGCTGGACAACTTCAACAACACCTCCACGCTTGACGGGGAATATGCCAATCAGTTGTACGACAATCTTCAAAACTACTTTAACAACGACATTCTTCATTTTTACTCCAGCTTCTGTGCCGAAGCCCGCGTCAATTATTATCCGGTGGCTTTGCGGCAATATGATTTTAATTCACCTCCTCAGCCGTGGCCGCTCACTCATCTCAATTATTCTCTTCCTTCGTTAGATAGTCTAGCCATCACGAAGCAACCCGCTGCTTTGCCCACAGCAGGTTTCAAACAACTTAACGACATTGTTTTTTACATCGATGAATGCGTACATTCCATGGGAAATTTGTTCAAAGAACTGCGCAGCGAAGAAAGTACATGGAATAATATAAGAGAAGGTGAAATGCCTTACCGAAATCCGATAATCAAATTTGATAAATTCACCATTCCTATCAGCATTCATGGTCTTATTGTGAAAGAAAGCAATCACCTGCCAGCACTCTACCGGAAGAATCTCCTTGACCGGGTAAACGATCTTCAGCAAATAATGCTTGCATTGCAAGACGAGACTAGAGAATTAAGTGAGTACATGAGCAGCGGAGCCTTTCGGGGAAAAGACATTGGCTACATTGACACGAAACTGGAAACCATTGAAAAGTTATACACCGCGTTGGATGCGCGCAAAGAAAAATTATTTATAGCAACACGTAACGTGTATGCTTCCTATCTACCTCGCAAAACAAACTCATGGACGGTGTCTGCCTCAGCATTATTAAAAGCAACAGACGATAGCCGGAAAATACTGCGACAGATGGAATGGCGTGTGTACGAACAAAATGAATCACCTATATCAACCATAGCCATTCACGATGATCAACGCGACCTGATCATTAATCAATTAAAATACATGAATGGGATCGTCCGCATTGGAAAAAACAATGGATTGTGTCCTTATAATCCGTACGAATACATTCCAGGTTACCTAAAAACAGTAGAAGAAAAAATGGCCGATTTTCCATCGGAAGTAGAAAACAAAAACAAAACCTATGGCGACTTTTTATATATGCACAATATCATTGTGGAGCAATACAATAAGTTTGCCGAACTGGGTTTGGGGAATAATGAATATTCCGCCAATGATGCCATGAGGCCGGTGTACATTCTTTCCTACATCCGGCAGCCACCGAGGTACTCTTATGAAAAACCAAAGCCTAAAGCGGTGAAGGAAGAACCGCCCATAGAATCTGCACCAATAGCAGAAGTACAGAGTGAACTCATTTCGTTTGAAGGCTACCCGTTTAACAATCTCGTTTTGCTGCTGGATGTTTCTGCCTCCATGAATAAACCGGAGCGACTGCCCTTGCTGAAAAAAAGTTTTCAGCAACTGATACGCTTCATGCGCAAAGAAGATGAAGTAAGCATTGTCATTTATTCGGGCAAAGCCACGCTGCAGTTGGCTCCCCTATCGGCAAGCGACACGACCACCATCATGCGCGCTATTGAGAACCTGCGTTCAGAAGGAAAGACCAACATCAGCGATGGATTGACACTGGCGTACAAAACAGCGAACAGGAATTTTATAGAAGGAGGCAACAACAGGATTATCATGGCCACCGATGGAGAGTTTAATACCAGTGAATCGCTTTATAAACAAGTAGAAAAAAATTCTGGTACTATTCTGCTGAGTGTTTTTGATTTTAGTGAGCGGGAAGAACCAGTAAAGCCCATACAATTGCTGGCGGAAAAGGGAAATGGCAATTACATCAAAGCCAGCAACGAAAATCTGCTTCAGGCATTGGCCAATGAAACCCGGAAGGAAAAGCAGTAACTTTTTACAAATAAAAACGGATCGGTATTAACCAGGAATTGATTTCTTGCTTGTAGTCAAGAATTATTTCTGTCCGTCCAAATACAATTTATCGATTGTCCGCGGGAGTCTCAGTGCCACGCCAGATCGAATGAGCAGGCCGCGCGGATTTCATCGTTCTTTTTATCATAATCGCTGGCGATCATGATAAAAACAACAGCTCTTAAAAACAAAGCCATCAAAAGCGCGGGCGTTTTTGATGGCTTTTATTTTCTTCCTGCGCGACTACACACTTTTTATAAAATGCAGTCTGTACAGCGCGCAAGAAAGGATGAACTTCAATAAAGCAGCTGGGGTCATAACTCCTCTATTGCTAATGACAATAATCGGATTAAATGAAAATGCTTTTCTTTTACTACCTTGAGATGGTAAACTGAAACCATGGTCTTTCAGATTCATACCCCGTCTAAAGGCTTACAACCCTACGTGCAGTGCTATCTGGAAGCAGATGGGAGAAGCAGTATGCAGAGAGGGGAGTATACTTTATTCCCTAACGGGCTGTCGGGTATTTTCTTCAACTTCGGCAACACCGACAAAATCATTCTCAAACAAGAATATCAAACCCCCATGGTGAGTGTGTTTGGCCAGATCGACCAGCACTTTACCATCACTCATCAGCCCGGCTTCTATTCCATTGGTATCTTACTAAAGCCATCTGTTCTATCGTGGCTGTTGCGGGTAGATATGCATGAGTTCACCAACAAAGCTTTTGATGGTTCATTGCTGCGTGTTGATTTTCATTCGCTACATAATCAGTTACAGGAGTTTTCATCGATACAGGAAAAAATAAAAGGCATCGAATTATATCTTTTTAAATCCTTGCTGCGCACACCTCCTCCCGTTACGCTGGTGGAACATGCGTTGCAACTGATCCATTCTCCGAAAACCATTCAGATGCACCATCTGGCAAAACAATTCAATGTAAGCCAGCGCTATCTTGAAACTCAGTTTCAAAGAAAAGTAGGACTCTCTCCTAAAACGTATTCGCTCATACAGCGATTTAAACGCATGGAGCAGCAACTGATAAAAATGTCCACCGTTCACTGGCACCACATGTATTTTGCTGATGAGTATTACGATCAGAATCATTTCATCAAAGACTTTAAACGCTTTACCGGTAGAACTCCATCCGGTTATTTAATCGAAAACCTGGATATGGGTCGTTCTTATCTTAATGCCTGAGAAATAGACAACAGCACCCGGAGAAGTCCAGGGCAGGCTCTAACATGATCATGTTATACCCTCCTGTTTCAAATAAACATAAATTTGGGTAGTGCATATAGCGCATGATCATGTTCGGATTTTTACTATCCGGTTCATGACCAGCGAAGTAAATTCCATGTTTTTAAAACGACCCCTTAACAAATCACATATCTCCGCATGAGTTTTTTCTACGCATTTTACAGATCCCGCCCCTTCCGTTTTTGTGTATGGCTGGTGTTCTTCACCATCATTGTGCAGCACTATAGCTATGCACAAGCACCTACTACAGGCGCCAGCAATTTTTCGTTAACAAATATCTCCGGTAATAATTTGCGCGTGAACTGGACGCGCGGTAACGGCAGCAATGTATTGGTAGTTGCCAGTACAAGCGCTACATTCAACGGAACAGGTGTACCTGCTGACGGCACCGACTATACTGCGAACACTATCTTTGGATCAGGCACAACCATTGGTGCTGGTAACTTTGTTGTTTACAGAAGTACGGCTACGGGCGTAAACATTACCGGGTTAACGCATAGCACACAGTACTACTTCCGCATTTATGAATTTAATGGAACAGGCGCTGGAACGCTATACAATACCGCCGGTGTGCTGGCAGGAAACGGAAGCACCTCATCACCTCCGACCACTGGCTCTACCAGCATGGTGGCAACACCAACCGGAAACTCAGCATCATTAACCTGGACACGCGGAGATGGATCGCGTGTGTTGGTTATTCTGCAACAAGGATCAGCCACTACAGATCCTACACAGTATACTAATTATAGCGCAAGCACTATATTCGGATCAGGCTCTGCCGTAGGTTCTGGTTCTACTGTGTATGCTAATACAAGCAATACTGTTATCGTCACTAACCTTCAACCCAACACACAATACTCTTATCGTGTAGTGGAAGCGAATGGCACCACCAGCGGCCCTGTGTATAATTTAGCTACCGCATTAACAGGATCATTTACTACCGGTGGCGCACCTGCTACGGGTGCAACCACCTTTTCAGTTAACAATAATGATGGAGATCGTTTGCGTGTAAACTGGGCGCGTGGCCCGGGTACCAATGTATTGGTGGTGGCCAGCTTAAGCCCGACTTTTAATGGTGGGGGAATTCCGGCAAACGGAACCGATTATGTAGAGAGTTCAGTTTTTGGTTCAGGTGATCAGATAGGAACGGGTAACTATGTTGTGTACCGCAGCAGCAGTGCAAGTGTAACAATTACAGGCCTGGCGCATAGCACCACCTATTACTTTAGAATCTATGAATTCAATGGGATCAATTTTAATACATTTTACAACACCACCAATGTGCTATCGGGAAATGGAACAACGCTCTTCCCTGCAACGGTAGGCTCTACCAACTTTGTTGCAACACCTACTGGCAATACCGCTTCACTCACATGGACACGTGGCAATGGCACACGCTCTCTGGTGATATTGCAACAAGGCTCTGCCACATCAGACCCTGCTCAGTATAATAATTATTTCGCCAGCACTTCTTTTGGAAGTGGTTCGGCTGTAGGCAGTGGTCATGTTGTGTATTTCAATACAGGCAACACGGTCAATGTTACTAACCTGGTGCCCAACACACAGTATTTTTATCGCATCGTGGAAAGCAACGGACCCGCCGGACCGGTATTTAATCTTGCCACTGCACTCACTGGTTCGTTTACAACAGCGGGTGCTCCTACTACAGGCAGTACCAATTTTACAGTTTCCGGTAATCAGGGCAACCGGTTGACCATCTCTTTTACAGGAGGCAATGGTACGCAACGTTTAATTGTTGCCCGTCAGGATAATCCTGTCATCTTCACTCCTGCAAACGGAGTGGATTATAATTCCAATGCCAACTTCGGAACGGGAGATAATTTAGGAAATCAGACTTTTGCTATCAGCGAAACCACCAACAGTAGTATAACCATGACCGGGCTTACTCCCGCCACTACCTATCACTTTGCCATCTTTGAATTTAATGGTACTGCTACCAATACGTTTTATTTAACCGATGTAGCTAAAGTTTTAACAGGGCCAGGCACTACGTTATCACCACCCAGTAACTCGGCGGGCAATTTCAGCTTTACCAACATCAACGGCAACAGTGCTACAGTAACGTTCACTGCAGGCAACGGAGCGAGCCGGATTGTACTGGTTAAAGCAGGATCGCCAGTAACCGATATTCCTGTAACTCTGACCTCTTATTTTTCAAGCACCTATTTGCCATCCGCACCGGCATTAGGCACATCAAAAATTGTGTATAATGGCGGTGGGCTTACGTTCGGGTTAGATGCTTTGGAACCGGGTATCACCTATCACTTTGCCATCTTTGAATACAATGGAAACATAGGCCCGGTATATAAGCAGGCTGACCCAGGCATAGGATCTTTTACTACTCAAACAAAACCTACCATAGCACCTACGGCTATTACCTTTTCCAATATTCAGGGCGACCGTATGAATATGAGCTTTACTACTGGCAATGGCTTTGGCCGGATGGTGATAGCAAAACTGGGAGCACCTGTAGATCGGTTTCCTGTAGATGGAATTACCTATAATGTCAATAGCTCATTTGGCAACGTCACTACATTACCCATTACGAATGGCAGCAGTGACCTGGGTAATGGTAACTACATCATTCAAAACAACCCCAACGTGGGTGGCATTGCGTCATCCGGCTTGACTAACTTAGCTATCGGGCAGGTGTATCATTTCGCTATTGTTGAATACAATGGCACAGGCACACAGCGTGTCTATATGAATGGTGCTACAGAAGCTCTTGTGGGCAACAGCAGCACGCTGTCTGCTCCTACCATACAAGCTACCAATGTTACCTTCTCCAACATTACCTCAAACACGGTTACGGTCAATTGGCAAAATGGAAACGGAACTTCCCGAATAGTAATCATACGAGATGGAGCAGCTGTTTCCAATCTACCTGTCAATCTGAGCTACTATTTTTCAAGTGCTTATTACCCCAGCAGTCCTGCCCTGGGAACAGGAAAGATCATTTATGTGGGCACAGGCACTTCGGTAAACGTGACGGATATACCGCCGGGTACCTATCATGTAGCGGTGATTGAATATAATGGAACCACACAGCCGGTGTATCGGAATGTTGATCCGCTTATTGCGAGTGTAAATGTAGGAGCAAAACCAATTGTGCCTGCCACTAATCTTACCTTCTCTAACATACAGGGAAATCAAGTGACCTTAAGCCTGACCCAGGGTGATGGTATATCGCGTATGCTTGTTGCTAAACTAGGTAGCCCGGTCGATGCCTGGCCAGTTGATTTTACAGGCTATACCGTTAATTCAAGCTTTGGAAGCGGATCGAATTTAGGCGGTGGCAATTTTGTGGTAGGATCAACTATCAACAATACGTTCTCCATCTCCAATCTGCAACCCAGTTCTACCTATCATTTTGCAGTAGTGGAGTTTAATGGAAGCGGTACAAATACCTATTATCAGGATCAATCCATCGTAGCCAAAGCGAGCGTTTCCACTTTAATAGCACCGACAGTTACCACCTCCAGCTTTTTTTCTAACAACATTACTGGTAATAGAATGCAACTGACATGGACAAAGGGTGACGGTGCAGGCCGCCTGATTATTGCCAAAGCAGGCTCACCTGTAGATGTAGTCCCTGCCAATCTTTCTAACCCAAGCTCCAGTAGTTTTTTTGGCTCAGGCACAAATCTGGGTGGTGGTAATTTTGCTGTGTATGAAGGTGCCGGTGACAACTTCACGCTGACGAACATGGAACCGGCTACTACCTATCACTTTGCCTACTTTGAGTACAATGGCAGCTCAGGCAAAGTATATCTGCAAAGTCCTGTTGCACGCGCGTCCTTTACCACTGCCCCACGGCCATCTGTTGCTCCAAAAAACCTAATCGTTTCAGCGGTGAATGGAGATCGTTTCAGCCTCTCTTTTGCTGCCGGCAATGGTACACGTTATCTGATTGTACTTCGTAAAGGCGGATTGGTCAATGAACTGCCCACTGACCTAACCACATACACTACCGGTGCATTTGGTGCAGGATCGCTATTGGCAAACGGCAATTACGTCACCACCTTTGCCAGCAACTTATCTCCCTATCCAACCATCACCGGGCTCGAGCCCGATACTCCGTATGGTGTTGCCGTCTTCGAAGTAGATGGATCGAACGGCAACCAACGCTATCTGGTTACGGATTATATTAATCAGATTGTGCGCACGTCAGCAGCACCTACTATATCCACCAATGCTCTTTTATACAATTCACTTGGCAGCACCTCCATCAATCTAAGCTGGACCAATGGCAATGGTGAAGGACGCATGGTGGTAGTACGCCCTGCTCAGCCCGTTACATTTGTTCCCACTGTGTTGAGTACACATGGCTCTCCTTCCACCATTTATACCAGCACATTTAATAACCTTCCCAACTCGCACAMGCATATTCAGCGGGGCACCCCCTCCACGGTTACCATCACCAGTCTTACGCCCGGCACTACCTATCACGTGGCGATCTATGAATACAATGGTATTGGTCAGCCTGTTTATACTTCCGTACCACTTCGCGGGTTCTTCACTACGCTGCCAACAAGCGGAGTAGCCATCGGAGGTTTTGATGCTATTACGTTTTGCCCCTTGCAGCAAGTGGATGTGCCGTATGTTTTCACTGGTGTGCTGAATCCTGGAAACCAGGTTTCTGTTGAGCTGTCAAGCATCACAGGAAGTTTTGCGGCACCTTTAGTATTAGGTGTACAAGCCACAACCAACTCAACCGGCTTTGTTACTTCTACTTTGCCGGCGAGCATCACCGAAGGTATTGGTTATCGCTTGCGGGTGCGAACTACCAACCTAGCTTCTACCAGCGCTGACAACGGAGCCGATTTGCAAATTGCTACTTCCGTACAACCCACGTTTACTGTAGTAGGCGGACAAGTGAGTAGCTGTGGAACTCCTATACAACTGACCACCAGCCAGCCGAATTATAACCTGCAATGGTTTAGAAATTCACAACCTATACCCTCTGCTACTGCCAGTACATATTCCGCAACACAAACAGGAAGCTACCAGGTTCGTATAGCGGGTGCATCCGGAGGTTGCCAGTTGCTCTCACCTGCTACAGCACTCACCATCAGCAATGCGCCTGTGTTTGATCTGCAATTCGCTCCACAGTATTGTATTAATTCTGTTATTGATTTAACTCCATTAGCAAAACCTGCCGGAGGAACACTATCCGGTAATGGTATTGCCAATGGTATATTCACTACTGCCACCGCAGGCATCGGTCAGCATTTTGTTACCTATAGTTATACCGATCCTGTTTCACTTTGTACTTATACCGAAACTACATTTATTAAAGTAACGGATATACCTGCAGCACCAACCGTAACGGGCAACAGTGGTTGTGCCAATACCACCATGGTATTAACGGCTAGCGGAGCAACTGCTGCCGATGCCTATGAATGGTACACTGCCGCAACAGGCGGCACACCGATAGCAGGACAAAGCACCGCTACCTTCACCACACCCTCATTAAGTGTAACAACAAATTACTATGTAGCTATTCTTTCAGCAAGTGGTTGCCCCGGGCCCCGCACCCAAGTGATCGCAACAGTTACACCCGGGCCAGCAGCACCATCGGTCAATTCAACTAATGCATTTTCGTGCGGAACGGGAGTAGTGACATTGACAGCCAGTGGTGGAAGCAACGGACAATACCGATGGTATGATAGCGCTACAGGTGGCACATCAATAGCCAGCGAAGTTAACAGCACTTACACTACACCTTCCATTAATGCTACTACGGATTACTATGTCGCCATTAATGATGGTACATGTGAAAGCACAAGAACATTAGCCACAGCAACAGTAAAGGCAAGTTGTGCGAACAGCGCACCCGTTATCACTGCTTCGAGTTTCATGACTACCATACAAAGCGCGGTACAGATTGATCTGATCGGTTTGATTTCTGATGACGACGATAATCTCAATCTTGCTTCATTAAAAGTAGCCAGTCCACCCATAAGTGGCGCACCTGCAGTGATTGGCCCCAACAATATACTCACCATCGATTATGCCAATATAAGCTTCTCCGGCACCGACCGGCTCACCATAGAAGTATGCGACCTGGCAGACAACTGCACACAAGAAGAACTAACTATTGAAGTAGCGGGAGATGTGGAAGTGTACAACGCGGTATCACCTAACGGAGATCAGAAGAACGATTTTCTTTTTCTTCAGTATATCGAGCTAGTGGAAGAAACAAAAAAGAATAATGTCACTATCCTCAACCGGTGGGGAAGTGTAGTGTGGGAAGGTGCCAACTATAATAACACCTCCATTGTTTTCAACGGAAAAAGCAAAGGCGGTAATGACCTGCCCAGCGGCAACTACTTCTATAAAATAGAATTTGAGAGTGGCCGAAAAAACAAAACCGGATTTTTTACACTGAAGCGATAAACATTAAATCTATTTGAACATGCAAAAGCCAAATCACTCCCCGATCTTATCATCCTCTCTACCATCATCATGGGATATTCTTTCCACGCTATTTTCCGCAATTTTGGACATCGCCTGCTTTATACATACGGGAGTAGTGTGGGGTAAAAGAAGACCGGCTTTCATCCTGAATTATAAATCAACTATTCCTGCGAAGAACAGCGGGATGAATCATTTTCATAGTATTTTTATAGACTGTAGCCCTCGCTTCTGATCACAATTTCGAAAAACGAACTCAAAACGCTTAACACCCCCCTATGAATAAACTTATACTGTTCGTCATTGCTTTATCCGGATCAACAGCACTGTTCGCCCAGCAGGATCCTATCTATGCACAATATATTCTGAACCCCATCATCATCAACCCCGCTTACGCTGGCCTTGGCAATAACCTGAATGCGATGGTGAGCTACCGTACTCAATGGGTTGGGCTTGACGGACAACCACAAACATTCAATGCCAGTGGCAATGTGTCATTGGTTGATAACCGCGTAGGTGCAGGAATTACCATCACGCGAGATCAAATCGGGTCAACCACCACAATGGAAACAAATGCAGCTTTCTCTTATAAACTTCCCCTGGGAGATGATAAAGTCCTAAGCTTTGGTATGCAGGGCGGTGTGCTCAATTTCAGAAATGATTACTCTGCCCTTAATCCATACGACAAAGATGATGTAGCTTTTACAGGAGGTGAAAGAGGTTCTCGTATTAATCTGGGTGTTGGAGTGATCTTAAAAAGCGAACGCTTTTTATTCGGCCTATCCGTACCTCGACTATTACCTACTACATTTAAAGCAGGCAATTCTTCATTCGATTTATATACACAACACTTCTACGTATTTAGTGCTTATGTATGGTACATTAACGAGCGCATTCGTTTCAAACCAACCATATTGGCGCGTCTCGTAAATGGAGCACCTCCTTCGTTCGATATTGGTACCAATCTAAATTTCAACGGACTACATACTGTGGGAGTCTTCATACGCAAATTCAACACGTACGGATTGCTGGTGCAGACATTACTGGCGGAGAAGTTCAGACTGGGTTATGTATTTGAATTACCAACCGGCAATTCGGTAGGAGCTAATTTCACCAGTCATGAAATATCATTAGGCATTCGTATGTCAGTGCTTGATTTCCATGAACGCACATTGAGCAATTTTAATTAAAACCCGTTTAGTGTAGAAATAAGACCTCACTGTAAATAGTAAGGACTTATTTTTTTAAAATCAATAGAGCAGATCAGGTTCTCATGGAATGTGACTGCGCAATGCTTACCTTACTTTTCTGTTTTGTATCAATCAATTATGATCCGAATTCTTTTATTATCTGTACTGGCTTTATCTTCCTTTTATAGTTTCGGGCAAACGCTTTTCAAAATAACGCTGCAACCAGTAGATACACCAGTATGCACTAACAAAACCATATCTCTATCTATACAGACAGATGGCAATAGTACTCGTTATTATCAATGGCAAAGATCAACAACAAGTACATTCGCATCTTTCACTACATTGACTAACTCTGGTGGATACACGGGAGCAGTTGTGACAAACTCGGGATCAAATGAAAACATTGTCACGTATTTAACTATTAATACAGCAACCACAGGAGCTATCGCTGGCGCCTTTTATCGTTGCCGGATAATTGACGGCACAAGTGCTCCTATTTATTCTAATGTTGTATCTGTTACTATCGTTGCTCCCCCTCCAGCCCCCACAACTACCAATGGTTTTGCCTGCTCATCACCGTCATCTGTTTTGCTTAGCGCGAGCGGTGCAACAGGAACACAAACGTATCAATGGTACTTTGGTGGTAAACCAATCAACGGTGAAACTGCTTCTGACTTCTTAACCCCAGCCATCAGCACCAACACGACTTATTATGTAACAATAGATAACGGAGTTTGTGAAAGTGCGCAAGTAGCAGCTCTTGCTCAACTCTTCACACCACCGGCAGCACCTACCGTAGCCAATGGTTCTGCTTGTGGCGCATCGGCTGTTGTATTAACTGCATCCGGAGGAACGAACGGACAATACCGCTGGTACACACAGGCAGGCAAGACACCAATAGCCGGGCAAACCAACGCTACTTACACCACTCCTGTTATCGCTGCTACTACAACTTACAACGTATCTATATTCAACGGAACGTGTGAGAGTTCAAGAGTGGCGATCACTGCTACCATCAATACAATACCTGCAGTACCCACCACTACAGGAAACTCCAGTTGCAGTTCGGCTGCACTTTTATTAACTGCAGCAGGCGGAGGAACGGGGCAATACCGCTGGTACACAACAGCCACCGGGGGCACTGCTATTGCAGGACAAACCAATAACAATTACACCACCCCGCTGCTGACTACAACCACTACCTATTACGTTGCCGTGAACAATGGATTTTGTGAAAGTGCACGGGCCAGTGTTGTAGCCCAGATCAATACCGTTACGCCTCCCGTCACCACAGGTAGCTCATCATGTGGAGCTGCTGCGCTTACTTTAACAGCAACAGGTGGAAGCAATAGTCAGTACCGTTGGTACACTGCTCCCACCGCACAGACACCCATCGCCGGGCAAACAAATGCCACTTTTACTACCCCGGTTATCTCAGCCACTACCAGCTATTATGTTTCCATCAACAATGGAACGTGTGAGAGTGTTCGCACCATCGTTACAGCAACAATCAATACTCCGCCAGCCGCTCCGGTGGCAGTCAATAATTCGTTGTGTTCAAACGGCAGTGTATTGCTTGGCGCCACAGGTGCAAAAGATGGAAACTACCGATGGTACACGGGCAGCACGGGAGGGCAGGCCATTGCCTCAGAAGTGAATGGTCAATTTCTTACTCCTCCTGTTTCAACAACCACTATTTATTATGCTGCTATCAATAATGGCACCTGTGAAAGCGCTCGCACGCCAGTGACGGCAACGATCGGAGGTACAGGTTGTAATAATGCCCCGGTCATCCAGGCCGTACCGATCACAACACAAATAGAAGGCAAAGTAACGTTAGACCTTGTTGCATTAATAAGTGATGCCGACAAGAATCTGGATTTGAATACACTGAAAGTGGTAGTGCAACCGGCAAGCGGAGCTTCGGCTTCCATCACCGCAAGCCATGCACTTATTCTTGATTATTCAAACACTCCTTTTTCCGGAGTAGAATACCTGACTATTGAAGTCTGCGACCTGGCGGGTGCATGCTCGCAGAAGCAACTCAGCATAGAAGTAGCAGGCGATATTATAGTATATAATGCCATCTCTCCCGGCAATGATGGTAAGAACGATATCTTCCTGATCAAATACATTGACATACTGAATAACACACAGAAAAATCATGTTTACATCTATAGTCGTTGGGGCGATGTGATTTTTGATATTGCCGACTACAACAACACCACAAAAGTATTCAGAGGTTTGAACAACAGTGGAAATGATATTCCTTCCGGCACCTATTTCTACAAAGTGGAATTTGCCAATGGCAAAGAACCGAAAACAGGATACATCACACTAAAGAGATAAAGGCGTTTCGATAAGTATTCTATATGGGATGTTAAGGTGTTTTACCATAACCATCGTACCCTCCATAGCCAGTATCCTGTAGCCATAATATCCTTGCTCCACCCTTAATACAGGAGAAGTAGGCATTGTATGTTTTCGGTTTACCTTCTATGTCTGAAAATTTTATCTGCCAGTTGTTTGGCATGGAGAAAGTGCCGTTCGATTTTACGTTCTGAAATTTGATACTGCCAACAAAGCCACTGGCTACGGCCAGATCCCACTTATAGGCACTGCCCGTGAGGAACTCAAAGTTTTGTGCCGATGCATGTGTATTCGCCCCGGCACTGGCACCTGTGTTGGCATTTACATATTGCGTGAGTCCCGAAAAATTATTCGTCCACTTGCCGGTAAGATCAGCCGGAGCAACTGCAAACTTATTGTATGCAGCCAGCGCCTCCATCTTTTCCCATCCATATGATTCCTGGTGATAGGCACCGAATTCCTGCTCAAACGTTTTTTTATCGGGAGTGATAAACTCCATGTACTTACCATTGCCAGCACTGTAATCCATTTTAAATAGCACTACGTGCACCGCTTGGTTAGTTGCTTTCTCTACCATATCTGCCTCTGCATAGAAAATAGATTGCCAGCCCGATACCGGTTTGAATTCAAAATTGGTAGCACTGGAATAGCGGGGTGCAACTAAAATGTTCCATGCATTTTTTAAGCCATCCATCAGGCTGGAATTGTATGCGTCTGCCTCTTTGTTTGGGTAGTGTATCAATACTTTGATCTGACCTTTTGTTACCTGAACCCAGTCTTCCTGTTCAGTACTTGTCCATCCATTATCAAAGTTGGTGGTGTTAAAGGCAAACTTACTGTTAGTGCGGGCAACATTATTTATAGTGGTGGTGGATTTATCCGGTTGATTTTGAGGAGTGCTGTTTTGTACCACTTTCGGTTTTTGCAAATCGATACCCGCTAAAAACTTTTCAATGGCAGGCATAAATTCATCGCTGTTCATCAGCACCACAATACTTACGGCAACACCATAGCCAGTAATAGTGGTAAGCATACTGGCGGCATCATTTTTATCGAATTGAACTTTGGCTACTCCTGCTTGCGATGTCCATCCATCTTCGGTAGTGCTCTCTGGCGTTGGCAATACTGCATCCGGAAAACTTTTGACAATGAGATAGCCCCATTCGCTATTGAAGTCAGTAATAGAATTACCACTGCTTTTGATACTCTTATATACCGATACACGGCACCATCCGCCTGTTACCTGGTTGGTAGTAAAAAACGAAGTAGCAAAATCTTTTGATTCCTTTTGCCACCCTGTGGGCGGAGTGAAAGAAGTGATGTCAAACGTTTCCCGCTGCTGCGAAAAGACAGATGAACTGGTGATGACGACAGTTAAAAATAAAACGAATACTTTCATACATTCCCGTTTAGTTCAACTCCCATTATTTTCTGATCCGATGAAGATTAGATTGTGAAGTTTTGAATTAGTTGAATGGAAAGCAAGCACAGGACCAAAAATCCCCTTTTTATAGGAGGCAGGAAATGCAGTATCAAGGAGTTCACTAAGAAGACACAAAGTTACACTGAGAGAAAATTACTTTCTGAATCTCTGTGGATGCTCCGTGATCTCAGTGCAATGGAATTTACTTTAAAGCGATGACAACACCGCTTCGTTAATTTTCTTCACGATTGCCGGGCCTTCATAAATAAAGCCGGTATAGATCTGAATCAGGTCTGCACCGGCCTTCAGTTTTTCTATTGCATCATCAGCAGTCATTATTCCCCCCACACCGATGATAGGATAACTTGTTCCCAGATTAGCGCGCAGGTACTTAATCACTTCGGTTGACTTTAAGGCAACAGGCTTTCCGCTTAGTCCACCGGCTCCTATCTTTTCTATTTCTTCTTTTGAAGTCTTTAATCCTTCACGAGAGATGGTGGTGTTCGTTGCAATCACACCATCGGTTTGTGTTTCCTTCAGTATCTCTACAATATCATCCAACTGAGACGAAGTGAGATCGGGAGCAATTTTTAGCAGCACAGGTTTTGGCTTTGCTTTCGCTTCACTCAATGCCTTCACCTGGCTCAATAACTTTTTAAGCGGTTCTTTCTCCTGCAGTTCGCGTAAGCCCGGTGTGTTGGGTGAGCTTACGTTAACTACAAAATAATCGACATACGGATAAAGTGTTTCGAAGCAATAATTATAATCTTCAAACGCCTTCTCATTCGGTGTTACTTTATTCTTGCCGATGTTTCCACCTACAATCACATCCGAGTTTCGTTTCTTCAATCGCTCTACCGCTTCCAGCACGCCACCATTATTAAAACCCATGCGGTTGATCAGTCCCTGATCTTCGGGCAAGCGGAACAACCGTGGCTTATCATTACCCGGCTGTGGCTTGGGTGTAAGCGTTCCTATCTCAATAAATCCAAAACCAAAAGAAGCCAGCTCATCAATCAGTATTGCATTTTTATCAAACCCAGCAGCAAGACCCACCGGATTTTTAAAACGCAATCCTAGCAACTCTTTTTCAAGACGCTTTTCTTTTTTCAAAAAGAAAAATTTATTGAGTGCGCTCATTCCGGGAATGGCTCCCTGGATTTTTAATAACTGAAAAGTGAAATGATGAATGCGCTCCGGATCAACAAGGAACAGCAACGGCCGGATGATAGACTTATACATGAACTACTTTTTCTTCTTCGACTTCTTAGGTTTAAGTGAGAACTTTTTAAACCCCTCACCCACTACTGTTTCAATCATGCGACCTCCGTCAGCCGATGCCGTATTGGTACTTGCATTGATACGCCATACCCGTTTTTTGCTACGGTCATTCAGATCAACAATAAAACTACCTTCGCTATAATCGCGTGACCACGTGCGGCTGTCATTACCCGGTGTTTGCCCCAGCGGACCAAGTTGCTCTACATCCCTGCGCTCCAATGATCCGATCGCATACGACACAATCAGATCGGAAGAAGATGAATCAGCCAGGGTAAGACCTTTTTCTTTCAGCTCTTCGGTAATCGCTTTCTTTACCCATTCATGAATCGTTTCATCTTTCACCGTACGTTCGTCTTGTGGAGTAATGATCTCGCCTTCCCCAAAAGAAAATGTTTTATACTGTGTAAAGTCGTGGTTCTTATCGTATTCCACTTTTAAGCCCTGGGCGGAAAGTGAAAAACTTACAGCAAAAAGAAAAAGTATAATTCGGAAAGTCATGCCGCAAAGATAGTAACTCTTTTTAGGAATCGGGAATCAGGAATTGGGTATTAGATCTTAGGACTTGGGTATTGGGTATTGGGACATAGGCATTGGGGCTTAGATATCAGGACTTGGGACTTAGGTGTTGGGAATTGGGTGTAAGTTTTTAGCTGCAAGTGAAGTTGTCGCCTTTGGAAATGTGCTAATGAATTACCAATGCCAAGTCCAACACCTAATTCCCAACACCCAAGTCCTAACCTCCAAGTCCTAAGCCCCAACCCCCAAGTCCTAAAGTCCTAAAGTCCTAACTCCTCGGATGAAACTCCCTGATCACCTGCTTCAGATAGTCACGATCCAGGTGTGTATAAATCTCGGTAGTGGTAATCGATTCATGTCCCAGCATCTCCTGCACGGCACGCAAGTCGGCTCCCCCTTCAATGAGGTGAGTAGCAAACGAATGGCGAAAAGTATGCGGGCTGATGGCCTTCTTCAAACCAATTTTCGCAGCCAGGCTTTTAATGATGATGAACACCATTACACGGGTGAGCCTGCTGCCTCTCCGGTTCAAAAAAACAAATGCCTCCTGATCGGCTTTCACCGGTATATGCGGACGGATTTCTTCGATGTAGATTTTCAGGTATTTCAGCGCATCACTTCCTACTGGCACCAGTCGTTCTTTGTTTCCCTTACCCACCACACGCAGAAAGCCAAGGTCATAATAAATATTCGCACGCTTTAAATCCACGAGTTCAGACACGCGCAACCCGGAACTATAAAGTATCTCCAGCATCGCCCTGTTTCGTCCGCCTTCCGGCGATGAAAGGTCAATCGCTTCCAGCAACTTTTCTATCTCATGATATTCCAGCGTGTCGGGAAGTTTGCGTCCCAGCTTCGGGCCTTCCATCAAAGCGGTAGGATCTTTTTCCACCAGCTCTTCAAACATCAGGTATTTATAAAACGCCTTGATGCCCGAAAGTATGCGCGCCTGGCTATGCGCACCCATGCCCAACTCATTCACATACGATATAAAACCCTGCAATTGTTTCGGCGTCACCTGCTGAGCTGTCACTTTAGTATGTGTCATCTCCATGAACTGCTTCAGTTTGCCTACATCGAGCAAGTACGCTTCAATAGAATTATCAGAGAGCGAACGCTCAATCTTGAGATATTGCCCAAAGTGTTTGATGTGAATATCCCAGCTCATGCTGCAAGTTAAGATGCGTTATCATTTATTGAACAATTTTTTATAATGCAATGTGGCTGCCACCCGTTCCGGGACGGAGACGGGTCGGGCTATCCGTTACAATCTTTTTGAGACAAAAAGGATTTTCACTTCTATCCCTGGCAGAGGCTGCATTTCATTTTATAGTTTTATCCGTTACATTATCGTGAGTTCTTCGGCTGAACTTGTGTTGCACTGTCAATTAAGTTCATCAGAATGGCGCGCTGGAAAACCTATCTTCATCTGAATACTTGCAGTCGCGCCTCTATGCTTTTCCTATTATTTATCAGGCCTCCGAGGCCTGATAAATAATAGGAAAAAGTAAAGCTGTTCAATCCGCGAGCGGATTGAACGTTGCTTGTTTGCTGTTTTGGTCATTGCATCGCGAAGATGCAATGACCAAAACAGCAAACCTTTAATCCGCGCCACTACAAAAGAAATAGAAAGCACGCCCTATCATTGGCGTGGAAGCAGATACACTATCAGCTTAGCTTAAACACGCATACTCCATAGTCAGAATCAAATTCTACTTCCATTAATAAATTCAAATTGAACCATCTTCTTACTAACTTGTGCGCATTAAAGTATCGGCACTTAACGCAACCGATTAAAAATCGAACATTGCATTGACCATGAAAAAAATCCAGATCATCAACGGCCCCAATCTGAACTTACTTGGCAAACGTGAACCTGATGTCTACGGCAGCCAGACGTTTGATGCGTTCTACGAAGAACTTAAAAAACGATTTCCCCACGCTGAGCTTCATTACTACCAGTCAAATGTAGAAGGCGAGCTGATTAACAAAATTCATGAAGTGGGTTTTTCGTTTGATGGTATTATTCTCAATGCCGGAGCCTACACACACACTTCGGTAGCCATTCATGATGCCATAGGTGCAATCAAAACCCCCGTAGTGGAAGTGCACATTTCCAATGTCTATGCACGCGAAGAGTTCAGACACAAAAGCCTCATCACCTCCAAATGTGCAGGTATGATGACGGGTTTTGGCATGGAAGGTTATGCCTTGGCGCTGGGATACTTCCTCACTCCGCAATCAAAATAAATATGTCAAAGAAAAGCAAACAATTATTGTCAAGAGAGCAGAAATCAGCATCATTCAAATCAATGAAGGTGATTACATTTCATTGACTGATATGATTAAGAATTTTGGCGATGACAACATGATCTACAACTGGATGCGAAACCGCAACACAGTTGGATTTCTTGGCATCTGAGAACAAATACATAACCCTGCCTTTAAAGGTAACGAATTCGATACCTTTAAAAAGCAAGCAGGTTTGAACAGCTTCGGCAAGAACTACCGCAAAGTTATAGGTTAAAGAAATCGAATGAAATTGCTATCACACAAAGGAAGTCACTTTTATTTTTTTCAAGTAAGAAACTGAAGTAAACGTTATTGCTGTAAAAAGATCCAGCAAAAACGTAAATTCACAGAATGAAAACGTTAACTGTACAAATTCCGGAAGAAGTAAATGACAAAGAGATAAAAATGGCTGTGGCCGCTATTCTTTTTGACAAAGCTATTTTATCCTCGGGGCAGGCAGCTGATTTTGTTGGTATTACTAAAAGAGAATTTATCGAAACTGTAGGAGAATATGGAGTATCCGTTTTTGGCGAGACGGAAGACGATATAAAAACTTCTTTCTTTGAATGAGCACCGTTATTATTTCTGATACCAGTTGCCTTATTGCACTTTCTCATTTATAAAGCCAGTGATCGAAGAACTTGAGTTTAACAAATTCAGGTTCTCGAAATCGATAATAACACAAATATTAATAGAAGGTGGAGAAATCTAAAAATCTGATCTCATTCTATCCCGGCCCATCACGCACCTACGATGACATACCAAAATATGTGAAAGAGGCGCATCGCGAAGGCGTATTAAGCATGAACCATCGTAGCGATGAGTTTGTGGCTTTAAGCAAGCAGACGATAAAACTGCTCAGAGAAAAATTAAACATTCCTCAGAACTATACCATCTTCTTTACTTCTTCCGCCACAGAATGTTGGGAGATCATTGCCCAATCACTGATCACAAAAAAAAGTGCTCACATCTACAATGGTGCCTTTGGTGAAAAGTGGTTTGAATATACCCATCGACTTGTACCGGGGGGCAAAGCATTTCCTTTCGATAAAGAAGGTGAGCCCGATGCAAAAAAACTGGAATTCAAAAATACAGATGTCATTTGCATCACACAAAATGAAACCAGCAACGGCACACAGCTAAGCGACAAGTTCATTTCATCGCTGCGTAAAAAAAATCCGGATGCGTTACTTGCCGTTGATGTAACCTCATCAATGGCGGGTATTTCACTAAATTTTAAATCAGCGGATGTCTGGTTCGCCTCGGTGCAAAAATGTTTTGGATTGCCTGCCGGTTTAGCATTGATGATTTGCTCACCTAAGGCAGTCGAAAAAACAAAAACCATTGGAGAAAAGAAGCACTACAATAGTTTACTGTTCATGAACGAGATGATGGACAAATGGCAGACTTCCTGCACTCCAAACGTCATGGCCATCTATCTGCTCATGCGGGTGATGAAAAAAGCAGATCCGATAGACATCATCAATAAAAAATTAACCGAACGCTATAAAGCATGGGAGTTGTTCTTCCTTCATTCAGAAAAATTAAAGTTGTTGATTGAGAATACAGAAGTACGATCAACGACTGTGTTGACCCTAACCGGCTCACCCGATTATCTGGATAAAGTAAAAATCGCTGCACGCAAAGAAGGATTTCTATTGGGCGAAGGTTATGGTGCCATGAAAAAAGAAACCTTCCGCATTGCCAACTTCCCTGCTATAAAGAAAAAAGAAATCATGAAGCTAATGACGTTTCTGATTAAATTTAGTAAGTAGAATATTTACATGAATCAATTTCACTTCTGAATAGCAAGGCTTGAAATTAACTGGGGTGAAACGATCAGTGAGGTAATTTAATCTTAACCTGTTTATTATTTTTTTATTTTCGCGTTTATGAAAAGTAAACGATTTAGCATACTGCTATTACTTTGCATTACAGCAATGCAGGTAATGGCACAGGAACAGCCAAAGTCTGAACCGAAAAAAGAACTGGAAGAACTGCGCCTGAAATTAAATGACGATGGAAGTCATTACATCAAAGCTACTTTTCTCAACCAGGTGTGGTTACGTTTCAATCAAAGCAATCCCGGCACTACGGTATTGACCGATGCGGCCAAACAGACTTTTGACATCGGCTTGCGCAGAACGCGTGTACAGTTATATGGTCAGCTGACGGATCATGTTGGCTTTTACTTTCAATTTGGTCAGAACAATTTCAACTTCCTTTCGCAGAATGCAGGTAATCGTAAACTACAGGCTTTCTTTCACGATGCGCTTGCCGAATATAAAATAAAGAAGAACAGTGATCTGCTCTACCTGGGTGGCGGGCTTACTATCGCCAATGGTCTCTCACGTTTTAGTCAGCCGAGCATTGGTTCAATCATGAGTCTGGATGTGCCTGTGTTTGCACAAGCTACGGTTGACCAGACCGATGAGTTTGCACGCAAGCTGAGCATCTATGCACGCGGGCAAATCGGAAAGTTAGACTATCGTTTAGTACTGAGTGATCCTTTTCCCATCACAACCAATGGACAAGCGCTGCCGGTTGTAAATAATAATGCACCATTCGCAACAGATCAGCAT
>NNBV01002386.1_pt1 | contig 22034 bp, 16 predicted proteins | sample 1173771 | NCBI WGS metagenome assembly NNBV01 (sample SAMN07173938, study PRJNA388173) | plant metagenome | isolation source: symbiotic tissue sample KVS11 | place: Norway: Troms, Kvaloya island | reverse complement strand
AATCTTCACCGGATTCTTATGCTCATCAATAGCTACAAAAGTAAATCCGCCCGATACAGCCAACTCACGTTCATCGCTGTACATCTGCTCCGTATAGATATCTACGCGAACCTGCAGACTGGTATTACCTACTTTCACTACTTGTCCGATCAGTTCAATAATTGTTCCACTGGGAATGGGTTTCTTGAAATCAATTTTATCTGACGATACCGTCACCATTCGCAGTCGACTAAAACGTGTAGCAGTAATAAAAGCTACCTCGTCCATCAGGTGCATGGCAGTTCCTCCGAATAAAGTGTCGTAGTGATTAGTGGTGTTGGGAAATACGGCTTTGAATATTTTTGTTGTCGATTTCTCTATGCGTTCTTCAATGGATGTCATGTAGTTCGTTTAATTCACTTCGCTTTCCATCGCGATGAAGTGAGTGAGAGTATTTTCTGAATTATAGATAGGGCTAATCGCTACACGACAGCTATATTCGCTACCATCTTTTCGGTAGTTAATGACCGTTTCGCTTACGGCTTGCCTTCTGTTAATAGCTTCCCTTATTTTTAATTTACTTTCCTTGCTGGTCTTTGTTCCCTGAAGGAAGGCTGGCCTCTTATTCCTGGCATACGAAGCTTTATAGCCCGTCATCTGCTCAAAACCTTTGCTTGTCCAGCAGATATTTTCTTCTACATCGGTAATGACGATAGCATCAAAAACACCTTTCAGCAAAGTGGTAATGTTTATGTTCCATTTATATTTCTTCTTCAAATCCTGCAACGCTTTCAGGTCTTTCTCCTGTATCTGACTGACCATGCGGTCAGCAATAATATCCCAGCTCAGCAATGGATGCATGAGTTTTTTCTTAGTGGTGTCTTTCATTCTATCGGTTGACAAATAATCGCTTTATCTTTTCCTGCAACGATTTCAGGTAATACACTCTTCTCAGTTCTTTCAGGCAGCTGGCACAAAGGCAATCTTCATAGTCTTTTTGAATTAGTTTCTGAACATCATCACTCAGTCTTACGGCCTGACATTGGCAGTTGCCTACATTACCCACCTTGCACTCAAACACCGTCTGGCATCGTGAGCAGGATTTGGGTTCATGTTTATATTCCGGATGATCATTCATAAGATAGCAAATATAAGCGCAGCCGGAAAATCCGGCTGCGTTATTTATCAATTAAACACCTACCGTTTCTGCAATCTCCCGCATCTGCTGTGCGGCATTCACCATGTTGCGGACAGCAGTATCCGTTTCCGGCCACTTGCGCGTCTTCAATCCGCAGTCAGGGTTCACCCAGATGTTTCTCTTAGGCAGTACGTTGAGTGCTTTGTTCAGTAAAGCAACCATCTCTTCTGTACTCGGCACACGGGGACTATGAATATCATACACACCCGGTCCGATCTCGTTCGGATATTTGAAGTCGACAAATGCATCAAGCAGTTCCATCTGCGAACGTGATGTTTCAATCGTGATCACATCCGCATCCATATCCGCAATGTTCTTGATGATGTCATTGAATTCCGAATAGCACATGTGGGTATGAATCTGGGTCTCATCTTTCACACCACTGGCCGATATACGGAATGCAGTCACCGCCCAGTCGAGATAGATTTCCCAGTCTGCTCTGCGCAAGGGCAATCCTTCGCGTATAGCTGGTTCATCAATCTGGATGATTTGTATCCCCGCTTTCTCCAGGTCAACTACTTCATCACGAATTGCTAACGCGATTTGTGTACAGGTATCTTTTCTTGGCTGATCATCGCGTACAAACGACCATTGAAGAATAGTAACAGGACCAGTCAACATTCCCTTCATGGGTTTGTTGGTCAATGACTGGGCAAACGTAGTCCAGAATACAGTCATGGGTTTAGGGCGCGATACATCTCCATAAATAATGGGAGGTTTCACACAACGTGAGCCATAGCTCTGCACCCATCCGTTCTTCGAGAACACATAGCCCTGCAACTGCTCACCAAAGTATTCCACCATATCATTGCGCTCAAACTCACCGTGTACCAACACATCGATACCGATTTCTTCCTGCCAGCGCACAGCCTTTTCCGTTTCCGCTTTGATCAGGTCATCATAACCGGCTTGTGTCAACTCGTTCTTTTTGAAACGTGCTCTCCAGCTACGCACTTCATCGGTTTGTGGAAACGAACCAATAGAAGTAGTAGGAAACAACGGAAGCTTCAGTGTATCCTGCTGCTTCTTCTGGCGGATAGAGAAGTTATTATCACGATTTGCATCAGCAGTTGTTAATGCTGCCACACGTTGTTTTACCTCTGGCTTATGAATGCGAGCAGATGTTCTTCTGCTTTCAATCGCTTTCTGATTTTCAATCAATGAAGAAGTGAATTGTTCTTTCGTTTCCTGCGAAGCCAGTTTATTCAATACGGCTATCTCATTCAGCTTTTGTTTGGCGTACGCCATCCAGTTTTTGATTTCAGGAAGCAACGCATCATCATTGGTCTCCAGTTCAAGGTCGCAAGGGGTATGAATCAATGAGCACGAGGGTGCAATGATCACGCGCTTCTCACCTAAAGCAACAACAGCCTTATTGATCAATGCCAGTGATTTGGTAAAATCATTCTTCCAGATGTTACGCCCGTCAATTACACCAACCGATAGTGTCATCTTTTCAGGAATCGCCTTCAAGACTTCCTCCAGCTGCTGAGGCGCACGCACCAGGTCAACATGCAACGCACAAACAGGCAGTGCTGCTGCTACGGAAAGATTATCACGCAAGCCATCAAAGTAAGTAGCCACAATGGTTTTCAGCGAAGGGAATTCCTTTTTGATTTCCGCGTAAGCAAAAGCAATGGCTTTTTTCTCTTTGTCATTCAAGTCCAATGCAAGGAACGGTTCATCAAACTGCACCCATTGCACATCCAGTTTTTTCAGTCGCTTCAATATATCGATGTACACCGGAAGTAAATTCTTCAGCAAATCAATACGATGAAAGCCCGCTTCTTTTTCTTTACCTAATAACAGATAAGATACCGGCCCAAGTATCACAGGCTTGGTAATGATGCCTGCTTCTTTGGCTTCATAATACTCGTCAATGATTTTCGTAGAGAAGAGTTTGAATTGCTGGTCTTTATAAAACTCAGGCACGATGTAGTGATAGTTGGTATCAAACCACTTCGTCATTTCCATAGCAGTGATATCCAAACCTTCTTTCTGATATCCTCTCGCCATAGCGAAATACAAGTCCAGTTCAGAGTTGGTTTTGTTCAATATCACTTCATGATAACGTTCAGGAATAGCACCCACCGTGAGCGACATATCCAGCACCTGGTCATAAAATGAAAAATCATTGGAAGGAATCAGGTCGATACCGGCTTGCTTTTGCAGCTGCCAGTTTTCATGACGAATGTTCTTCCCTACCTGCAAGAGATTCTTGAAGGTAGACTTGCCCGACCAGTAACTCTCACTGGCCTTCTTCAGTTCGCGCTGGCTACCTATGCGCGGATAGCCAAGATTTTGCGTAAGCATTTTTGCTTTTGTTTAAGTGAAACATAGATTGACTGTGCAACCCTTTTGTTGGATCACCTGTTTTACTTACGCAATATGTTGTTGAGAGAAAGGAATGACAAAAAAGGACATAGCCGAACGCTTGTCCTTAAAGTAAGTCATGCCTGACCTCTGCTTCATATCGCGGAAGCAAAATGTCATGGCGTTGTAGGCAAGTCTCCTGGCTTTCCTGACCTTGTTCACCTTCTCGTCATTCACTGCGAATAACAATGGTATTAAGAACAAAGCTTGTTTCTGCTTCGATGGTTATCCAAAGCAGAACAGGATTACAGTTGCGCGACAGCCCGTGATTCACACACGGTTCCTTATTAATTCCCCGCTAAGGGAAACCTGCAACGGCTATGATGGTTTATACAAACAAAGAACGGTTGATGTTGCAAATATAGATGTATAAGCTACAGTTAGTATAGATTAATGGAGAAAAGATAACAGTATTAATCTGCTCCAGCGATAGTTCTTTGTAAGCCCGTAAATTCACTTAATCAAAAAATAATACCTACGTTCAGTGTAAACATTCGAGCTCTTGGATAAGAAGTATAATCTATGCCATAAGAGGCATTGGTATTTGACCCGGCAGAAGTATTCACTTCAGGATCGAAGCCAGAGTATTTGGTAATCACAAATAGATTTTGTGCAATAGCGCTAATCTGTAATTGATCGATTCTGCCCTTCGCAAAAGTGAAGCGATAACCCGCTATTAATTGCTGTAAGCGCAGGAAGTTTGCTTTTTCAAGAAAGCGCGTGGAGACTGCAGCTTCAGCACTACCTGATTCTTTAGTAGATTCGGCTTCAACAGTAATATTATAGCCGCTATTGAGTGCTCCCCTCGTAAGCAAATTGTTTGCGGTATTGTTATAGAGGTAATGTCCAAACTGCCCTGTGAGCAAAGTAGATAGATAAAAACGATTGTATTTTATACCGATTGTGAATCCCGTGTTCACCTTCGGTATGGCGCTTTTATTTTGAGCCTTCTGCACATCCCCAATAGGTTGTCCGTTTTGATCAAAGCCTTTAAACTCACGCAAATAATATTCATACATTGGGCCGTGATTGCTCAATCGTTGAACGATTCTGTTATTTAAAGCCTGACCGTAGGCATCGATGAGATCAAGATTACCATTAAATGATTTCATCTTGTTTGAGTTGTATGAAAATAAGGTTCCTAAAGCAATGGAAGTGTTTTTCCGCTGAAGCAATTCGTACGTTAATGAGAGTTCAATTCCTTTATTCACCACCTGCCCTGATAGATTTTGTAATGACTGCGATGACACAGCCGGCTGAGCAGCCATACCATAGCCAAGCATATTGTGAGTTACCTTGTTATAGAAATCCAAAGTACCAGCAAGTCTGCCATTGACCAGACTGAAATCAAATCCAAGATCGGATTGAGTTAGTGTTTCCCATCGCAAGTCGGGATTTCTCAGACCAGATACTATGCCTGGCGGTTGAATCGTCCTACTAAGTCGCACATCAGAATAGGTAGTGCGCCTTATCGTCTGGTTAGTGAGCAGATGAGCATTACCGGCAGCACCTATACTGCCTCGCATCTTCAGGTAAACGCTGTTGTTATGAAAAAAATCTTCATTCGAAATGATCCATGCTAATGTTGCATGAGGAAAATACCCTGCAGGATACTTGTCACCAAAATGATTGGAGGCATCGCGCCTGAGCCCTGCAGTAAAAAAATACTTTTGCTGATGTTCATACCCTAATCTTAAAAAATAAGACCGTAATACGTTACCAGTCTGGCTTTGTGAGCCCACAACGGAGGCAACCGGAACACCATTGGGAGGAGTGTATTTAACTTGGGTTAGAGGTTCTAAAAAAGACGCAAAAAAAATAGTGCCATCATAACCGAAGTTATAGTAAGATGAGGGAAGCGCTGAGGTAAGTAAGCTAACGGCGGTACGCAAATCGTTAGTTATTGCATCAGGACTGGAAGATTGAAAACCCAATCCAGCTAAGACTGTTTTCTTGTTTCTGAAACGCTGATCTGAAAATCCAAGAACAGAAGTAAATACTCCTTTCGACAGTTTTTTAACATAGGTAAGATTTCCTTCCAGATAATTGTTGGTAATATCCAGGTGTTGAATCATGGCAATAGGAAGCTCACCAGATGGTGATGGGTCGAGGAGATCACTGTATATGTTCTCTCTCTTCGAAGCAGATCCATCGATGTTGGCATTCACATTCAGCGCGAAGTTCTTCGTCAGCTTATAAGCTGCAGAAAGACTGGTCCAGTAAACATTTGAAAATGTTTGATCACGAGTATGTTGCTGCCATCCTGTTGGGGTAACAGTACCGCCCAACTGGCTTGTGGAAGATGAAAAAGTTGGATTGGTGCTGATCATAGACTCAATCAGATTGAATCGATTGGTAGTAATCGGTGCGACCTCATCCGTCACTCGGCTGAACAATAATTTAGCATTCAGCGCAAGCCGATTCTTTAAAAAGGAATGCTGCATATTGAGTCGTGCTGAGATTCGTTTCATTGACGTTTGGCGCACTATCCCCTCCTGATCTTCATATCCTACTGATGCGCGAAGTTGCCCGTTCTTATATCTGTCTCTATAGGAGAAGTCGTGCTTCTGTGAGATGGTGCGATGAAGAACTTCCGATTGCCAATCCGTATCGTGATGGTAATCCTGCAGGTCACTATCGCCACCCAATGCATCAACTCCTTTCAGGAACGCCTGCCTATCCAATAGATCAAGGCGTTTACGGACACTTGCCACTGTGAGCTGCGATGAATATTCAAATTGGTGTCTCTTGTATCCAGCATCATGTGTTGTAATGAGAATGACTCCATTGCCACCGCGCACACCATACATAGCAGAAGAACCGTCTTTTATTACTTCAATCCTTTGAATGTCACTAGGATTAATATAACGCAAGGGGTTACGATATTGCTTAACTCCGTAGCCAAGATCAAAACTTGCTGGTGAAAATTGATTCATACTTATGGGTATACCATCCAATACAATTAACGGTTGATTGGTGTATAATGAATTTACACCGCGAATAATGCTATAAGTAAAAGCCCCCGGATCACCACTTGCCGAAGTGGTCTGTACCCCTGCTATACGTCCCTGAATAAGTTGCTCAGGCCCCGCCACTACACCTTGATTGAGATTAGGACGATAAACACTGGAACTGGCAGGTCCGTATAATTTTGATGATGCGTGGGTATCAATTTTCAGGTGTATATAATTGAACTGATTTCCGGATACAATGGAAGAATCTAATCCGGTAGCAGGATAATAAAAAGTAAGCTTTGAATTCTCTGGTGCCTCTAGGATAAAATATCCGGTAACATCGGATATGGCTACCGTTGTTGAATCGGAAAGCCTGACGTGAACTCCTTCAATGGGAGCATTGTCATATGCACTTGTGATGCGGCCTTCTATGCTGTATTGCTGTGCATGAAGAAAAGTGCTGAAAAAAATTCCGCATAAAAAAACAACATTTCGGAGAGTTGGAAGCCACTTAGCAAACATTAAACGATAGGTTTTAGGGGTCAAAGCACTAAATTAATAATTGCAATGACCCCAACATAGCTTATCCCCTTCTATCTAATGATTAATCAGTACTATTTTGCGACCTGTGCATCAAACATAAACGTCAAATGGACCATCATCCTTTCATTCGCTTTGATTCTTCCATTGGCCAGATTTTGTTCTAGCGGTTTGCGATAGTTTACGCCCAAGTGAATACTTCTGCCAATCGCTGGGGCAATGGGAGATTTATGGAGGTGCTAAGAACCTGTTGAACTTCGTGCCTAAATAGGCGTTGCTAAGGCACTTCGATTCCTTTGATAAGAAATAAACGAAAACAATTTACGGAGACACCTTCGACACTTTGTACAACGATGCACCCTTAATAAGGCATCAAAAGGTTTTTAGGAGTACGCTATACGTTGGAATAAACTATTTAGCTACTAACACCGCATCTTCAAGCAGGAAGTTGCCGTGATCAATGTCATCTACGTTAAGTTTGAGTTTACCTTTCACTCTTAAATATTGATCAGGTTCGAATTTTGCCTGCTTCACTTTGAACGTCACCTCTGCGATAGACTCCGGTCCTGCACCTCCGCAAAAGAAGCATTGACTGTAAGGAAACTTAGATAGAATGATGTACGCATTACCCTCCACTTCAATGGGAAGATAATAACCTTCAAGGCTCACTTCTTTGCCCACCTGATTTTTCAATTCATCGGGGAAGCCGGGGTATAAAAAATACTCCGCTGCTTTATCGTTGTACTTTGCTTCAAATTTTGTTTTGGCAAAGGAAGTCCAGGTATCGGTAGTTTGAGCAAAAGAGCTTGTACTAATGAATACGAGAAAGGATAATATATAAAACGAGTTCTTCATGACGGATTTGAATTTCACTATTCACAAGCTTACTAAAATCTCTTTTCCCAAACAACGTATTTACTATTAGGCTGCCAGCACTTTATGGATATCGGTGCGGTAAGCCTGCCATGCGGGTAACAAGGAACAAATGATGCCCAGCAAAATACTTCCGCCAACGATTACGCACTCATCGGTATAAAATACAAAGGCACTCATTCCTGTTTTCTGACTTTCTTCTACCAGCTGTGTGAAGGCCAGCAAAACTCCATGACCTAAAAGAATTCCAAGCAAACTTCCGACCACCGTCATAGCTGCTCCTTCCATGATGACCGATACAAATAGCTTGCCGCGGCTGGCACCCATCGAGCGCATAATGGCAAGATCGTATTGGCGCTCTTTCAATGAATTGTATAAAGCGATAAAAATGCTCAGCGCAGAAATGAAGATGAGCACATAAGCAAAGCCTATCAGCACATCAACACCTACACCGAGTAAAGAAAACAAACGTGCAGTCTCAAATGCCGGTGATGCCGCCTGCATATTAGTTTGCGAATTGATTAATCGTGGAAGCTGTATCGCAGCGATTGGATTTCGATATTGAATTAATAACGAAGTGATTTCTTTCGTGCTGTCGCCACGCGCTATAGATGGAACAAGTGGCGAGGGATCAGCAATGCTATCACTATGGTGATGTTCTTCACCTGCTTCATGTTCTTCATGCACTTTCCATACGCTGGCGATATTGGTGAAGAGCAAATTATCAGTCACATTATTCTTCTTTTTCAAGATGCCTTTCACTACATACAACGCATTGTCATGCGCATGACCTTCATTACTTAAGCCGTGTGCGCTGGCAAAGGTATCTCCAATTTTTATTCCCGTTACCTGGGCTACAGTGGCACCTACTACTACATCCAGGTCTTTTTTCCACCAATCGCCCTGCGCCAGTTCGGCTTCATAAAGGCTGGTATAATCCTGATTAGTACCCACGATGCGGAAGTTCTGATAACTATCTCCTAACGCTAATGGAATGGCTTTCTTTACAAGACGATGTTTGGCCAAGCGCTCGGCTTCATACAGTTTGATGTTGCCGGTAGGGAAATCGATATGAAAGATATTGCAGAGTATAAGTTGTAGCGGGCTTCCCTTTGCTCCTACTACTAAATCAATGCCTTTGGAGTTTTCAGTAATCTTTTGTTCGAGCTGCTTGTTGAAGAGCAGAAGTATAGTAATGACTGCGATACCCAATGCAAGCAGGAAAATATTCAAAACCGTACTGAGTGGCTTTGCTTTGAGGTAGTTCCATACGAGGGAAAGAAGATTCATTATAATCAGGTATTAGGCATTGGGAATTAGGACTTGGTTGGAATTGCAATTAGGTTATCCGTGCATCAAAGCTGAATTTGGTTTGTAATTTTTGATTTCAGGCGCTGATCATGCGTAGCAACTACCAGTGTAGCATTGTTTTGTGAAGCTACTTCCTGCAACAAGCCGATGACGCGATCACAGCTCTTGTCATCCAAAGCAGAGGTAGGTTCATCGGCCAGGATCAACGCAGGTTGATTTAGAACTGCCCGCGCAATAGCTACGCGCTGTGCCTGCCCATAACTGAGCTCGCTGATTTTCGCATTCCCTTTTTCACCAAGACCTAACTGGGTTAGTACTTTTTGTAAACGACTTTCATCCTGCTTTACTCCGGCAAGGAAAGGTGCCATGAGTAAATTTTTTTTTACTGTTAATGCAGAGATCAAATGATTCTTCTGGAAGATGAAGCCGTAATGCTGCCCGCGAAAGTGATCGAGTTTGCTTTCGCTAAGTTGAGTGATATCGGTATTGTTGACTTCAATCTTACCTTGTTGGGATTTTAAAAGGCCACCAAGCAAATGAAGCAATGTGGTTTTACCACTTCCTGATTCGCCAAGCAACAGCCATTGCTCTCCTTTGTTAATGGTAAAGTCTCGAAAACCGATCTGGTTTCCGGGAGCGTAGGAATAACTTAATCCCGATACTGTAATCATAGTCGCTTGTAAAGCATAAAGTACGTTCCGGCAAGTTGAAAATAAAAACGGAATGTGGTTAATATTCTTTATTAGAACGAAAGCACTTTGCATCTTCACCTGTAGGCGCCCGATAGAAAAAAACGAAGGGTCATTCCTTTGCTTAAAGAAAGCGAAACGTTTGCGCGGGATTTATTCAGCTCTCAGTTCTCTTGACAACGCTTTCAACTGTTCGAGCTCTGTGAGATCTTCCTTAAAGCGAGGTGCATTGCGTTCGCGGAAAGCGCCAAGCTTATACGCTACGAACAACAGCAAGGCTGAGATAGCAATCGGTATCAACCGCTCAGCAACGGCAAGACTTAGTCCCATAGTTTTAACTGTATTCGGAAGAAAAGAAAGCGGGAAAAGAACTGCAGCTGTAAACACTAACGTAATCAGGGTGTACTTCATCAACTGTTGTGGTTTTTCATATTCCCGAATGATGTTTCTCAATGATACTTCCAGTGTTTCTTTTTCAATAGTAATCGTCTGCAAACGGAGATAGCCCTTCAGCATACTGGTCACCAACATCAGCAGGCACAGACTATACAATGCCATCGGTATGTATTGAAGCATAGAATGATAATCAAACGGATTGGTGGTGATGATCACCAGTCCGGCCACTAAGCACAGCGTCATCCAGGCCATGCCTAGCAGATACTTTTTCCGAACACTTGAAAAGCGTGACGCAGAGCGTGTGGTGATCATGCTGGTGATTAACCGTTCCTGTATCTGCTGCGAAGCTTTCAACTGATGATCGTAGGCAGTCCAGGCGGATTTTAATTCTTCAAGATTCATTTTTCTTCGGGTTTAATTTCTGTTCAAGTTTTGTTTTTATGCGGTTGAGCTTAACGCCCACATGATTCGGCGTGATACCCATGATCTCGCTGATCTCCATATAATTTTTCTCTTCCAGGTACAGCATGATCAATGCTTTTTCAATTGATGTCAGCTGATCAATCGCCTGATTGAGCAGTAACGACTGTGCATTGTCTTCCGGCCATACGGAAGGATCTGAAATACGGAACTCTGCTTTCGACAACGTCTGCTGCTCCGGCTTTCGCACTTGCTTTCTAAAATGGGAGATGGCGGTATTCAGTGCAACGCGATACATCCAGGTGCTGAGCAACGATTCATCTCTAAAGCCGGGAAATGATTTCCAGAGCTGTAAAACGATTTCCTGAAAAAGGTCATCGCGGTAGCTGTTTTCGCGGTCGTACATGCGGCAGACCTTGAAAATTATTCCGCGGTGGGTGTTTATCATTGCCATAAACTCTTTTTCCATCGAATTGTTTGCAACGTAAGTCGCATGTGCAGTCATAAACTTACAGAATGCGTAAAAAATATTTTTCTTCATAAAAAAAGGTGATCCGTTTTCCGGATCACCTCTTAAATAATTATTCAGCGCTGTTTCTTAAACTAGGTCAAAACGATCCAGGTTCATCACCTTTGTCCATGCTGCTACGAAATCTTTCACAAATTTTTCGTTCGCATCTGCGCTTGCATATACTTCAGCAATCGCTCTCAGTTCAGAGTTAGAACCAAACACAAGGTCGGCACGGGTAGCCGTCCATTTAGGCTGACCAGTTGAACGGTCTGTGCCCAGGTACACTTCCTTATCTTCGCCCATTGCTTTCCATGCAGTGCCCATATCCAGCAGGTTGCTAAAGAAATCATTGGTAAGCTTACCAGGGCTTTGCGTAAACACACCGTGCTTGGAACCATCAAAGTTGATATTCAATACACGCAAACCACCTACAAGCACCGTTAGTTCTGGTGAAGTAAGCGTCAGTAATTGTGCTTTGTCAATCAATAGTTCTTCTGTGGAAGCAAACGATTTTGTTTTGCGATAGTTACGGAAGCCGTCAGCCAGTGGCTCAAGATAACCTACTGATTCAACATCGGTTTGTTCCTGTGAAGCATCTGCGCGGCCAGCGGTAAATGGTACAGTGATGGAGTGTCCTGCTTCTTTCGCAGCCTTTTCAACCGCTGCACCTCCTGCAAGCACAATCAAATCAGCAAGCGAAACTTTCTTTCCGCTTTTCTGCGCACCGTTAAATTCCTTCTGAATAGCTTCCAGTTTATCCAGCACTTTTTTCAGTTGTGCCGGGTTATTCACTTTCCAGTCTTTCTGAGGAGCAAGACGGATACGTGAACCGTTAGCACCACCACGCTTGTCTGATCCACGGAAGGTAGAAGCAGAAGCCCATGCGGTAGCTACTAATTCTGAAATGCTCAATCCGGCTTCCAGTGTTTTTGTCTTCAATGCTTTGATATCGCTATCATCAATCAATGCATGATCAACAGCGGGAATAGGATCCTGCCACAATAATTCTTCTTTCGGAACATCATTGCCAAGGTAACGTGCACGAGGTCCCATGTCGCGGTGAGTTAACTTAAACCATGCGCGGGCAAAGGCATCAGCAAACGCATCCGGGTTTTCGAGGAAGTGTCTGGATATTTTTTCATACTCCGGATCAAGGCGTAATGACAAGTCGGTAGTAAGCATTGTGGGCTTATGCTTCTTCGATGCATCATACGCATCGGGAATGATAGACTCAGCATTCTTTGCTACCCACTGATGTGCACCAGCAGGGCTTTTCGTCAACTCCCATTCAAACTTGAAGAGGTTTTCAAAAAAATTGTTGCTCCACTTGGTCGGTGTTGTTGTCCACGTTACTTCAAGACCACTGGTGATGGTATCTTTACCTTTACCGGAAGCATATTTATTATTCCATCCAAAACCTTGTAATTCTATTTCAGCAGCTTCAGGTTCTTTACCTACATTGTCAGAAGGTGCTGCACCATGTGTTTTACCAAAAGTGTGACCACCGGCAATCAACGCAACGGTTTCTTCATCGTTCATCGCCATGCGGCCAAACGTATCGCGAATATCTTTTGCCGCAGCAATCGGATCAGGATTACCATCGGGGCCTTCCGGGTTTACATAAATCAAACCCATGTGTGCCGCGGCCAATGGTTTCTCCAGATCGCGTGTATGTGTTTTTCCTTTTGGATCGTCATCAGAAACGACCACGCCATGTTTTTCAGGTACACCATGAGATCCGTCTGCATAACGTATATCGGCACCGAGCCACTTTGTCTCTGATCCCCAATACACATCCTCCTGTGGTTCCCACACATCTTCACGGCCACCGGCAAATCCGAATGTTTTGAAGCCCATGGACTCCAGTGCCACGTTGCCTGTAAGAATCATCAGATCTGCCCATGATATACTCTTACCATATTTTTGTTTGATCGGCCATAGTAATCTGCGAGCTTTATCCAAGCTAACATTATCCGGCCAGCTGTTGAGCGGAGCAAAGCGTTGCTGCCCCGCTGCTGCACCACCACGACCATCGAATACACGATACGTGCCGGCACTGTGCCAAGCCATGCGGATAAACAATCCTCCGTAATGACCAAAGTCGGCAGGCCACCAATCCTGGGAATCGGTCATGAGTGCATGAAGATCTTTCTTCACTGCCTCCAGGTCGAGCTTCTTGAACTCTTCCGTGTAATTAAATTTCTCATCCATAGGGTTGGACAGGGAAGAGTGCTGGCGAAGTACGTTCAGCTTCAACTGGTTGGGCCACCAGTCGCGGTTTCGTGTGCCACCACCTGCGCTTGTTTGAACTTCTCCACCATGAAAAGGACATTTAGCCCCTTCTTTTGTTTTTTCGTCTTGCATCTTTATAGCTGTTTTAATTTATCTTTTGCCTATATCTTTAGTTCAACATTACCACAAGCCTCATCATCAATCAAATTGATTATCTATATGAGGTTATAGTCTTTATCTATGGCTCCTTAATTTACAGTGGGTCTTGGTTAAAAGCAATATCAACGGTGATGAAAAGATAGATATGCCTTGGACCTTTGCTAACTTTGATTCTATCGAATAGCCTTTATTTTAATGAAATCAATTCTATCGCTCCTGTTCTTTTTCTTGCTGGTAGTAATCATTACGGCCTGCCAATCACCAAAAAAGAAAAACAATGAGCAGTTTAAATCAAATAGTAACGTGGAGAAGAAAAGCGATACGTTGATCCTGGATCTTCCGAATGAGTCAGCTGATCCATTCGGACTGGGAGATTCTCCATTTACTTATCTCGCTGCTAACCACACAATAGATACAGTTAACATCCATGACATGTTCAGCGAGGATGAACCTGACACCACCTTGCTTGGCACCTACTACACAGTCATATCTAACAGTAATCAGTTCGTTTTTTATACGCGTTCTGATGGCAAAGAACTTTTTGACTCTGCCGATATTCTTACACCGGATTTTTCAACAAACATGGGTATTCAGGTCGGCATGAGTAAGCAGGAAGTTATTCAAAAAATAAATAATCCAGCAATTACCACCTTGCCGGGATACCTGTTATTAGCTGGAGACGAGGATAATTCTTACCCGCTCTGTTTTGAATTCAAAAGTGACAAGCTGAGACGAATTAGCTACGATGGGTATCTGGACTGATACCCATAATCCAAATTGTCTGTTCACATGTTGTCTTTTAGATTATGGCACTTTTTAACACAATTCAATGTTTAAACATTAAATTGCTCTAAAAATAGATTTCAAGCTCTTTTTCAAATTGAAAATGGATCGGAAGACCTTTATAAAACAGCTAACGGGAGGATTAATAACGATGAATGCATTTCAGGAACTGAATGCTTTGGGAAACAGCTTGCCAAAGCAAGACACAAAAATGCCTGTGCTATTTATGGGCCATGGATCACCCATGAATGGCATTGAAGACAATGAATTCAGTGAATATTGGGCTAAGCTGGGACGCGAAATTCCTGAGCCGGCTGCGGTACTTTGTATTTCGGCACACTGGCTTACCAAGGGCACTCATATCACAGCAATGAATAACCCCAGGACTATTCATGACTTTGGTGGTTTTCCCAAAGAGCTTTTCGCGGTGCAATATCCTGCACCGGGCAGTCCGGTAATAGCAAAGGAAACGGCAGCGTTGATTCATCAAACTAATGTTGGTCTCGATCACGACTGGGGATTAGATCATGGATGCTGGACTGTTGTCCGGCATATGTATCCGAATGCCAACATCCCGGTATTACAATTAAGTATTGATTATAGTAAACCTGCTAGCTACCATTATTCATTGGCAAAAGAGCTTTCTGCCCTGCGTAAGAAAGGGGTATTGATTATGGGCAGTGGAAACATGGTACACAACCTGCGCATGGTAGCGTGGGATAAAATGAATGTTCCTAACTACGGATATGACTGGGCACAGGAGATGAATAATACTTTTAAAAAGTTGATCTCTTCTAAAGATCATGCACCATTAATGAACTATGAGAGCCTGGGCAAAGCTGCTCTGCTGGCGATACCAACGCCGGATCATTATTATCCGTTGATCTATACCTTAGGCTTGCAGGATAATAAAGACGAAGTGGAGTTTTTTAACGACCGCTTGGTGGCCGGATCATTGACGATGACTTCGGTTAAGATTGCTGGTTGATTTAGAGATTGGATTGTAAATCCTGCTTATCAAGTGTACGACATTATAAATGTCGAACAGCTTTCACGAACAGATACCACTGTTAAGAAATCATTTTATTCTTTGTACTTTCCCAAGGTGGAAGATCCGGCCGAGAAAATTGTTGTCTTTAAATCGTACGATACCATTTTGCTCGCCAACCTGGTGAAGACCAAACTCGATGCATATGGTATTCCCTGTTTCTTATCGGAAGAAAACTTTGCTACCTGGTATCCACTCTTTACTCAATCATCGGGTGTTCGCCTTCATATTTTTGAACGTGATCTGGATCGTGTAAATGAAATCATGGAAGAACGATTTCTCTCCATCGATGAACCGGTCTGCCCCCGGTGTCAATCCGGCAAGGTGACCATTGAAGACACACAAAAGCCCGACAACTGGCACTTGGTTACTGCTATCCTTTTCGTGCTATTACCAAGCAAAAAAGTATATCACTGCCATGACTGCGGCCAGGAGTGGGATTAATTTAAAGCCTAACGCTTGCTTTCTGCAATCGTGTGTTTATATTGAAAAATGGCTTCTCAAATTATTATTGGGATTATGGGGCCCGGTGAGGCCGCTACTCCCGATCAGAACGATCTCGCATATGAATTAGGTAAAGCGGTAGCCCAGCAAGGCTGGACGGTGCTTACGGGTGGTCGTGCTTTTGGTGTAATGGATGCTGCGCTGAAGGGTGCAAAACAACATGGCGGACTTACTATCGGGGTACTGCCCCATGATGCACGCGGATCTTCTTCGTATGCAGATATCAAAATTATCACCGGCATGGGTGGCATTCGCAACCAGATTAACATACTTACCAGTCATGTGATTGTAGCGGTGGGTATGTCTTCTGGTACGTCATCAGAAGTTTCGCTTGCTATTAAAGCTGATAAAAGAGTCATCCTGCTACAGCAAGATGAACTTACCAGGAATTTCTTTTTGAAGATCGGCGCCCATCGTGTCATTGAAGCCAACGATGTAAATGAAACGATTGAGTGTATTAAGAAGATATTGGCGGTGAATAGGTAGAGCGGCTTCAAGTTATCAGTTACCAGTTTCCTGTGTACACAAATGGAAACTGGTAACTGATTCTTAATTCTTCACCACCGTAAACTCTACTCTGCGGTTGTTAGCACGGCCGGCATCCGTATCGTTAGTATCAATCGGTTTACCTTCTCCATAACCATGTGGCGTGAGGCGATAACTATCAATACCCTGGCTCACCAGGTAATCGACCACGGACTGGCAGCGACCTTGCGATAAGTTGATGTTGGCTTCGTCAGTTCCTACCCAATCGGTATGTCCTGCTATTTCAATTTCCACTGCACTGTTTTGTTTCAGGAAGTCTACTACCTTGTTGAGCTCAACGAATGATTCTTTCTTCAGGATTGCTTTATTAAAATCGAAGTACACATTTTTCAACCGTACAGTAAGGCCAATTTCAATTTTCTGCAGGAATAAATCTTTCATGAAAGGCGCATCGTCTTCACTACTGGCCGCAACACTATCTGATGCATTTAAGTAACCTTCCGCGGAAGCGTTAAGCAAATACCACCCAAGTGTTACAATCTCCTTTTCATACTTACCACCAGGAGCCTCTACTTTATAATTGGTTTTGCGATTGCTTTTAAGAATCACATCCACTTTGGCATTGATTGGTGTTTCAGTTTTTTTATCATACACTGTTCCGGTTATAACCAATTTCTTTGCTACGGGTGTCAATGGAATATCTACATGGATAGTCGTGTCATTACCCAGCTTAGGAACAGTAAATGTTAACTCCTTAGGAAGAAAGTTATCTGCTGAAGCTGCAATCACATATTGATTCGTTTCAGGGATACGCGTTTCAAACTTACCAGCCGTATTTGTTTTAAGGTTGAATGGATTCACCTCTTTGATACTAAGCACCACATTCGATGAAGAGATGGGCATGTTATTCTTTTCGTTGAACACCAATCCGCTTACAATCACTTTAATGTCTTTCGGCACCAACACAAACAGATCAAGGTTACCTCCATCTACGCGGCTGTTGGCACGCGAGGTGTATACATTGCCAATTGCGTCCATGCAGAAATAAGAATCGCCTGCAGCTGTGTTGATTGGCTTACCGATATTCACCGGGTCTGACCAGTTATTCCATGAATCATCCAGTCTTTCGGATTTATAAATATCAACACCTCCAACTTTACCTGGTGCATTACGGTCGCTGGCGAAATATAAAGTCTTATTATCAGGACCAATGAATACTCCAAACTCATCGGATGTATTGCTGAACTTCAGTTTTTCTGGTTTTGTCCAGCTATCACCTTGAGCGTGACTCACGTAAATATCACTTCTCGTACTATTCGCTAATTCAGAAAAGTAAATGATCATGTGTTTGGCATCAGAAGAAATAGTAGCCCCATAGAAACGGCCCTTCTCCATATCATCGAAGTCTTTCACCTTCAGTTCGGTGATAGCTCCGCCACTTTTATTTACGATAGAAAAACCTTTATCATTCTTGCCACGGCCTCCGCGAACAAACAAAGAACCATCGGGCAATACATTGAATACCTGGTTAGACCTGCTTTGATTTAAAGGTGAACCTAATCTTTTTGGAGCACCCCACACACCTTTTTCATCTTTATGCGTTACCCATATATCCTGGCTACCTTCTTTGCCATAGGTATTTTCAGGATGGTTCTGCACAAAGTAATACAGGTCCTTTCCATCGGGGGAGATGACAGGAGCTGCTTCGTGATAAAACGTATTTACCTGCTTGCCGAGATTGACGAGCTCGTAGCGTGGTGCAAATTGTTGAGAGAAAGCCAGGGAAGTAATTAGACTAAAGAAAGTAAAAATGAATTGCTTCATCGTTGGGGGTTGGTTTGAGACAATATGTTTAAAGTAAAGTTAGTACATTCACTCGAATTGTAAGAAGTAACCGTGATGTGGTTTTTTGGGTATTGGAACTTGGGAATTAGGTACTGGGTATTAGGAATTGGGGATCGTTAGTTAAAGGTTTTCCACTCTGATTTCTTCAGTGCCAGGTAGCTGTTTCTTTCCTTCACAAAAAACAACTCATCGTACGAAATGGGCACAACGCTCATTCCATGGATAGACAGCACCCCATACTTCTTTGCGTCACCCACAATCACCTGATCGTTCTCCAATACTTCCAGCCGCTCAAAGCGGGGCTCAATAAGCACATTGCCTTTGTCATCGGCTATGCCTTTCAGGTTGTTTAGTGTGATGATGAATTTATTTTTCATACGCTCCACTGCATCATAGCGCAGGGGAAGTATAATTTTTCCTGTGAGGTCTGTGATTCCAAGTTTACCAGCACGCTTTATAATGGCTGTACCTGCTATAAATTCACCCGCTTCTTCATAGCTTGGATTGATGATGATCTGATCCCAGATATTTACATACCCCCACTTACCCAATATTTTTATTGCTGCCAACCCACCTTTAAACTGACCGATGGCTTCGTAGCGATTGGCCACGCGCAATCTGCCTTGCGCATCAATGGCACCATACTTCCCATCACGCTTAATTCCCCGCATACCTTCACTCTCCGGAAATACTTTCTGAACTTCCATGAGGATGTTGGCTGGCTTTATTATTCTTCCATCAAAGCTTACCTTTTGCACTGCTCCATCAGCGAATGTTTCAGTCAATACACCTTCTTTTGCGGAAAGCTTGTTGGACGTGAAGTAAACAATCTCACCATTGAGATTTTTAAGAAAAGTAACTGTCGCTTGTTTCTCCAGATAAAGATCAGCGTTCACAATGGTCACCGGATATACCTGAGGTTTCAGCACCCAGTTTTCTTCCAGTGATACGATCCCGTATTGACCTTTGAATCTAACAACCACTCTTCCATCTTTAGCCTGTAGTATGGAATCATACACACAGTGAATAATCTCCTTACCGTACACATCCATACCCCCGAAGTAGCCACGATTGGATACAGGAAAGAAAGTACCATTATAACGATCGATAAAATCATAATGCGCTTGTGATTTCTGTACACCCAGTGTATCGAACAACTGCCAGCTAAGCACTCCGGCCGTTTTATCTTTGATACGAATTAATCTTCCCCGTTCATCCATCGCCAGCGAATCGAAAAGAAAGGGCAACGCAACGGAACCATTGGCGCGAAGCACACCAAATTTTCCTTCCTTTTTAGCGGCCGCTTTTCCATGAATAAAAGGGCCGAGATAATCGTACCTGGCCGGAATGATTACTTTAAACTGTTTATCCAGTACTCCAATCTTACCCGACTTCACCATTCGATAACCATTTGCATTGGTCGTTAACTCATCGGCCTCAAATTCTTCCAGTTGTTTATTCTGTTCATCAATAATCTTCCACGAATAAGGAGTGTTTAAAAGAATAGCGCCGTCCTTATTAATTTTCACTTCACGATAGACAGGCTGTGCTTTTATTTCCCCATCACGATTTAAGAGTCCTTGTTTAAAGTCCTGGTAGATGACGGCCCATCCTTTTTGAAAATCGGAAAGACTATCGATCACAAAATCAGTGAGCCGGATACCTGATTCAGAAAACAGTCCGATCTTGTTATCAAAATTCTGCACGGCATAGCGAAGGCTGCCCAGTGATTGAATGTTTTTATACTTTAAAGGAAGAACTCCTTTGTCATCCAGGTCAACGAGTCCATGTTCGAACCGGGTTCCGTTTTTTGTAAACACAATAGCACGAAGTCCGCTGATTTTTATTCCATCATAATGAAATGGCACAGTGACTTTACCCGCCAGATTAAGACACCCTTGCTTGATGGTAAACGGATTTATTCTCTTTGATGCAATGAGACGATCGCCACCCGTATAAATCAAGCCTTCATAATCTGCACCCGTCAGAAACTCTTTTTTCAGATTGAGTAATCCCCATTGGTTCTTGCTACGATAGCCCGTGACCTGGCCCACCACAGAGAAACTTCCATCCGACCAGCCTAGTGCCTCGAACGCTGCGGCTAGAACTACCTGTCCGGATTCGTTTTTGATCCCTACTTTTCCGTTCTCCTCAAAAATCTGGTAGCCTCTTGCCCAAGAAGAAGATACTACTACCCCGCACAGGAATAAAACAATGACAAATCTCATGTGTGACAAAGTTAACGGACTCCTGTTGAAATCAGGAATTTTTCAGACCTTTAGAACTTGAATTTTGTTTCATTGGGCTGGTTTTATGGAACTAAAGAAGCAAATAATGACTTTCACTATTAATAACTAAGGTTTAGATATGTACATCGAACAGCTATATACCAATTGCCTTGCCGAGGCAGCTTATTACATTGAGTCAGAAGGAGAAGCAGCGATTATCGATCCGCTTCGTGAAACAGAACCCTATATCGAGCTGGCAAAAAAGCGCGGTGCTTCCATTAAATATGTTTTCGAAACTCACTTCCATGCCGACTTTGTATCGGGTCATATCGATCTTGCCCGAAAAGTAAATGCACCTATTGTGTACGGCCCAAATGCCGACACCAAATACGACGTGATTAATGCCGAAGACCAACAGGAGTTTAAATTAGGTAAGATAAAATTTCGTGTACTACATACTCCTGGTCACACACCGGAGTCATCTTGTTTCTTGTTGTTTGATGAGCAAGGAAAAGAACATGCCGTATTCACCGGTGACACCTTGTTTGTTGGTGATGTAGGTCGTCCCGATTTATTGGATGGTGTAATGAGTCGTGAAGAGCTGGCAGGAATGCTTTATGAATCATTGAACAAGAAGATCAAAACACTACCCGATGCAGTGATCGTTTACCCCGCACATGGCCCCGGCTCTGCCTGTGGTAAGAACATAGGTAAAGAGACCTTCTCCACCATTGGCGAACAGAAGAAATTCAACTACGCATTGAAAGATCAATCGCGCGAAGAATTTATCAGACAAGTAACGGACGGCATTCTTCCGCCACCTGCTTATTTCTTTGAAGATGCCCGTATCAACAAAAACGGTTATGATTCCATTGATGATGTGATGGCTGAAAACAGCAAACCTCTTTCGGTTGATGCATTTAAAGCGGAAGTAAAGAAAGGCGCAATTGTATTAGACACGCGCAAAGCGGATGATTTTGAAAAAGGTTTTATACCCGGCTCCATCAACATTGGACTGAACGGACAGCTGGCGGTATGGGTGGGTACTTTGATTGACATCAAACGTCCTCTTGTTTTAGTAACTGAAGAGGGAAAAGAAAGTGAAAGTGTACTACGGCTTGCACGTGTAGGTTATGAAAATGTATCCGGCTACCTGCAGGGAGGCGTTGCTGCATGGACTGAAAAAACAGATACCATAAAATCCATCACCGCAGAAGAAATGAAAGCGGAAGTAACGAACGCAGTAGAAGTATTGGATGTGCGCAAGCCAGGGGAATGGAATACCAGTCACTTGAAAGAAGCATCATTCCTGCCACTCGGAGATATGCCTGCTAACCTGAAAGGATTGGATAAAGACAAAACCTATATCGTACACTGTGGTGGAGGCTATCGCTCGATGACAGCCATATCGCTAATGAAGAATCATGGCTTCAACAACCTGATCAATGTGTATGGAGGCTTTGGTGCAATGCAGAAAGCCGGGATGGAGATTGTGAGTGAAGAGG
>NNBV01001608.1_pt1 | contig 22062 bp, 22 predicted proteins | sample 1173771 | NCBI WGS metagenome assembly NNBV01 (sample SAMN07173938, study PRJNA388173) | plant metagenome | isolation source: symbiotic tissue sample KVS11 | place: Norway: Troms, Kvaloya island | reverse complement strand
CAGGCGCGGTGCCGCGGCGCTGGCACAGCGCATCCGCGCGGGCGAAGGCGCCTGGGTGTGGGACGATCGCAGGGTCGACTGGCATGGCAACGAAGTCACGCTGGTGCATGAAGGCGAAACCTTGCGCATCGACCGTCTGGTGCGCGAGCGCGACGGCGGCGCCTGGTGGATCCTCGACTACAAATCCGCGGCGCGCCCCGAACGGGACGCCGCGCTGATCGCACAGATGCAGCGCTACCGCGCCGCAGTGCAACATGCCTACCCCGGTGCCACGGTGCGCGTCGCGTTCCTCACCGGGCAGGGCGAACTGGTGAATCTCGAATGACTGTTTCCTCTACCGTGGCCGTGATCGGCGGCGGCCCCGCCGGCTTGATGGCGGCCGAAGTGCTGAGCGCGTCCGGCGCGCAGGTGCATGTGTATGACGCGATGCCCTCGGTGGGCCGCAAGTTCTTGCTGGCAGGCCGTGGCGGCCTGAACCTCACGCACTCCGAGCCTTTCGATGTGTTCGCAAGCCGCTTCGGCGAGCGGCGCGCGCAGCTCGAGCCGATGCTCGCGAGCTTCGGTCCGCAGCAGGTGCGCGACTGGGCGGCTGGGCTGGGCGTGGAAACCTTCGTCGGCACATCGGGCCGCGTGTTCCCCACCGACATGAAGGCCGCGCCGCTGCTGCGTGCCTGGCTGCAGCGGCTGCGCGCTGCGGGCGTGCAGTTTCACATGCGGCATCGCTGGCAGGGCGAGGGTGCGCTGGACCTGGGCGCGCTGCGGTTTTCAACGCCGGGTGGCGATGTCACGGCGAAGGCCGATGCGTTGGTGCTGGCGCTGGGTGGCGCAAGCTGGGCGCGGCTGGGTTCCGACGGTGCATGGGCACCCTGGCTGCAGGCGCAGGGTGTGGATGTGGCGCCGCTGCTGCCGGCCAATTCAGGCTTCGACGGCGCGGGCTGGAGCGAGCATTTCTCCAGCCGCTTCGCGGGCCAGCCCTTCAAGTCGGTCGCCATTTCGTTCACCGACAGCCAGGGGCGCCACTTTGCGCGCAAGGGCGAGTTCGTGGCGACGGCCACGGGCATCGAAGGCAGCTTGATCTACGCAGCGTCGGCGCTGCTGCGCGACGAGATCGCGGCCAAGGGCAGCGCTACGCTGCTGCTCGACCTGTTGCCCGATCGCAGCGCAGAGCAGGTGCTGGCTGCGGTGATGCATCCGCGCGGTGCGCGCTCGCTGAGCAGCCACTTGAAGAGCCGGCTCGGTCTGGAGGGCATCAAGGCCGGCGTGCTGCATGAAACATTGAGCCGCGAGGCGATGCAGGACGCGGCGCAACTGGCGGCGACGATCAAGGCCGTGCCGCTGAAACTGGTCTCGACGCGGCCCATCGACGAAGCCATCAGCACCGCGGGCGGCGTGCGCTTCGACGCGCTCGATGCACAGCTGATGACCCAGGCGTTGCCCAACGTGTTCGTGGCGGGGGAGATGCTGGACTGGGAGGCGCCGACCGGCGGCTACCTGATCACGGCGTCGATGGCCAGCGGTGCCGCGGCGGCGCGCGGGGCTGTCCAGCGGCTGGGCCTGTGAAGGCCCTGCACCGCAGGGTGTTTTTGCTGACTGACTGAGTGAATTTGCAAGCCCCGTTTCATTTCGCATGGAATGAAACGAAGCTGCTGAAGAGGTTGACGAGCCTTACCCCTGGCACTGACTACGCAGTTAGGGCTGCTTGGTTCCCCACCTGACCCGGTTGGCCACTTCACCATGCAGGGAGGCCCGTCAACCTGCATTCTAACCACGAGTCTTTGCGCACTTCGCGCCGCTCGACCAACGTCCTTTTAGAGGTCGGGGTGACCACTTCGGTGGTCTTGCGCACCGCCCCTGCGCAAGGCGCGCGGAAGCACCGCGTTTCTTGTCGTGCGGGCCGGTTCGGTGCCTTGTGCCTTTTAGAATGCCCGCAATGTCCTATCTCGTGCTCGCTCGCAAGTTCCGTCCGAAAACCTTCGCTGAGATGGTCGGCCAGGGGCACGTGGTGCAGGCGCTCGAGAACGCACTGACCACGCAGCGCCTGCACCACGCCTACCTTTTCACCGGCACGCGCGGCGTGGGCAAGACCACGGTGTCGCGCATCCTGGCCAAGTCGCTCAACTGCCAGGGGCCGGACGGGCAGGGCGGCATCACCGCCACGCCGTGCGGCGTGTGCCAGGCCTGCCGCGACATCGACTCCGGCCGCTTCGTGGACTACACCGAGCTCGACGCGGCCTCCAACCGTGGCGTGGACGAGGTGCAGTCGCTGCTAGAGCAAGCCGTCTACAAGCCGGTGCAGGGCCGCTTCAAGGTCTTCATGATCGACGAAGTGCACATGCTCACCAACACCGCGTTCAACGCGATGCTGAAGACGCTCGAAGAGCCGCCCGAGTACCTCAAGTTCGTGCTGGCCACCACCGATCCGCAGAAGGTGCCGGTCACGGTGCTGTCGCGCTGCCTGCAGTTCAACCTGCGACCGATGGCGCCCGAGACCATCCTCGAACACCTGACCGGCGTGTTGCAGACCGAGCAGGTGCCGGCCGAGCAGCAGGCGCTGCGCCTGCTGGCACGTGCTGCGCGCGGTTCGATGCGCGATGCGCTCTCGCTGACCGACCAGGCCATCGCCTTCGGCAACGGCGAGCTGCTGGAAACCGGCGTGCGCCAGATGCTGGGCAGCGTGGACCGCGGCCATGTCTTCAAGGTGATCGAGGCGCTGGCACAGGGCGACGGCAAAACGGTGGTCGAGACGTCGGAGGCGCTGCGTGTCGACGGCATGTCCGCCGCCTCCACGCTGGAAGAAATGACGGCGGTGCTGCAGGCCATGGCCGTGCTGCAGGCCGTGCCTTCGCGCGCCGAATCGGCCGATTCGGCGACCGACCCCGACGCGGCCGACACGGCACGCCTTGCCGCGCTCATGCCGGCGGACGAAACCCAGTTGCTCTACAGCCTGTGCCTGCACGGCCGCGGTGAACTGGGCCTGGCGCCCGACGAATACGCCGCGCTCACCATGGTGCTGTTGCGGCTGTTGGCTTTCAAACCCTCTCAAGCGGCTGCCTCGACAGCCTCCCCGGAAAAAAAAACTCTGAATGAAGCTGCGGCCGCCGTGCCGCAGCCTGCCGCGCGGGCAACGCCCCCTGCGCCTGCCCCTGTGGCAGCGCCTGCGCCGGTGGTGGTCAGGCCACCCGCGGAGCCCCCGGTGGCAGCCGAGCCCGCACCCGCGGCACCGGCGCCCATGGCCCCCATGGCCCCCTCGGCGCCTTCAACGCAGTCAACGCCCGCAGGCCACCGGCTCTCCGTGGTCGACGAACCCCGCCATGCCGACCCCCACCCAGCCCCGTCGGACAACGCCGCCAAGGTTGTCGGCGTGCCGATTCGTGTGCAGCCCCCGCCGGGCGCGCGCGACGAGCCCCGCGCCGAAGGGCCGCGCGCCTTCACACACATTCCCCCCAGCGAGGATGGCGACTTCTGGTACGCCACGGTCACCCAGCTGGTCGCGTCCGAGGCTGTTGCCGCCCTTGCGCGCGAACTCGCGCTGCAGTCCCAGCTGGTGGGCCGCGACACCGACCAATGGATGCTGCGCATCGAGCGCGAAACGCTCAACCAGCCCTCCAGCCGCGAGAAGCTGACGGCGGCGCTGAACAACATCGGCCACAACGTCAAGCTGGCCATCGAGATCGGCGGCGTCATCGACAGCCCGGCGCGCCGCAACAAGCACGCGTCCGAAGAGCGCCAGCGGGTGGCCGAAGATGCCATCCTGAGCGACCCCGAGGTGCAGGCGCTGATGCGCGACTTCGATGCGAAGATCGTTCCCGGCTCGCTGAAACCGGTCTGATGGCCTGTCTCTCTTATCCTTCCCTCGTTTTCCAACCCATCTCAACCGATTAGGACCACACGATGTTCAATAAAGGACAACTGGCCGGCCTCATGAAGCAGGCGCAGGCAATGCAGGACAACCTCAAGAAGGCCCAGGAAGAACTGGCGCACATCGAGGTCGAAGGCGAATCCGGCGCCGGCCTTGTCAAGGTCGTCATGACCTGCAAGCACGACGTCAAGCGCATCACCATCGACCCCAGCCTGCTGGCCGACGACAAGGACATGCTCGAAGACCTGGTGGCCGCCGCCTTCAACGCCGCCGTGCGCAAGGCAGAGGAAACCAGCGAACAGAAGATGGGCAAGCTCACGGCCGGCATGCCCGGCATGCCACCCGGCATGAAGCTGCCGTTCTAATGGTGCTCCTCCGCGAAAGGCTCGGCTGACATGGCTGACGCCAGTTCGCTCGACGCATTGGTCGATGCGCTGCGCCGACTGCCCGGGGTCGGCGTCAAGTCGGCTTCGCGCATGGCGTTCCACCTGCTGCAGCACGACCGCGACGGCGCGCAGCTGCTTGCGCGCGCGTTGCAACAGGCCGCGGGCGACGTGCGGCATTGCGAGCTGTGCAACACCTTCACCGAGGCGCCCATCTGCAGCGTCTGCATGGACTCGCGGCGCGACGGCTCCAAGCTCTGCGTGGTCGAGACACCGGCCGACCAGGCTGCGCTCGAACGCACGGGCGCGTTTCGCGGCTACTACTTCGTGCTCATGGGCAAACTGAGTCCGCTCGACGGCATCGGGCCCAACGACATCGGCTTGCAGAAGCTCTTCGATCGCGCGCGCGACGGCACCGTGAGCGAAGTCATTCTGGCCACCAACTTCACCGCCGAAGGCGAAGCCACCGCGTATGTGATCGGTGAAGCGCTCAAGCAGCACGGCCTCACCGTCACGCGCCTGGCGCGCGGCGTGCCCGCGGGCAGCGAGCTGGAGTACGTCGATCTCGGCACCATCGCGCATGCGCTGGTGGACCGCCGCTAACCCACACACACAGACATGACTTTTTCATTGCTCACCGTCGCCTACTGGTGCGTGTTGATCGCATGCGTGCTGCCGTACTTCTCGGCCTGGGTCGCCAAGGCCGGCAGCTTCGGCCCGCGCGACAACGTGAATCCGCGCGACTGGGCCGCCAGGCAGAGCGGCTGGCGCGCACGCGCCAACAGTGCGCAAGCGAACAGCTTCGAAGGCCTGCCGTTCTTCATCGGCGCGGTGGTCATTGCGCACCAGCTGGGTGTGGTGCAGTCGCGCCTGGACCTGCTGGCCGTGGCCTACGTGGTGCTGCGCGTGATCTACGTCGGGCTGTACATCAAGGGCATCGGCGGTGCGCGCAGCGCGGTCTGGGCACTCGCGTTTCTGGTCAATATCGCGATACTTTTTCTGGGGCGTTGACCCTTTCGCGAAGGCTTCTCGGCGAGGTCTTCGTGTTTACGTGAAAACCCGCACGGGATCACCCCGATGCAGCGGCGTGGTGCGGCCCCTAAGCTGGATTCAGTCCACAAGAATCACAGAGCCCACAGGCACAGCTTCAGGCACCGTTTCATGCTTCATCGCCGCACCCTCATCACAGCCTCCGCCATTGCAGCCGCAACCATTGCGTTGCCGCGCGTGTTTGCGCAGCAGGCGAAGCTGGAGAAGACCAGGATCTCCATCGCCGTGGGCGGCAAGGCGGCGTTCTACTACCTGCCGCTCACCATCTCCGAACAGCTGGGCTACTTCAAGGCCGAAGGGCTCGATGTCGAAATTTCCGACTTTGCTGGCGGTGCACGTGCGCTCCAGGCGGTGGTCGGCGGCTCGGCCGATGTCTGCTCGGGCGCCTACGAACACACCATCAACCTGCAGGCCAAGAACCAGTTCTTTCAGGCCTTCGTGCTGCAGGGCCGCGCACCGCAGATCGCGGTGGGCGTCTCGACCAAGAACATGGCGGGCTACACCGGCATTCAGGATCTGAAGGGCAAGAAGATCGGCGTTTCGGCACCGGGCTCGTCGACCAACATGGTCGCCAACCTGGTGCTCTCGCGCGGCGGGCTCAAGGCCAGCGACGTGAGCTTCATCGGCGTGGGCGTGGCCGCGGGTGCGCTCACCGCGCTGCGCTCGGGCCAGATCGACGCCATCAGCAATACCGACCCGGTGATGACCATGCTCGAGCAGAAGGGCGACGTGAAGATCATCAGCGACACGCGCACGCTCAAGGGCACGCAGCAGGTGTTCGGCGGCACCATGCCGGCGGCCTGCCTGTACGCGTCGAGCGAGTTCATCCAGAAGAACCCCAACACCTGCCAGGCGCTGGCCAACGCCATCGTGCACGGCCTGAAGTGGCTGCAGACGGCCGGCCCCGGCGACATCATCAAGACCGTGCCCGAGACCTATTTGCTCGGCGACCGCGCGCTGTACCTGGCTTCATTCGACAAGGTGCGCGAATCGATCGCCACCGACGGCCTCGTGCCCACCGATGGCCCCAAGACCGCGTTGACGGCCATCGCCAGCTTCGACACCAGCGTGAAGGCCGACAAGATCGACCTTGCCAAGACCTACACCAACGATTTTGCTCGGCGCGCGAAAGACAGGTTCAAAGCCTGATTCCGAACGTCCCCGCGACCCGGCCCAGGCCGGGTTTTTTCTGCCTTGTCCGAACATGCACGCACATGCAAGACCGTGCCGGTACCTTCAAGACCATGCCTGACCACGCACTCGAGCTCCTCTCCATCAGCTGCACCTTTCACTCGAAGGACGATCCCGGCCAGCGCTACACCGCGGTGGCCGACACCACGCTGCGCATCAAGGCCGGCGAGTTCGTGTCGGTGGTCGGGCCCACGGGCTGCGGCAAGTCGACGCTGCTGAACGTGGGCGCGGGCCTGCTGGCGCCTTCGTCGGGCACGGTGAAGGTCTTCGGCCAGACGCTCGCGGGCACCAACACGCGCGCGGGCTACATGTTTCAGACCGAGGCGCTCATGCCCTGGCGCAGCGCCGTCGCCAACGTGATGGTGGGCCTGCAGTACCGGGGCGTGTCCGACGCCGATGCGCGCGAGCAGGCCGAGGCCTGGCTGTCGCGCGTGGGCCTGTCGGGCTTCGGCGACCGCTATCCGCACCAGCTCTCCGGCGGCATGCGCAAGCGCGTGGCGCTGGCGCAAACGCTGGTGCTCGACCCCGACATCATCCTCATGGACGAGCCCTTCAGCGCGCTCGACATTCAGACGCGCCAGCTGATGGAAAACGAAGTGCTCGACCTGTGGAGCGCCAAGAAAAAAGCGGTGCTCTTCATCACGCACGATCTGGACGAAGCCATTGCCATGAGCGACCGCGTGGTGGTGCTGTCCGCCGGGCCGGCGACGCACCCGATCGGCGAGTTCGCCATCGACCTGGCTCGCCCGCGCGACGTGGCCGAGGTGCGCACGCAGCCGCGCTTCGTCGAGCTGCACAGGCAGATCTGGGAGGTGCTGCGCGACGAGGTGCTCAAGGGCTATGCGCAGCAACTGAGAAAGGCTGCCTGATGGCCCGTTTCTCACGCATCGGACTGAACGAACGCAACGCGCGCTTCTGGCAACTGGCGCTGCTGGTGGTGATCTTGGTGGCGTGGCACCTGGCCTCGCGCAACCAGCAGTTCGCCTTTTTCGTGGGCGAGCCCATTCAGGTGGCGGGGCGCATCTGGAGTTGGTTCCTGCCGTTCGAGGTGCCGGCCAACGCGCTCTTTCCCGACGGGCTCAAGGGCAATGCCGACATCTACCTGCACCTGGGCACCACGCTGCTGGAAACGGTGCTGGCCTTCGGCATCGGCACGGTGCTCGGTCTGGCCTGCGGGCTGTGGCTGGCGCTCGCGCCCACGGCCAGCCTGATTCTCGACCCCTACATCAAGGCCGCCAACTCCATGCCCCGCGTGATCCTGGCGCCCATCTTCGCGCTGTGGTTCGGGCTGGGCATCTGGAGCAAGGTGGCGCTGGCGGTCACGCTGGTGTTCTTCATCGTGTTCTTCAACGTGTACCAGGGCGTGCGCGAGGTCAGCCCGGTGGTGCTGGCCAACGCGAAGATGCTGGGCGCCAACCAGCGCCAACTGCTGCGCACCGTGTACCTGCCGAGCGCGACGAGCTGGGTGTTCTCCAGCCTGCACACCTCCGTGGGCCTGGCCTTCGTGGGCGCGGTGGTGGGGGAGTACCTGGGCTCGGCGCGCGGCGTGGGCTACCTCATTCTTCAGGCCGAGGGCACGTTCGACGTCAACACCGTGTTCGCGGGCATCGTGGTGCTCACGGCCTTTGCGCTGCTGCTCGACGGCATCGTGGGGCTGGTCGAAAAGCGCCTCATGAAGTGGCAGCCCAGGACGGGCGAAACCGAGAAGCTGTAGCGGCCCCTCGCCATGCGATGATCCCGCGCGGCGCCGGAGGGGTGCCGCAACGATTCACGGGGGTATCAATGAGCCACGACCACCAGCGGGCCACAACCTTGCGCTCGCGCGACCAGGCGGCCAGGGTCTCGAACGAAGAGCTTTTCTTCGACCTGGTCTACGCGTTTTCCGTCACGCAGCTGTCGCACTACCTGCTGGACCACCTCACGCTGCTGGGCGCGCTCCAGACCCTGGTGATGTGGTTTGCCGTGTGGCTGGGCTGGCAGTACACGGCCTGGACCACCAACTGGTTCAACCCCGGCGCGCTGCGCATCCGCGGCGTGCTGTTCGCCATCATGCTGCTGGCCCTGGTGATGGCCTCGGCGCTGCCCGGGGCCTTTGCCGAGCGAGGGCTGGTGTTTGCGCTGTGCTTTGTGGGCATCCAGGCGGGGCGCACCTTCTGCATGCTGCTGTGCATCGGCGCGCACGATCCGCTCACGCCCAACTTTCGCCGCCTGCTGGCCTGGAACTGCGTGGCGGGCGTGTTCTGGATCGCCGGCGGCCTGGCCGAGGGGCCGGCGCGGCTGGCGTTGTGGGCGGGCGGCGTGCTGTGCGAATACGTCGCGCCGATGATCGGGCTGCGCTTTCCGGGGCTGGGGCGTTCGTCGACCCGGGAGGAATGGACCATCGACGGCGGCCACCTGGCCGAGCGCTGCCAGCTGTTCGTGATCGTGGCGCTGGGCGAGTCGGTGCTGGCCACCGGCATCGCCTTCGGGCACCACGCCGAATGGCATGCCATCGACCTGTTCGCGCTGATCGTGGGCTTCGCGGGCAGCCTGGCGATGTGGTGGATGTACTTCGACACCAGCGCCAAGGAGGCGACCCACGTCATCGAGCATTCGGCGGACCCGGGCGGCATCGGCGCCAAGTTTCACTACACCCACGTGATTCTGGTGGCCGGCATCATCGTGTGCGCCGTGGCCGACGAGCTGACCATCGGCGAGGGCGCGCACCATGCGGAGCTCAAGTACCTGGGCGCTCTGATCGGCGGGCCGGCGCTCTATCTTTTCGGCAATGCGCTGTTCAAGCGCGTGGTGCGCGGCTTCACGCCGCAGTCGCATCTGTACGGGCTGGGTCTGCTGGCGCTGCTGGCGGTCTTTGCGTCGCACCTGACGGTGATGGCGGTCGGCACGCTGACCACGGCCATCATGATCGGCGTGGCCGCGCTGGAGGCGGTGGTGCGGCGCAGGGCGTTGGCGGCGCAGGCCCATTGAAAGGCTGACGGGCCGAAGAAGCGCTGACGCCGCGAGGCTCGGCGCTCGAGTTCAGCGTTTGAGTTCAGCGCTTGAGTTCAGCGTTTGTTTTTGGCCGGCGTACCGCCGCGCTTCTCGCGCACCACCTGCTGCTTGCTGCTGGCCGGCACCTTGACCACCTTGGCGCCGCGAGGCGCAGCCGCCTTGCCGGGCGCGCCGCCACGCCGCGGTGCAGCGGCGGCCGTGTGCGACACGGGCCGCACACCGGTGCCCACGCGTGCCGCCACCGGCGCGCGAATGGGCAGGTACACCACCACGCTGTAGCCGCGCTTGAACGCGTGGTTCTGCTGCACGTCGTTCCACTCGGCCACGGCCGCGGGCTTGAGGTTGTAGCGGCGCGCAATGCTCGCGACGTTGTCCGAGCGGCCGGCCTTCACGGTGGTGCGGCGCGTGACGATCTCGGGCTGAAAGCTCAGGTGGCCGTCGTCGGCCACCACGGCGGCCACGTCTTCCTTCACGCGGGCGCTGCGCGGCACGATGAGCGTGGAGCCCGCCTTGATGAGCATGCGCGGGGGCACGTTGTTGAGCGCGCGCAGGTCGTTCTCGCTCATGCCCGAGCGCTGGGCGGCGTCGGCCACCGTCATGGTGGTGGGCACCACCCAGGCCGTCCAGCTGGCGTACTGGCCTTGCGAGTAGGCGTCGAAGTTGCGCTGGAACACGGCCGCGTTGTCCCAGGGCAGCAAGATTTGCGGCGTGCCGGCGGCGATCAGCACCGGCTTGTGCGCGGCCGGGTTCAGCGCGCGAAAGTCGTCCAGCCGCACGTCGGCCAGCTTGGCGGCCAGTTCCACGTCGAGGTCGCGCGTGAGCGTGACGGTCTGAAAGTACGGATGGTTGGCAATACCGGCAGTTCGGTGTTGAACGCCTGCGGATTGGCCACGATGTTCTTCACGGCCTGCAGCTTGGGCACGTACATGCGCGTTTCGGCGGGCATGGTGAGGTCGCTGTAGGTGGTGGGCAGCCCCAGGCGCTGGTTCTTGGCGATGGCGCGGCTCACGCTGCCTTCACCCCAGTTGTAGGCCGCCAGGGCCAGTTGCCAGTCGCCGAACATGCCGTAGAGCTTTTGCAGGTAGTCCAGCGCGGCGCGGGTGGAGGCCAGCACGTCGCGGCGGTCGTCGCGAAAGATGTTCTGCTTCAGGTCGAAGTCGTTGCCCGTGGCCGGCATGAACTGCCACATGCCCGCGGCGCGTGCGCTGGACACGGCCTGCGGATTGAACGCGCTCTCGATGTAGGGCAGCAGCGCGAGCTCGGTCGGCATGTTGCGGCGCTCGAGTTCCTCGACGATGTGAAAGATGTACTTGTCGGAGCGCGCGGTCATGCGCTGGATGTAGTCGGGCCGGCTGGAGTACCACTGCTCGCGGTCGCGCACCAGGTCGCTTTCGAGGTTGGGCATCTTGAAACCGCGGCGAATGCGGTCCCACATGTCCGTGGGCGGGGCGAGGGTGACGACGCTTCGGTTCGGCGTCTGGCCGTTGGACAGCGGCGAGAGGGCGCTGCGCGGATAGACCGGTGTGGCGGTGCCGGCGGCGCCGGTGCCACCGGGTTGGGTTGAAGACGAGGAGGGAGCGGAGCCGTTGTTCGTGCCCGCGCAGCCCGCGAGCATCAGTGAACCTGCAAGGCAGGTGGCAGCGAAAAATTTCATCGGAAGTCGTTTTTCCATTGGCGCAGCGCGGCGAACACATCGGCTTCGGCTGCATCGGCAGCCAGCTTGGCGTGGGCACGCACCGCTCGAAGGACAGTGGCTTCGCGGCTGCGAAGAAAGGGGTTGATCCGGCGCTCGGTGGCCAGTTGCGAAGGCAGCGTGGGCTGCCCCTGCGCGCGCAGGCTTTCGCAGTGCGCGTTGTAGTGAGTCAGTTCGGCGTTGCCCGGTTCCACCGCCCGGGCAAAACGCAGGTTAGAAAGTGTGTATTCATGGGCGCAGCACACACGCGTGTCGCCGGGCAGCGCAGCCAGCGCGTCGAGCGATGCCAGCATCTGCGCCGGTGTGCCTTCGAACAGGCGCCCGCACCCGCCGGAGAACAGCGTGTCGCCACAGAAAAGCAACGGCGCCTGTTGGGGCGCCGCGGGCAGAAAGTAGGCGATGTGCCCGGCCGTGTGGCCCGGCACGTCGATCACCCGAAAGCGCAGGCCCAGCAACTCGGACCCCTCGGCCACGTCTCCCTGCACGAGCGGGGTGAACGGCTCGGGGATGCGCTCCCGCGCGGGGCCCCATACCGGCGCGCCGGTGGCGGTGTGCAGCGCCGCCACGCCGCCGGTGTGATCGGCATGGTGGTGCGTGACTAGAATCGCGGCCAGTTGCAGCTTGTGGCGCGCCAGCGCGTCGAACACCGGTTGAGCATCGCCCGGATCCACCACGATGGCGTGGGATCCGTCGTGCAGCATCCAGATGTAGTTGTCGGCAAAGGCGGGCAGCGGAACAAGGGTCATGAGCGGTCAAATTATAGGTTTGCATGATTGGTTCGCGACCCCCCCCGGGCGCTACCTGCTGGCCTGGGAGCAGGCCCAGTTCGACCAGGCGGTGGCCGACGTGTTCGGCTATCACGCGCTGCAGCTGGGCGCGGCCGAGGTCGACGCCCTGCGCACCAACCGGATGCCGCACCGCTGGCTGGCGCTGGACGACCCGGCGCGCGGCGCCAGGGCAGCCCTGCTGAGCGACTTTGCGGCGCTGCCGTTCGCAGCCAACAGCCTCGACCTGGTGGTGCTGCCGCACGCGCTGGAGCTCAGCCCCGACCCGCACGCCACCCTGCGCGAGGTCGAGCGCGTGCTGGTGCCCGAAGGCCGCGTGGTGATCTGCGGGCTCAACCCGACCAGCCTGTGGGGCATGCGGCAGCGCCGCGCGCACCTCTACCGGCGGCTGGGCATCGGCGATCTCTACCTGCCCGAGGGCGGCGAGTTCATCGGCTACTGGCGCATGCGCGACTGGTTGCGGCTGCTGAGCTTCGAGGTGGAGTCGGGCCGCTTCGGCATCTACCGCCCCGCGGTGCGCAGCGAGGCGTGGCTGGAGCGCGCGCGCTGGATGGACGCCGCCGGCGAGCGCTGGTGGCCGATTTTCGGCGCGGCCTACTTTCTGGTGGCGGTGAAGCGGGTGCGCGGCATGCGCCTGCTGAGCGCCGACTGGCGCCGTGCCACCGCGCGAACCACCGCGCCCGTGCCCATCGCGGGCAAGGTGCACCGCAGCGACGCCGGCGAGCGCTGAATCGCACCGAATCCGGCAATCGAAAATGACAGCAACGCAGACAGAAGGAAAAGTCAGTTTGAACGAAGTAGTGATCTACACCGACGGTGCCTGCAAGGGCAACCCCGGCCCCGGCGGCTGGGGTGCCTGGCTGAAGTCGGGCACCACCGAAAAGGACCTGTTCGGCGGTGAACTCGACACCACCAACAACCGCATGGAGCTGACCGCCGTCATCGAGGGCCTGGCCGCGCTCAAGCGGCCCTGCAAGGTGCTGCTGTACCTCGACAGCCAGTACGTGCGCAAGGGCATCACCGAGTGGATCCGCGGCTGGAAGGCCAAAGGCTGGATGACCGCCAGCAAGCAGCCCGTGAAGAACGTCGAGCTCTGGCAGCGGCTGGACAAGCTGGTGGCCGAAGGCGGCCACCAGATCGAGTGGCGCTGGGTGAAGGGCCACTCGGGCGATCCGGGCAACGAGCGCGCCGACATGCTGGCCAACAAGGGCGTGGACAAGGCGCTGGGGCGCATCTGAAACTGCGCTAGAGTGCCCGGGAACACTCGGCAAAGGGCATGGATGTTGCTTGGATGTTCACCCACGCCAACGGCCGATCGTGGCCACCCATCCGTTTTGCAGCATGAACTTCGACTACTCCACCGATGCGGTCGAACCCGGCCAGCGCTTCGACTACTGGAGCGACGTGGTGTGCAGCCATTTCATTCCCGCCAAGAGCCGGGTGCCCGACCGGGCGCATTTCAACGCGCGCTTTTCGGTGCGTTCGCTGGCAAGCCTCACCCTCGCCGAAATGTCGTCGCCGCGCCATCTGTGGGAGCGTGACGCCCAGCATCTGCGCAGCGGGCCCAACGAAGACTTCATGCTGAGCCTGATGGTGTCTGGCCACGGCGTGCTGTCGCAGTCGGGCCGGCGCGTGGTGCAGCGCAGCGGCGACATCGTGCTGTACGACGCCGCGCGGCCCTTCACCTTCGACCTTGCGCCCGAGTCGACGCTGCTGGTGCGCATTCCACGCAAGCAGTTGCTGTGCCGCGTGCCCGAGGCGCACAACCTCACGGCCATGCACCTGGCCGAAGGGCATCCCGTCGCCAGGCTGCTGGCCAACATGATCCGCGAGGCCGCGGTACTCGACCTGGCGGGGCGCGACGGCATGCAGGCCAGCATTGCCAGTTCGCTGCTCGACATGCTGTCGGCCGCATTGCAGGTGCAGGTGGAAGGCGCCGATGCCGCCACGTCCGCGCACGGTGCGCTGTTCCAGAAAACGCGCGACTACATCGTGGCGCACCTGGACGACTGCGAACTGGACGTCGAGCAGATCGCGCGGGCGCAGCACGTCTCGGCCCGCACGCTGGCGCGTGTGTTTGCCGAGCAGGGCACCACGCCGATCCAGTGGCTGTGGCGGCAGCGGCTCGAAGCCAGTCACCGCGCGCTGCTCGAAGGCCGGGTGCGGCAGGTCACGCAGGCGGCCTTCCAGTACGGCTTCAGCGACATGTCGCACTTCTGCCGGGTCTTCAAGAAGGCCTATGGCGTCACGCCGCAGACGCTCCTGCGCCGGCACTGAGCGCCCGGCACCCACGTGATGGGCTGGCGGTTCCAGCCCATCGCCTTGGCGCAGGCAGCCAAGCCTGCGCCGCCGTTGCTCCCTATCGTGAAGCCAACCCTTCACGCATGGAAACGACGATGCAACTCCCACCCCCCGCAGAGACGGTCGATGTCGCGGCGCTGGCCCGCTGCGCGGCCCTGAACCTGAGCGCCGACCGCCTCGCGGCCGTCGGAGCCATCCTGTCCGCCTGGATTCCCGCAGCCAATGAACTGAGCCGCAAGATGAGCGACCCGGCGCACCAGTCTCTGATGCCGGTCACCGCCTTCGCGCACGCGCACGAACCGTCGGAGGATGCGGAATGAGCGACGTCCTCGATCTCACGCTGGCGCAGGCCGCTCGCATGGTGCGGGAGCGCAAGCTCTCGCCGGTCGAACTGGTCGAGGCTTCGCTGGCGCGCATCCGGGCGCACGACGGCGTGCTCAAGTCCTTCATCACGGTGTTCGAGGAGCAGGCGATGCAGGTGGCCCGCGCGGCCGAACTGCTGTCGGGCGCAGGCCACGAACTGGGTCCGCTGCAGGGCATTCCGCTGGCGCTGAAAGACAACGTCGCCGTGCGCGGCACCCGCACCACGGCGGGCAGCAAGATCCTGTCCGGCTGGCTGCCCGAGGCCGATGCCACGGTCACCACGCGGCTGCGGCAAGCCGGCGCCGTCTTCATCGGCAAGACCAACATGCACGAGTTCGCCTGGGGCGGAACCTCGGCCAATCCGCACTACGGCGCGGTGCGCAACCCCTGGGATCCCGCGCGCTTTCCCGCGGGCTCCAGCGGCGGTTCGGCGGTGGCGGTGGCGGCGCGTTTCTGCTTCGGCGCCATCGGCACCGACACGGGCGGATCGATCCGGTTGCCGTCGGCCGTCAACGGCATCGTCGGCCTGCGCCCCACGTATGGCCGCGTGAGCAACCACGGCGTGGTGCCGCTGGCCTGGAGCATGGACACGGTCGGCCCGATGACGCGCACCGTCGAAGACTGCGCGCTGATGTTCGGCGCCATCGCCGGCTTCGACGCGAAAGACGCGGGGAGCACGCCGCGCACCACCGACGACTACCTGAAAGACCTGGCCGGCGGGTGCAGGCACCTGCGCATCGGCGTGGTGCCCGGCTACTTCTTCGAGCATCTGCAGGCGCCTGTGCATGACGCGGTGAAAGAAGCGCTGGCCACCTTCGTCGACATGGGCGCGCAACGGGTGGACATCGACATCCACAACATCCACGGCAACATCTCGGCCCAGCTCACCATCGAGTCGGCCGAGCCCAGCACCTACCACCAGCGCAGCTTGCGCGAGCGGCCCGAAGACTACGGCGACGACGTGCGCACGCTGCTGGAGGCCGGAGAGCTGCTGCTGGCCACGCAGTACCTGCAGGCGCAGCGCTACCGCGCGTTGCTGCGCAGCGAGTTCATGGAGGCGTTTCGCAAGGTCGATGTGTTCATCTGCCCGTCGCTTCCTTTCGTGGCCACCCGCGTGGGGGAGACCCGCGTGGAGATCGTGCCGGGGCAGCCCGAAGACATGCTCTCCGCCATCATGCAGTTCACCGGCGTGGCCAGCCTCACGGGCCTGCCGTCGCTGAACGTGCCCTGCGGCTTCGACCCCGACGGGCTGCCCATCGGCATGCAGATCATCGGCCGGCCCTTCGCCGAGGCCACGCTGCTGCGCGCGGGCCATGCCTTTCAGCTCGCCACCGGCTTTCACCGCCGCGCGCCCGCGCTGGGCTGACGCCTCGCGCTGGCCGAACCAGCACATACGGATGGCGCTGCGAGCCAAGCGCTGGCAGCCACCGCCCGATACCTTCAATGGGCAGCTTTCACATCTCATCCTTTCAACGACCGGAGTCTTCCAGCCATGTCGAACAACCCTCTGCATTACCTCGAGCTTCTTGAAGTCGGCCGCCTCATCCAGTCTCGCGAGTTGTCTTCGGTCGAGGTCACGAAGGCGCAGTTCGCGCGCATCGACGAGGTCGACGGCGCGCTGAAGAGCTATGTGCGCGTGATGACCGATTCGGCCTTGGCCGAAGCGGCGCGTGCCGACGCCGAGATTGCCAAGGGGGAGCTGCGCGGCCCGCTGCAGGGCGTGCCGGTCGGCGTGAAAGACCTGTGCTGGACCGCGGGCGTGCCCACCGCCGCGGGCATGACCCTCTACAAGGACTTCGTGCCCACCGAAGACGGCACCGTGGTGCGCAAGCTGCGCGAGGCAGGCGCCGTCATTCTCGGCAAGCTGCAGTTGACCGAGAGCGCGTATGCCGATCACCACCCCTCGGTGTCGCCGCCGGTCAATCCGTGGAATGCGGCGCACTGGCCGGGCGTGTCGTCCAGCGGCTCCGGCGTGGCCACGGCCGCAGGCCTGTGCTACGGCTCGCTCGGCACCGACACCGGCGGCTCCATCCGCTTTCCGTCGGCCGCCAACGGCCTCACCGGCCTGAAGCCCACCTGGGGCCGCGTGAGCCGCTACGGCGCCTTCGAGCTGGCGGCCACGCTCGACCACATCGGCCCCATGACGCGCAGCGCGGCCGACGCGGGCGCCATGCTCGGTGCCATTGCCGGTGCCGACGCCAAAGACCCGACTGCGAGCCTGCTGCCCGTGCCCGATTACCTCGCCGGCATCGGCAAGGGCCTGGCCGGCGTGCGCGTGGGCATCGATACCCGCTGGACCACCGAAGGCGTGGATGCGCCGACGCGCGCGGTGCTCGACGCGGCCATTGCGGCCGTGAAGGCGCTGGGCGCACAGGTGCACGAAGTGAGCTTCCCCGACCCCGCCCAAGCCATCGACGACTGGTTTCCGCTGTGCGGCATCGAAGCCGCCGTGGTGCACGAGAAGACCTACAGCGAGCGCAAGGACATGTACGGTCCGGCCGTCGCCGGCCTGGTCGAACTCGGCCTCGCGCAGCGCGGTGTCGACTACCAGAAGATCGTGCTGCGACGCCACGACTTCAGCGGCAAGGTGAGGGCGATGTTCGAGGGCATCGACCTGCTGCTGATTCCCGCCACGGGCATCGCGTCGCCCACCATGGAGCGCATGTCGCAGATGGGCGTCGATGCCGATCTGATGGCCGCGATGCTGCGCTACACCTGCCCCTTCGACATGACCGGCAGCCCCACGATCACGTTGCCGGGCGGCTTCACCGCGGCCGGCATGCCGGTGGCCTTCCAGTTCGTGGCGCGCCACTTCGACGAGGCGCTGCTGGTGCGTGCGGGCGCAGCCTTTCAGCAGGCGACCGACTGGCATCGCAAGCACCCGGCGCTCTGAATTTTTTCCTTCCTTTTTTCATCCCTCGAAAGCATCACCATGAAACTACATCACGCGCTTTTCTCTCTGGGTTGCACGGTAGCCCTGGCCACCTCCACGCTGGGCACTTCCGCCTGGGCGGCCGACCCGCTGAAAGTCGGCCTGATGGAAGACGTCTCGGGCGATCTCGCCTTCATGGGCAAGCCCAAGCTGAACGGTTCGCTGCTTGCGGTGGAAGAGATCAACAAGGCCGGCGGCATCATGGGCCGGCAGATCGAGCTGATCCACCTCGACCCGCAGGGCGACAACGCGCGCTACCAGGAGTTCACGCGCCGCCTGCTGAGCAAGGACAAGGTCGACGTGCTCATCGGCGGCATCACCTCGGCCTCGCGCGAGGCCGTGCGCCCTATCGTCGACCGCACGCAAACGCCGTACTTCTATACCAACCAGTACGAAGGCGGCGTGTGCGACGCCAACATGATCAGCATGGGCGCGGTGCCCGAGCAGCAGTTCTCCACGCTCATTCCGTACATGGTCGAGAAGTTCGGCAAGAAGGTGTACGTGGTGGCGGCCGACTACAACTTCGGCCAGATCAGCGCGGAGTGGAACCGCTCCATCCTGAAGGACATTGGCGGCACCGTGGTGGGCGAGGAGTTCATTCCGCTGGGTGTGTCGCAGTTCGCGCAGACCATCCAGAACATCCAGAAGGCCAAGCCCGACTGGCTGCTGATGCTCAACGTGGGCGCCGCGCAGGACTCGTTCTTCGAGCAGGCCGCCGCCGCCAAGCTGAACCTGCCGATGGGCTCGTCGGTGAAGGTGATGCTGGGCTTCGAGCACAAGCGCTTTGCGCCGCCGGCGCTCAACCGCATGCACGCCACGGCCAACTGGTTCGAGGAAATCGATTCGCCCGCCGCCACCGACTTCAAGAAGCGCTGGCACGCCAAGTTCCCCAACGAGCCGTACATCAACGACATGGGCTACAACGCCTACAACACGCTCTACATGTACAAGACCATGGTGGAGAAGGCCAAGTCGACCAAGCTGGCCGACCTTCGCAAGGTGATTGCGGCGGGTGAGGCCTGCATCGAGGCGGGCGAGGGCAAGATCTGCATCGACCCCAAGAGCCAGCATGCCTCGCACCAGATGCGGCTGATTGCGGTGGACGAGAAGCACAAGGTCAATGTGCTGAAGGACTACGGAACCATCCAGCCGTACTGGCTCGGCAAGATCGGTTGCGACCTCACGAAGAACAACGACAAGAAGCAGTACACGCCTTCCGATCTGCCGAAGAAGTCCTGACACCCCCGCCCACAGGAGCTTGCGGTGTTCGCCGAAATCTTCTCTTTCTTCTACCAGTTCGCGGACGTGTTCGCGTTTCTCATCCTGTCGGCCGCCGGCCTGGCGATCGTGTTCGGGATGATGGGCGTGATCAACATGGCGCACGGCGAGTTCATCATGTGCGGGGCCTACGTGACGGTGGGCCTGGTGCATGCGGGCTTTGCGCTGCCGCTCGCGCAGCTGTGCGGCACGCTGGCCGCCGGGCTCATCGGCGTGCTGCTGGAGTGGAGCCTGGTGCGCAAGCTCTACAAGCGTCCGCTCGACTCGCTGCTGGCCACCTGGGGCCTGAGCCTGATCGTCACGCAGGGCATGCTGCTGACGGTGGGCTCGTCGGTCACCGGCATCGGCACGCCCGAAGGCAGCTTCGTGGTGGGCGGCTACACCTTCTCCGTGTACCGCATGGTGTTGTTCGCGGCGGCCGTGGCGGTGCTGGGCGGCATCTACGTGGTGTTCATGCGCACCCGCTTCGGTGTGCATGCGCGCGCAACCATGCAGAACGCCAGCATCGCGCAGGCCACCGGCGTGCGCACGGGGCGGGTGTATGCGCTGAGCTTTGGCATCGGCGCGGCGCTGGCCGGGCTGTGCGGCGCGCTCTATGCGCCCACCATGACGCTGATTCCGACCATGGGCGCGGCCTTTCTGGTGGAGAGCTTCGTCACGGTGGTGGTGGGCGGTGCCAACGTGCTGCTGGGCACTGCGCCGGCCGGCATTCTGCTGGCGGTGGTGCGCACCGGGCTGAACGGTTGGGGCGGGCAGATCGTGGGGCAGATCGGCATGCTGCTCGCCGTGATCGTCGTCATTCGCATCCTGCCTGAAGGGGTGTCGGGCTGGCTGGCCCGGCGCACCCGCTGAACTTGTTGAATCGACGGAGTTTCACTGCATGTTCCAACTCATCAACGGCCCGCAGACGCTCGGCAGCACGCGCGCCTTCTGGCTTCCCTTCATCGCGGTGCTTGCTGCAGTGCTGCTGTACCCCGCCTTCGCCGATGCCTACGACGTGGGCAACATGGCCTACCTGCTGACCTGGGTCTTCATGGCCATGGGCCTGTGCCTGGTGTGGGGCTACGGCGGCATGCTGTCGTTCGGGCAGACGCTGTTCTTCGGCATTGCGGGCTACGGCTACGGCGTGCTCGCCATCAACCTGGGCGGCGAGGCGGGCACCACCTTCGTGGCGCTTCTGGGGGCCTTGGCCCTCGCGGCGCTGGCGGCGGCGGTGCTGGGCTACTTCATGATCTGGGGGCGCGTGGGCGGCGTGTTCTTCGGCATCGTCACGCTGTCGGCCACGCTGGTGCTGGCCTTTTTTCTGGGGCAGACGGCGGGGCCCGAATGGCACATTGGCAGTGCGCGGCTCAACGGTTTCAACGGCATGAAGGACATGGCGCCGCTGAACCTGCCGTTGCCCGGCGGTGAAGCGCTGTACTTCGATGGCATGGCGCTCTACTACCTGGTGGTGGGGCTCATTCTGGTGGTGTACATCGGCCTGCGCATGCTGCTGAACTCGCGCTTCGGCAACGTGGTGGTGGCGGTGCGCGAAGACCCGCAGCGTGCCGAGCTGCTGGGCTACGACGTGCGCAAGTACCAGCTGGCGACCTTCGTCATCGGCTCCGCGCTCGCGGGCCTGAGCGGCGTGCTCTACACCTCTTGGGGCCAGTTCATCACCCCGGCCAGCATCGGCCTGCCGGCGGCGGCCATGCCCATCGTGTGGGTGGCGTTTTCGGGGCGGGGGGACATCACGGCCACGCTGGTGGGTTCGTTCCTGGCGCTGTGGGCGTTCCAGACGATCACGGTGTACAGCCAGCAGGCGGCGCTGCTGTTGATGGGCGCGATGCTGTTGTGCACGGTGATGGTGGCGCCGCAGGGCTTCGTCATCGGCGTGGTGCAGGCGGTGCGGCGGTTGTTCGCGCGGCGTACCGGTGCAGCGGTAGGAACGGTAGGAGCGGCGCCGCCAGCGGTGCCACCCGTTGTGCAAGACGCTCAGGAGGCCCGCGCATGACCGCCTTGCTCGAAACCCGTTCGCTCACCAAGCACTTCGGCGGCCATGCGGCGGTGTCCGACGTGAGCCTGTCGGTCACGCAGGGCGAAATTCATTGCCTCATCGGCCCCAACGGTGCGGGCAAGAGCACGTTGTTCAAGCTGATCGTGGGCACGCACGAGCCCACGTCGGGCCACATCGCCTTTCAGGGGGCGGACGTGACGGGCCAGCGCCCGTTCCAGCGCGTGCAGCAGGGCATGAGCATCAAGATGCAGGCGCCCAGCGTGTTCAAGGAGCTGCCGGTGCGCCAGAACCTCCACATCGCGCTGCAGCATCACGTGGCGGGGCATGCGGCGCTGACGCGAGAAGAAGACCGGTTGCTGGAGCTGCTCGACCTGTCGGCCGATGCGAAGAAGCTGGCCGGCGAGCTGGCGCATGGGCAGCAGCAGTGGCTTGAAATTGGCATGGCGCTGGCGCTCAAGCCGGTGCTGTTGTTGATGGACGAGCCCACGGCCGGCCTGTCGCCCGAAGAGACATTCAAGACCGGTGAGCTCATCCAGAAGCTCAACGCCGAAGGCATGACGGTGTTGGTGGTGGAGCACGACATGGCGTTCATTCGTCAGATTGCGCAGCGTGTGACGGTGCTGCATTTCGGCAAGGTGTTCGCAGAGGGGTCCATCGGCGAAGTCATCGCCGATCCGCGCGTGGCGGAGATCTACCTTGGGAAGGCTCATGACTGAACGGGCTCTGCCTTCCCTTGTTCTTTTTGTGTGTGTTGAGCGCTTTTGTTCAGGGCGACTCCCACGCCGACGGGGTGCCTTGCTCCGCGAATGTCCCCCGCTTCGCTCCTCCTTTATTTCGCTGCGCAAGGCACCCCATCGGCGTGGGCGTTGTTCAGAGCCGGGGTTGATCGTGCGATCACCAGCAGCGTGCCCCAGTGCACAGGGCGTCGGGTACTCCCCGCAGCGAAATAAAGGAGGAGGCCGCAGGCCGGGGGACATTCGCGGAGGGGAGTACCCGGCGGCCTTTGCACGCGCCCTGAAAACGAGCGCCCCGAAACAGCAGCGGCCCAAAAACAAACAACAACCAAAGGAACACTGACATGGTCCTGGACGTACAAGCACTGCAAGCCAGCTACGGCGCCACGCCGATCCTGCAAGGCGTCGACCTGCAGGTGCGCAAAGGCGAAATCGTGAGCCGCCTCGGACGCAACGGCGTCGGCAAGACCCTGCCTCGTATACACATCTCCGCGCCCCCGAGACGC
>NNBV01001558.1_pt1 | contig 22130 bp, 19 predicted proteins | sample 1173771 | NCBI WGS metagenome assembly NNBV01 (sample SAMN07173938, study PRJNA388173) | plant metagenome | isolation source: symbiotic tissue sample KVS11 | place: Norway: Troms, Kvaloya island | reverse complement strand
ATGTTACTGTTTTTTACCATCCTCGCTACAGTTACATTTCAAATCGGGCTTTGTTGTTTCTGTTTTTACAAGAAGCAAGTTCCGGCTTCACGCCAGAATCTGCAATTCATTTAACGCAAATCAGGAAGTTTATCTGCTTTCGTTCACAAGACATCTGATCATCTGCTAACTTGCAGGCTCATTTTTTTATTTATTGTGAACTACCTTTCAGCAGAATCCCTTTCCAAGTCATTTCATGACCGTTGGCTTTTTCGTGACATCACTCTTGGTATTGGCCAGGGTGAAAAACTTGCCCTTGTAGGTGAGAACGGAACCGGCAAATCCACTCTTTTAAAGATACTTACCGGTGAACTAAGTTCGGATTCCGGCGGTGTAAGCTTACGCGAAGGAATCAAATTAGGATACCTTACCCAGCAGCCCAACGTGGCGGGCAATCTCTCCATCAACGATATTCTGTTTGATGATAAAAATCTGGTGGCCAAAGTGGTAAAGGAATACGAAGACTGTATTCATCACCCTGAAACTTCGCCCGAGCGCATGCAAAAGGTGCTGGAGCAAATGGAGGAACTCAATGCCTGGGATTATGATGCGAAAGTACAGGAAGTAACGGGCAAGCTCGGTATTACTAACCTGGAGCAGCGTTTCGATGAACTTTCGGGAGGTCAGCGCAAGCGTATATTTCTTGCTCAGCTGCTGCTTTCCGATCCTGATCTGATCATTATGGATGAGCCCACTAACCATCTTGACCTTGAAGCGATTGAATGGCTGGAGTCGTACCTTTCCGGGCAGAACATTACCCTGATCATGGTGACTCACGACCGGTACTTTCTGGATAATGTGGCGAAAGAAATCCTGGAACTCGATCGTGGAAAGATCTATCGCTATAAAGGAAACTATGCCTACTTCCTCGAAAAGAAATCGGAGCGTGAAGAGATGCTGAAAACCGAAATCGGTAAGGCACGTCAGTTGTTGAAGAAAGAATTGGAATGGATGCGCAAGCAGCCCCGTGCGCGTGGTACAAAAGCAAAGTATCGCATCGATGCCTATTATGAATTAGAGCAGAAGGCTTCACAAAATCTGAAGAAAGACAAGCTGGAACTGGATATACAGGAAGCACGTCAGGGAGGCAAAGTGCTGGAATTACACCATGTCACCAAAGGATTTGGCGGCCGCAATCTGGTGGAAGATTTCTCTTATGTATTTAAGAAGAAAGACCGTATTGGTATTGTAGGCAAGAATGGAATTGGTAAGTCCACGTTCCTCAATCTGATCACACAAGGATCGAAGCCCGATAAAGGCGAAGTGATTCCGGGAGTGACCACCAAGATGGGCTACTTCACGCAGGAGACCGAAGACCTGAATCCGGCTCACCGTATTATTGAAGAGATCAAAGAGATTGCAGAGTTCATCACACTGGCGGACGGCACTTCGTTGTCGGCATCACGATTCCTCGAATTGTTTTTATTCCCGCCCGAAAAGCAATATACGTTTATTGACAAGCTGAGCGGTGGCGAGAAGAAACGTCTGCAGTTGATGAAGATTCTGATCACGAATCCCAACTTCCTGATACTGGATGAGCCTACCAATGATTTTGATATCGATACACTGAATGTGCTGGAAGACTTCCTTGAAAAATTCAATGGCTGTCTTGTGCTGGTATCGCATGATCGTTATTTTATGGATCATTTAGTGGAAGAACTTTTTATTTTTGAAGGAGAAGGCAAGATCCGTAAGTTCAATGGAAATTATTCAGACTACCGTGCTGAATTAGAAGAGATTGAAGAAGCCCGTCTGCAGGCCGAGAAGAAACCAAAGACAGTAAAAGCAGCAGCCGTTGCTGATGACTCAAAGAAGAAACAAGCTACCTTCAAAGAGAAGAAAGAGCATGAAGATCTTCAGAAGGAGATTCAATTGCTGGAAAAAGAAAAGACAGAGCTTACCAATAAGCTGAGCACATCAGGCATCAGTAATGAAGAGCTGATTAAAATATCCAAGCGCATAGAAACGATTGCCTCTGATGTAGATGAGAAAACGCTTCGCTGGCTGGAGTTAGATGAAGTGATCAACTAAGACTACAGCATGAAGAAGTTCCTCAAATGGTTTGCCGGAATTATTCTTGTTCTGTTTCTGATGGTTGTTTATCTGGTGGGGCCGTTGGACCGAACACCATTAAAGGATCAGCCTTTTTATAAAATGATGATGACTAAGCTGGATACACTGAAGCCTTCGGTGTATCCGCCTGCTCATGCCATAAAGGTGGGTTGGAGCAATGCGAACATCACGCCCTCGTATGCCATGCCTATGGCGGGGTACACACCCCGACCAGAGTTTAAGTCCGTTCACGATTCACTTTATGCACGCATTCTTGCTATCGATAACGGAAGCCTCACTTCTTACCTGATCAGCACCGACCTGATGTTGTTTCCTCCGGCATTGAAAGCGCGCATCAATGACAAACTGGAAGCAGCCGGAATGAAAAACTATTTTCTCTATTTATCCTCCACACATACCCACAATGGAGTAGGAGGGTGGAACGATAGTCTACTTGGTAATTTAGTATTAGGCACCTATCACGAGGAATGGGTAGAATGGGCGGCACAGACCATCGTTAATAAAATGATGGAAGCCAATGCCTCAAAGATAAACTCCACCTTATCTTATTTTGAAAGCGATGTATCGGAATGGGTAGAGAACAGGATTGCCTTTGACCAGGGAACGATTGATGGAAAGCTAAGGGGTATTTCAGTTAACCGGCAAGATGGCACGAAAGGTATTCTTTTCACTTTCGGAGCACATGCCACGTCTATCAGTAAAAAATTACTTGAACTCTCCGGGGATTATCCTGCTGAAACAATTAAGCGACTGAAGACCAAGGGGTGGAACTTCGGAATGTACATGGCGGGTATGGTGGGCAGTCACCGTTTCAAATGGATGCCTGAGAATGATTTTGATGAAGTATCCCGTGCGGCTGACATCCTGGTTTCAAAAATGGATTCGTTGTCTTTTATTCCTGCTGGAGATTCTCTTACAATTAAAGCGACTCATGTTCCTATCGAGTTTGGTCCATCTCAGTTACGTATCGATAAAAACTGGAAAGCACGTGACTGGGCTTTTCGTGCATTGGCCGATCCGCTCAAGGGCGAGCTTACCTTTTTAGAGATCGGTGATTTTATTTTCGTTGGTACACCCTGCGATTTCTCAGGGGAGATATTTACCAATGAGAAACTAAATGAGCTTGTTCCTGAAAAGCACCTGATGATCACTAGCTTCAACGGAGATTATGCCGGGTACATCACTTACGATAAGCACTATGAAGTGTTATCCAAAGACGAAGTAATGACCATGAACTGGGTAGGTCCTTACTATGGTACTTATTTTACGGATATGATTACATCGCTCTTAGCTAAACGCTAAGCGCGCCATCTTCTCAATTTCAAATACTAATACGTTAAAGCATGAAATCCATTTTCTACTTGCTGACACTGCTTCTGATCGGTTCACTATCGGGCTGTGCTCAACCGGCTAACCTTCCACTCAGTGAGCTTATCCGTGTCAACCAGATTGGCTATTATCCAACAGCACCTAAGATCGCGGTGGTGAATAGTGAAAAATCGAAAGAGTTTTTAGTCTACACTGCTGATATGAAAAGCAAAGTCTTTACAGGGAAACTCAGTGAAGCAAAGGCTGCACCTTATTCCCCAAAGAAATACCAGCAAGCTGATTTCTCTTCGGTCACACAGCCAGGAAGTTATGTGATTGTTATTCCGGGTATTGGCACCTCTCCGGCTTTTGATATCAGCGAGAATGTTCACCAGCAAGTAGCAAAGGCTTCCATAAAAGCATTTTACTATCAGCGACTTTCCACTCCATTGCCTGAACAATATGCCGGTCAGTGGCATCGTGCTGCGGGTGAGCCTGATGATAAAGTAGTGATTCATCCCTCTGCAGCTTCAGCTGATCGCCCTGCCGGTTCTTTCATCTCTTCATCAAAGGGTTGGTTCGATGCCGGTGATTATAATAAGTACATTGTCAACAGCGGTATCACCATGGGTACTTTGTTTTCTGCTTACGAGGATTTTCCGGAGTATTATAAGTCATTGAACCTGAACATTCCTGAAAGTGCTAATGCTATTCCCGATCTGCTTGACGAAACACTTTGGAATCTTCGCTGGATGCTGACCATGCAGGACAAGGACGGTGGGGTTTACAATAAACTGACCAACGCAAAATTTGACGGCATGATTATGCCCGACAAAGCCACAACGCCCAGGTATGTAGTGCAGAAGGGGACAGCCGCTTCGCTCGACTTTGCTGCGGTAACTGCACAAGCTGCCCGCATCTTCAAAAAGTATGCAGCCGAATTACCTGGACTTTCTGATTCCTGTCTTACTGCTTCAAAGAGGGCGTGGGAGTGGGCATTGAAAAATCCGAAAACAGTGTATGATCAGAACGCCATGAATAAACAATTTGATCCGGATATTTCTACTGGCGGTTATGGTGACCAGGATTTTACGGATGAATTCATCTGGGCAGCAAGTGAGTTATATGCAACCACTTCGGATGTTGCTTATTACAAAGCGGTTGACATCCTACCCGATACGGCATGGCTATTGCCGGCATGGCCACAGGTAAAATTGCTGGGCTATTACACGTTGCTACGTTTTGAGAAGGAGTTAACTACGCTACCTGCTGCAGATAAAAAAGAACTTGAAACTCAACTGCTTCAGTTTGCTGATCATCTGGTAAAGCAAAAAGAGAAGAGCCCATTTGCTTCCGTCATGGGCGGAGCGAAGGAAGACTTTATATGGGGAAGTAATTCCGTTGCTGCTAACCAGGGCATTGCATTGCTTCAGGCTTACCGCATTACTAAGAACAAAGCTTATTTGAATGCAGCACTCTTCAACCTCGATTATCTTTTGGGTAGAAATGGAACGGGTTATTCATACGTCACCGGATATGGAGATAAGACTACCATGCATCCGCATCATCGTACTTCCATTGCTGATGGTATTGAAGCTCCTGTTCCTGGTCTGCTGGCAGGTGGCCCTAATCCAGGTATGCAAGACAAATGCGAGTACACCTCATCTATTGCCGATGAAGCGTACACGGATAATGATTGCTCTTATGCTTCCAATGAGATCGCCATTAACTGGAATTCACCGCTTGTTTATCTGGCAGGAGCAATAGATGCTTTGCAAAAGAATTTCTAAAATTCTGAGTGTGTGAGGAGTAGAAAATTGTGGATAAGAAATGTGAAATATTTTGAGTGATCTTTTGGTTTAATACATCGCTCAGTTATATTTGCACCCTCGTTGAACGGTCTGGTAGTTCAGCTGGTTAGAATGCCTGCCTGTCACGCAGGAGGTCGCGGGTTCGAGTCCCGTCCAGACCGCACTTTAAAACAAAAAAGCCCTTGATTCTTCAAGGGCTTTTTTTGTATCTAATCGTTCCATTAATAGTTCCGAAACTTTCAGTCCGAAATATTATGCCTAAATGGCGATGGTTGATTTGTCCAGCATGGTTTATCATCATTATCAACAGCATTGGAGTTGCTTTTTGGTCGAAAAGAATCATTACCTACTTTCAAAAGACTTCATTTAGTGACTAACATAAAAGCGATAGGGTTACCTGAAGAGGGAAAAGACATTAAGGCTTAGTAACTTAACCCAAGTTTATTATGAACAAACTTAAATCCCTTCTTTGGGTAGCCTTATTTGCTACCATAGCATTTTCCTGTAGTGATGATGAGGAAGTAGTCGATGTGCGTGCTCAGGCAGTTGGCAGTTATAATTATGAGATGACTGCATACGTTATAAATTCCAGTGGCGCTCTAACCCAGTTCGGATCAAGCGATGATGGTACTTTCTCAGTCGCCAATGATCCGGCAAATGAATCTGGCCTTATTATCTCGGAAGGCTCAACGAAGTTTACTGCTAACAAAGTAACTCTTGCAAGTAATGGTTTCTCGTTTGATGTACCTGCGCAAACCATAAAGGATGATGATGGCACCACCTTATCTATATCGGGGTATAACGGAATTTCGCTCACATCTACCGGTGGATCTGCTACACTTTACAATGGAGGGTATATAACATCCACCAAGAAATTTACTTTCTGGTTCCAAACTGTAGATCCAGATTCTGGAATAACAGTAGTATTTAAGTTTGATGGCACTAAAAATTAAGAGAGTATGGCAAAATTTATAAATATCCCTTATCGCGTAGTCAATCCAAACGGCAACACCGGGGGTAATAGCATCAGTGGATTGATTAACTTAGATCATATTGTTCACATCGAAAGCGGCACTAGTCACCTCATACTTTGGATGGATAATGATCAGCGATTGCGAATTGAAACCACTATTCAGGGATTTACGAATTTAGTTACTAACGGGGTTCAATAAAACTGATTTCTATATGAATAACAGAGATTTTAAAGTAGGAGATATCGTAGTGCTCGTTGGCCAATCTATCCAGATGACTGTAATAGAAATTGAGTCAGGCGAAGTAAGATGTGCTTGGTACAATTCAAATAAGGAAATTCAGAGAATGAGTTTTCCTTTTGATGCACTTCAAAATCAACTAGAGGTCACCCCAATATTGGGTTAATATGATTAGAATGAATTAACCGTTATAAGCTTACTGTAATCAACTGACTATCAGTTGAGAGGGGAGCCCTATCAAGACCCACTAAAGCAAGCTTTCAATATTTGAAAGCTTGCTTTTTTTGACCATCAATATCACCTGACCATGTATGGTGAATGGACTTCTTCTTTCATTCATGCATGGCGCCTGTTTAAATCATTAACCGGAATGAACTTAGTTGCCTGAATCGACATTATACGTTGAACGCAAAAAAGAACAACGAATATGGAGATAGGTATAGACAGCTTTGCTTCTGCGATGTATGGTAGCAAAGCACTCAGCAGCATGGATGCAATGGAGCAATTGCTCGATCGCATTGTATTCGCAGACGAAGCAGGATTGGATGTTTTTGGAATAGGGGAACATCATAAAAAAGAGTTCCTTGATTCCGCCACTGCAGTCATTCTTGCTGCCGCTGCTGCACGCACTAAACGTATCCGCCTAACCAGTGCAGTCACGGTATTGAGTGCAGCTGACCCCGTGCGTGTGTACCAAAGCTTCGCTACGCTGGACTTAATATCCAAAGGCCGTGCTGAGCTTGTCGTTGGTCGCGGATCTTCGGTTGAGGCATATCCGTTGTTCGGATTCAGTCTCCATGACTACGATGCATTGTTTAAAGAGAAACTGGACTTATTGCTTAAGATCCGCGACAAGGAGTTTATTACCTGGTCAGGTAAATTCAGAGCACCGATGGAAAACCTGCCCGTCTATCCGCGGGCTATCCAGGAAAAGCTCCCCGTATGGTTAGGCGTTGGCGGCACTCCTGAATCATTTGTGCGTGCAGGGACACTTGGCCTTCCTTTGATGGTGGCAGTGATCGGTGGCGAGACACATCGCTTCCGTCCCCTGATTGACTTGTATCGCGAAGCAGGAAGGAATGCAGGCTTCACACCAGAGCAATTAAAAGTAGGCCTTCACTCACCCGGCTATGTGAGCAATACCAATGAACAAGCCATCGCAGAATACTATCCGGGTTACGCCGAACTATGGACACGCTTAGGGCGCGAACGTGGCTGGCCGGCAGTGACCAGAGGACAATTCGATATGCTTACCGCTCTGAAAGGTGTACTTGTAGTCGGTGGCCCGGAACAAGTTGCTGAAAAATTAATTCGTCACAGCAAAGCATTGGGTGGTGTAGACCGGTTTACCTTTCAGATGGATAACGCAGGGTTAACCCATGCACAACTGATGAGCTCTATTGAATTGATAGGCAGTAAAGTAATTCCATTGCTTAAAGAATCAGAACGTTAATCCCCATAAATGTCATTAGCAATAGAAAATGATGGCTTTGATTTTAGGAACCTCTATTTTTATCATGATCGTCAGCGATCATGATAAAAATAGAGTTGAACCCGCGTTCTGCTCATTCAATCTGGCGTGGCATTAATTTCTCTCTTGTGGGAGTTTCATCGACTCCCTATATTTCCGCATGCATGAAGCAGAAAAACCAGTCACTACAGTTACTCCTCTTTCCAACGAACAGCAGGCGGTAAGAACGACCTACTTTAGCATTATCGGAAATGCTGCGTTGGCTACGCTGAAAGGACTGGCTGGATATTTTGGGAATTCGTATGCATTGCTTGCGGATGCTATTGAGTCTACGGCTGATGTTTTCTCTTCTTTCCTGGTGCTTATCGGGATAAAGTATTCAAGCCGGCCAGCCGATAAAGATCACCCCTATGGCCACGGGCGTGCTGAGCCGCTCATTACTTTTCTTGTGGTTGGATTTTTAATTACTTCAGCAACAATTATTGCCTATGAAAGTATCCTGAATATCAGCAAGCCTCATGATCTGCCTCATCCGTTTACATTAGTTGTTCTGGCGGGCATCATCATCTGGAAAGAGATTTCCTATCGCCTTGTCATCCGCAAAAGCAAAGAAATCAACAGCTCATCGCTGAAGGCGGATGCGTGGCATCATCGCAGTGATGCCATTACTTCTGTGGCCGCCTTTATTGGCATCTCCGTTGCATTGCTGCTGGGCAAAGGCTATGAGTCGGCGGATGACTGGGCTGCGCTTTTTGCTGCAGGATTCATTTTGTATAACAGTTATCTGATCTTCAGGCCTGCCCTAGGCGAGATCATGGACGAACATCTCTATGATGACCTGGTAGAAGAAATCAGGGTTGCTTCCTTAGAGGTAGAAGGTATCCTGGATACAGAGAAGTGTTTTGTGAGAAAGGCAGGAATGAAATATCACATTGAACTGCACGCCATTGTAGATGGAGGACTTACTGTGAAAGAAGGGCACGACTTGTCGCACCGATTGAAAGATGCACTGCATATAAAAATTCCAACCTTAGGACATATTCTGATTCACATCGAACCACTTGACCCAGGGGTTCATTCAGCTTCTTAATTACAATTGCAGGTATTTCTTTTGACTTATGCAAAAACAAAGAGAGCCGGCATTACCGGCTCCCTTTGTTTTATTTTCGATTTAATCGTTTTATGATTTCAGATAGCAGTGATTACAGCGTAGCCATATCAATCACAAACCGGTAACGAACATCGCCTTTTTGCATGCGGTCGTATGCGTTTTGAATATTTTTTATATCGATCAATTCAATTTCTGAAACGATGTTGTTCTGTGCACAGAAGTCAAGCATTTCCTGTGTTTCCTTAATGCCTCCTATACCTGAACCGGCAAGGCTCTTTCTTCCGCCAAGCAAGCTGAATGCTGCGATGCTTGCGGGGTTGGGAGGAACACCAACACAGATATGTGTTCCGTTTGTTCTCAACAGGGAGAGGTACATGTTGAAGTCGTGCTCTGCTGAAACAGTATCCAGAATATAATCAAACGTTCCCCTTGCTGCTTTAATTTGTTTCGGATCGCTGGTCACCACAAAATGATGAGCGCCCAGTTTTTTTGCATCGGCTTCCTTTTTAGGAGACGTACTCAGCACGGTTACTTCAGCACCGAAGGCGACACCAAATTTAACTGCCATGTGTCCAAGTCCGCCAAGACCTAATACAGCAAGCTTATGACCTTTGCCCACTTTCCAATGACGCAATGGTGAATAGGTAGTAATGCCTGCACACAGTAGGGGAGCTACCGAAGCAAGATCCAGTTTATCAGAGATATGAAGAACAAACTCTTCCCTCACTACAATGCTATCTGAATATCCGCCATAGGTAGGTGTCTTTCCATCCCGCTCCAGACCGTTGTAGGTTTGAGTGTTTCCTTCCAGGCAATACTGTTCTAAGTCTTGTTTACAGTTTTCACATACCTGGCATGAATCGACCATGCAACCTGTACCCGCCAGATCTCCCACCTTAAATTTCTTTACATGATCGCCTACTTTCACCACGCGACCTACAATCTCATGACCAGGCACCATAGGGAAAATTCCTGGAAACCAGTCGTTTTTAATCTGATGAAGATCGGAGTGACAAACGCCACAGAAAAGTATTTCGAAACGTACATCATGCGGGCCTACTTCTCTGCGCTCGAAGCTCCAGGGCGCCAGATCTGTTTCGGCATTCTGTGCCGCATATCCTTTTGTTGGTATCATAATTTCGTTATTTAACTCTGGCTGTAAAGGTATAGAAGAAGTGTTAGCTTAGTATTATGTAATTCAAAGACTTACTTGCTTAATTCAAACAATTCAGTAAAAAAACAGGAATAACTTGACGTACGAACTTCACCGATTTTACACAGGGCAACCTACAGAAGCTCATTACGGATTTCATTACCACCATATTGATTTACTGCAACAATAATTTTGACGATGATCAGATTGACTTCGCCTCAAAAATGGCGGTGCCGGATAAAAACAAACCGATGGCACAATTTAAATCGCAGGAGAAGCCCATCATGCTGGCGCTAAACATTCCCACATACATTAATCTTTATGGCTATGGTTATTATAATCGCTATGAGTTAGCCGAGTTAGTAAATGTAACGATCCTCGTATACAGTTTGAAGGCACAGTGGTGAAGTAAAGGATAACAATTTTCCACGCAAACTAAAGTTACCGCCCTGATACTAAATCCAGTATCCAGCATCAAGTAATAGAATCTGTAGAAAGATGTGGATTTAAATTTCCCTTATTAACTCGATACAATCATCACCTCAACCACCCTTTCCCCGTTGCCATTCGGGCAAACCAAATCAGGAAAACACCAACAAGCAGAATAACCACAGGAAAGATGGCACTGCCTGCACCGCGAACGGCTATTAAGTCACTGATGAATAAATTATAAACCATCTGCGTTAAAGTGAAAACAAATGCAATGGCAAACACCGGAGTCGCCCACTGCTTTCGCACAAGCAACAGCACAGATCCAAGCGTATCGCCAAAGACGGCAATAGCAAAAGCCACAATTGTCCACCCCGGCAAGCTGGTATATAATTCCCGTTCTGCTTCAGGCATTGCCTGTAGTGCCTCCGGAGTTATGGAGATTTGCATATAAAAAGCCATGATACCCACCAGGTTCCATAGCAATGAAATAACACTGATAACCCAGAACCAGATTGGAGGTTTGTTTGCGGATGTGCTCATAGCTTTTGTAATTATTGTAAATCAAATACAACATACTTAAAATCTGATCAACTACAATCTTAATCATCGGATTAAAAGATGGTTCATAATAAATAAATCTTCGCAGCGGCATTACGCTAAGTATCCAATCCACATTGGCTCTTGAATTAAACTTCAATTAACATAACAAGCAGGTGAGATGCCGACAAAAAAAACGGCCTGCTTTCCGAAACTTAAAACATAGACAAAGTATGCGCTGCAGTCAAAAGAAAGTAAAAACACCTAGCACTAAGAATGAGGCTCATTGATGTTTCACCGTATCCATGAGATGGCTTTAGGAATGTCTTTATCTTTCAAAGCGTAAACAGAACACAACTGGCGATTTTAATTAAATTGCACCAGGAATAACCGTGATGGGGTGCTTGAGAAAGGTAGTATTTTTAGTTCTTTTGCTAGCTGTAATGAAAGTGCATGCGCAGAAGTATGGACAAGCCCTCGTTGATTCCCTCCAGGCACAACTACCTGCTGCCAGCGATGAACAAAAACTGAAACTGTACGTGCAGCTCATGCGCGCATACAATGATTTCAACCGGCAGAAAGCATTTACCTATGAGCAGCCTGCCTTACAGCTGGCCAATAAATTGAAATCGGAAACAGGATCTGAAGCAGGACTGGCCGATCTAAAAAATGTACTGGGCCGCCTTCAGTGGCGCGAACAGAAATATGATCTCGCGCTGCGCTATCATAACGAGGCCAAAACTATTTTTGAACACATCAATGACCCTGCGGGAGTAGCGATATCTACCCGCTACATAGGGCAGGATTATGCCGATGGAGGACATTATCACAACGCATTGAAAGAGTTCTTCCTCACAAAGTCCATGTACGAAAAACTGAACGACCGCAGAAACGTGGCCTACACCCTGGACCTGATTGCATGGGTGTATGACCGTCAGGGAAACTACAAGGCAGCCTCGCAATACAGCTACTCCACGTTGCGCATATTTGAAGAAATAGGTGATCCAAACAGTATCGCACTGGCTGCAGCCGCTGTTGCCGAGTATGCCATTCACCTTGGCAACTATGAGGAAGCACTGCACTTGTTCCAGCGAAGCGGACAACTCTATCGCCAGCGCAGTGACCTGATCAACCAGGCGTATAACAATATGCTTATTGGCAAAGTACACCGCCTCATGGGGCGTACACAGCAAGCCATCCGCTATTACGATAGTGCATTGGTAACCGGCAAGCAAATAAATGACCGTGGCGTCATTAGTGCCACATACCTGGGCACAGGCGATGTGTACCGTGTATCCAAAGCGTATGACAAAGCATTAACGAATTATCAATCTGCGGCAGCGTTATTCGATGGTGCCTCAAAGGAGACAGAACTCGCACATGTCTATTGTATGATGGGCGAATGCTACCGGCTCACGCAACGCTATACGGAAGCCAGGCATGTATTCGGCCAGGCGCTGACCATCTCGCAGCAGTTGAACAACAATACGCTGAAAGCCGAGTATTACCAGGGCATGGAAAAGCTGGACAGCACGCTTGGTGACTGGCAGGCTGCTTACCAGCATCATAAAGAATACACTGTGCACCGCGACAGTGTATTCAATCGCGACAACATCCGCTCCATGGTGCAGCTGCAACTGCAGCACGACTTCGATAAAAAGGAAGAAGCTACGAGCAGAGCGCAGTACGAAAAAGATACACGCCTGCGCTGGCAGTTTTTGTTTCTTGGTATCATCGCCTTGCTGGTAGGTGTGCTTGCAGTGGTGTTGTACCAAAGCAGGAAGCGCGTGGCGCGTATCAACGAACAGCTGCAACAGAAGTCCGCACACCTTGAAGCGGAAAACCATGAGAAGGTGAGTATCCTGAAAGTAGTGTCACATGATTTGCGTGCACCCTTCGGCAAGATCAAAGGCCTCATTGAATTAGTGCAGCAGCAGCGATACTCCAGTGAAGCAGAGAAGGAACAATACTTTACCTATATCCGTACCTCCATCGATCAGGGCACCTATCTCATCCGCCAGTTGCTGGAAGCACATGCCATGCATGCCACACCTTACTGTCAGTTAATTGATCGGGTGCAGTTCATGCATGAGTTTGAGCAAACTGTGCAGGGGCAACTGCTACGCAAGCAACAACAATTACAAGTGATGATGGCACCCGATCTGTCACCATTCATGACCGACCCGCAGTTACTCACCCGCATACTCGATAACCTGGTGAGCAATGCAAGCAAATTCTCTGATCAAAAGAAGTTCATCTACCTGCGCGTGTGGACAGACAATGAATTCACTCATTTTTCTGTGCGCGATGAAGGGCCGGGTATCAGCGAAGAAGATCAGCAGAAACTCTTTCTCAAATTTCAAAAGCTAAGTGCCAAGCCTACTGCGGGTGAAGACTCTACCGGTCTCGGATTATCTATCACCAAAGCACTGGTGGAACAACTTAATGGTACGATAGAGGTGCATAGTACTATTGGGGTAGGCACGGAAGTGGTGGTGAGGTTGAGGGGGTGATGCAAGATGCTGGATACTGGATACTTGATTCTGGATGTATGGCGTGAGGTGAAGTAAAGTCTTGGTGACTTAGAGCAGCTTGGAATGAAGACTGATTTTAAAATGGTGATCGGTGGTTATTCAATGCCTGTTGCTTAAGGATTGGGTTTGCAGTATTAATTAGGCTAAAGCCCACTAGTCTCTGTTTCTTAACTTTTTATTGCTTCTCGTTTCATTGCCACGGGCTTCAGCCCGTGGTAATTTCATTTTTTTAGGGGCTTTAGCCCAATGGACATATCTCAAATAAACAGTAATGAAGAGTCCTGTACAATCAGAGGAACTTGTATAATCTATAATCGTACACGAAGCGAATCATAAATGTTATCCGTGTAAATCTTCAGTCTACTTCAAAACCAAAAAAACAGCACCATTGCCACCAGCAGCAATGACGAGTGATCCGGTGCGTGCCTTGCGCACGGTGTGAAGGTCTTTCTCTGCGGAGAGGGGTGACCATGTTCTTCCGTTGTCAGAAGAAATGTCAGCGCCTGTTGGCCCGAGGGCAATCAGCACCTTATTGGAGATGGGCTCAATACATTCGCGAAAGCCGCCCACAGCAGGGGAAGCCTTGAGCCAGGTCTTACCGTTGTCCGTAGAGAAATAATGATGTACTGTTGCTGCTTCTTCTTTTGCATACTCGCCACCAACTATGTGAAGCGTATGCTCATTTTGTGTAAAAGAAAAAACACCTGTCATGGTTCCGCCTTGCAGCATAGGCACAGCAATACTTTTCCAATGCTGCCCTTTATCTTCCGAACTCCAAAGGCGTGACACCACACCGCCAGTAGCAATTATCACGTTGCCTTGTTGCAGGCAATGAATTCCTGTGTCGCTGGCAGCAAAAGAAGCCTCGCCCTTTGCAAGTACAGGAGCAGAGTCAATTCCCTGCCAGCTGCTGCCACCATCGGTGGTGCGCAACAGCAACATCTTACCATCTATCGGATCGCCATAAACAATACCTTCCTTGCTGTTCCAGAAATCAATACCATCGAAGAAGGCATTGGGGTGCGTGTTGGTGTATACGTTTGTCCAGGTAGTTCCTCCGTCTGTGGTGAGCAGCAGTTGAGCAGGTGAACCTGCATTGCCGATAACCGCGCGCTTAGCATCAAACGCATAGAGCGTACGGAAATCCGCTTTGGGATCGCTGAACCCAGGAACGGTGGTAAAAGTCCATGTATGACCACCATCCACAGACCGCCCCACTTGCCCGCCTGTTCCTGCTATCCAGGCCACCTGATCATCTACCACGGAGAGTCCACGGAAATGAGAAGATACAGGAATCTTTATTTTGTCTAGATGATACTGCTGTGCATAAAGAGAAAAAATCACAAACAGGGAGCAGCAGGTAAAAAAGTATTTCATCGATAAGTGGGTAATTGATTGCTCTGCAAGTTATATGAAAACAGATGGCTTGGCTATCGGAGACGTACTTCTCGTGCTGAGGGTATTAAATGCAATGACGGTATCCGGCCACGACCATAATGAATAAAAAAATCAGTGTATCTTCGCCATCAACTATGAAAGTTTCTCTTCTTCTGCTCCTTGTCCTATCGTTCCATTGCTTATCTGCTCAATCCAAAACGACTACACGAAAAATCATTGACGTGCATCTGCATGCCAGGCATTTCGATTCGTATGGAAATCCAGCTTATCCCAACCCGGTTACAGGCGTTGCCCCTTCATGGAAAAGTGATGAGGAAGTAATCAAAGAAACCCTGGCGATTCTGAAAAAGAACAACGTTGTCAAAGCCATTACTTCAGGAGGCATTGAGCGCATTACTGAGTTCTATCGTGCCGATCCGAAGCGGATCATTCCTTCATTGGATTATCCTGATCCTCACAACAATCCACTGCCGGATACCGCTACGTTTGTGCGCCTGTTTAAAGAAGGTAAGTTCCTGGTGTTTGGTGAGCTGGGTCTTGAATACGAAGGTATGGAGCTGAACGATCCGTTGCTGGATCCATATTTAAAAATATGTGAACGTTTAAAAATTCCCGTGGCACTTCACACCGGCTTAGGTCCACCCAGCACTCCTTACATGTGCTGCCCGAAATTCAGAACCCGTTTTGGTAATCCACAGCTGGTGGAAGAAGTGCTGAACAAATATCCAACGCTAAAACTCCAGCTCATGCACATGGGCTACCCTTACCTTGCCGAGACAAAAGCCATCCTGTACATCTATCCCCAGGTGTATGCAGACATGGCGGTGGTAAACTGGGCGCTCCCTAAAAAAGAGTTTCACGACTACCTGCAGGCATTGATAGAGGCCGGGTTCGCCGACCGCATCATGTATGGCTCCGATCAGATGGGCTGGCCCGATGCCATTGAGTTATCTATCAAAAATGTAGAAGCGGCACCCTTCCTTACCGAACTACAAAAACAGAACCTGTTTTATAATAATGCCGCAAAGTTCTACGGCATCAATTGATAGCCGTATAAAGGAGTTTTATTTATTGTAGGTATGTCTTCGGGCGATGGGGGTGGCTATTGCCGCGAAGTAAATGCTTCGTTCCTCGCAATGACAGAACTACTCGGAAGCATGCTGATTGATTTCAGCAATGACACTGTCTAGCTTTTGCACTGTCTCTTTAAGAGCATTGATGATCTCAAGCGAAGCCCCACCAAGTCCCTGGTAGTCGATGAGTTGAATGAGTCCGAGAATGGTGGCCACAGGTCCGCGCAACTCGTGACTGTTCTTATAAGAGATTACATCGATCTTCTGCAGCTCCACCTCCAGGCGCTTGCGCAGCTCAACGATTTCAGTAATATCCAGTGCCGTGTTCAGTGCACTTGTAGGTTTGTTGTTTTTATCTACTTCCAGTACGGATAGTCTTACCAGTGCATGCACATATTCTCCATTCTTTTTAAGATAGCGGATAGGCACTTCCCTGAAGAGCAAAGCAGGGTCGTCCATTAAACTGGAATAAGCTTGCAGCTGATTAGCCCTGTCGTCTTTATGAACAATGCTTTCAAATAAGTTGTGACTCAGTTCAATGAACTCTTCTTCCGAATACCCGATATGATTCACCACCCAAGAGCTGGCCCGGATAAGCTGGCGTGTCTGCAGATCAACAATGTTGATGCTGACAGGAGAAACTTTGAAGAGTTTGTCGAGTACTACGTCTTTTTTAAATTCCATAAAGTATAAGATAAGATTGATTAGGCGCAACCACCTTTTATCCGTGAAATCACATGTTATGTTTGTGAAGGCTCCGGACAGCAGATAATTTAAATCAAATTAAAGAATTCTGAAAGCGGAGTACTGATCTCATTCACAGGATTGCTTGTTGTCCATTATGGAAGAGCGTAGAAGAGGGTGTTTTAATAAGAAGACACACGTTGTGTTCCTGCATTAAAATCGTATCTGTTAATAATTAAGTAATGGCTGAAGGAGAATTATTCAGGCGCCTGTATTTCTCACCATCTTCATCACCAAACCAATTTGTCCCAGATGATAGTTGTCATGTTGCAGCGTTCCTTCCAGCAGGTAATCAAACGTCAGCCCGGGTTGATACTCATGGGAAAGAAAGGCATCGGTTTTATCTTCCAGCATGCGTAGTAAGCGTAACTGTGTTTCTTCCAGATCATGCTTGATGGCTGACCATCCCGTCTTGCGCAATGCATCTACGGGTATCCAGTTGAGTTGGTCAATGGTGTCATCGCGAAAATTGTTATCGCCTTGCATACGATGCAGGTTTACCCATCGCCAGTAAGTACAATGGGCCACGATTTCCGCCACGCTATGCACATTCGCGAGGGGAGAAGCAAAGGCTTCCCTTTCGGTGAGATCGTTTAGTTTTTCTATAAAACTTTCGGCAAGCCAGTTGCCACCATTGTAGGCCTGCACCAACTGGCGCACGTAACTTTTTATTTTTGTATCGGAGGTCACGATCTGTGATTCTTCCGGTTTTGTAAAATCAGGATTTGCTTTCATCACTACCGGAACGAGTAATTCTTATGCCTGAAAAAATCAGATAAAAAAGTAATCAACTCACCCGGTTTATTTATCCCGGTTGATGATTACTCCATCGGCCTGCTCATTCAATCCGGGCTTAGCATTAGGACTGCCGCGGACATTCGATAAATCGTACTTGAACGGGTTGAAACAATTCAGGATTCCGTCGGCAAGAAAATATGAAACGTACTTCCTTTGCCTGGTGCAGAGTAAGCGTTGATATACCCGCGGTGATTGATGACAATTCGTTTACACAAGGCAAGCCCGATTCCGGAGCCTTTGTATTCGCTGAGTGTATGCAGCCGCTTGAAGATTTCGAAAATATGTTCCGCATACTCGCTTTCAAATCCGATCCCATTATCAGAAACCGAGATGTGGAAATAAGAGGACGAAGCTTTCGGATTGGGAATGTACTTGCGCGTATCATCTGCTGCAAGCAACTCACTGCGAATAGCGATCATCGGATCAAGTCCCTGCTGCGCAAACTTCAGGGCATTGCTCAACAGGTTACCAAACAGTTGCTGCATTTGCACTTTCGATCCCAAAACCGTTGGCAGTTCATCTATCTGAAGTGTTGCGTTTTTCTCTTCAATCACATGCTGAAAGTCTTTTACTATTTCGGTGGTAATCTCATTGAGATCAACCAGCTCGAACGCTTCTTCCGGTTTGGCGAGATGCGAAAACTCCAGCAGGCTCTTGATGAGCATAGTCATACGTTCGGCCGACTGATTAATTTTAGTAGTCCAGTCGATTCCTTTTTCCGGCAGGTTGTCAATGCGTAGTACCCGGTCTGAGAAGGTTCTGATTTTTCTAAGTGGTTCCTGCAAATCATGACTCGCGGCATAGGCAAACTGTCCTAATTCCTGGTTGGTACGAATGAGTTGTTCTGTTGATTCCGAAAGTTCTTCATTGGTGGTGGAAAGCTCTTCGTTAGCCGCCTGTAGTTCTTCATTGGTAGCGGCCAGCTCCTGTGTGCGAAAATGTACTTCCTTTTGGAGTGCAAGCTGCAATTGGCGTTCGCCTGTTACATCCTGCGAAGTTCCTTCCACGCTTATCATGTTTCCTTTACTATCATACGATGCTTTTGCCAGGGCATGAAGGATCAGGTGCTGACCATCTTTCACATTCCTGATCTGAAACTCGGCATCGTAATTCTTATCCTTGCTTGCATGCCCTGACTTTTTAAACAGGGCAAGCAAGTGCTCACGATCTGTTTCTGAAATGATAGCAAGAACCTGCGCCGACGGAACAACTAATTCATCAAGCCCCAGCATTTCTGCATGCCGTGGTGAAAGGGTAATCATCTTCGTAGCCAATTCCAGTTTCCATGTACCCAGCCTGGCGAGTTGAATGGCATTTTGCAATGCGGCTTCCTTCTCCACCAACGCAAGCTCGTTAAGTTTACGTTCGGTGATGTCAATGCACGAACTGATGTAACCTAAGAATTTCTTATCCGGATCGAAGCGGGCTACACCTTCCGCTAATAGCCAGCGGTATTCTCCTTTTTGATTTCGCACTCTGAATTCGCCTGTAAATGGTGCTTTGATTTTAAATGCATCCAGGTAGATATTGATGTACCGCTCCTTGTCATCCGGATGAATTAAATCGCTCCATCCAAATTTCAGCAGCTCATCCATTTGTCTTCCGGTAATGTCCGTCCACGCCTTGTTGAAATAGGTGGCATTGCTGGTTTCATCTCCTACAGCAATCAACACATTGGTTCCCTCAGCCATGGTGCGAAAGCGGGTTTCACTTTCTATGATCTTCCATTCCGCACGCTTCAGTTCAGTGATGTCGCGCGTAGTGCCGGCCACCGATTCTACTTCACCCTTCTCATTCAGCACAGGTACCAATATATAATCGTACACCCTTGAGCCAAGGGTGGCGTGTGGAAACGAAACTTCTCCGCGCATAGGTTGTTTAGTCAGCACGATCTGATCGATTTCACGCTCGTGCATGGCCGCATGCCACTCTTCATATCCGTTGTCACGAAGTCCTTTGCCTACGGCAGTGTTCCATGTTTTTCCCCACATGTCAAGCAACGCTTTGTTTACATAGGTAAAACGATACTGCAGGTCAAACACATAAATCAAATCGGGTGTAGCTGCAGTGATCACTTCATACACACGTGTTTGATTTCCCAACGGGGTTTTACTTACAGTGTCCGTTGTTTCCATACAGGTAACTAAAACTCCGCCCGGAATGCCTTCATCGTTGAGCACCTGACTATAGGAGAATGTCCAATAGATATCTTCAATCCTACCGTTGCGATAAAAAGGGATGAGTTGATTTTCAAACCATACAGGTTCGCCTGTCTCCAGCACGCCCTCAATGAGTGGCCCGACGAAGTTCCAAATCTCCGCCCATACTTCCCGGCCTTTACGCCCCAGCGCAGGATGCTTTCCATTTGCTCCCAGGCTTGGCCGGAAGGCATCATTATAAAAACAAGTCAGTTCATCTCCCCAAAAGAGAAACATAGGAAACCCGGAATGCAGCACATTGCCCAGTGTGATGGCCAGGCTTTGAGGCCACGTATCCATCGCACCGATCGGTGATTCCGACCAATCAAAACTCCGGGTGAGTTCTCCCATTTCACCACCACCTTTTAAGAAAGACAGGAGGGTTTTATTCTTCTCATTACTCATTGCACTACAGGGGTATGTAAAATAGCCCGGAATTTATACTAAAATTCTAATTGCCTGCAAATGAAATCAGAGATAGCTACTTCATAAGCGATATAGAATTGAAGTTGCAATGGAATCGTCATAATAGATTAACCTGACTTTACTTTGTGCGCTTATGATTTAAGATGAAAGGTTGTCCACTATTTTAACCGTTTGCATATCGGAGAGTTCAAAAGTAAGATTCACTGACCGGTCTCCCTTAGGACGTGTACAATGCCTCACTCCAGCCGGGATGGTAAACAGTTGCCCCGCACTTAACTCTACAGTCCCGTCTYCCAGGTCAATGCATACTATGCCTTCAATGACAAGAAATGTTTCATCGCTATTGGGATGATAATGCCAGTAGAATGCTTCGGTCATCACCGCAAGGCGCACCTCGTGATCATTGATCAGTGATAAAGGAATGTTCTTATAGCTGTCAATTCCCTGTGTTTCTTTTAAGATATCTATTAACGTAAGTGATGGGAGCATGGCATGTGAGCAGTCTGTATAAATTCAAACGGCAGCCTGCAAGATAAGACGAAAGTATATCGAATCAGTGTATCGCTATGCAACTATACAGGTTGTTGATGATTGGGTATATTTAAAATTATGATGGTGCTCCATTTTAAAAGCTGAGCTTTTTTGTATTTTTATAATAGCTGCTATTCGCTTTTAAGAATCAGTCTTATTGTTGAGTGTCTGTTTGATAAGCGGATAGATCAGGATGTTATTCGTCTTGGGGGTAAAATTTTTGAACTACACCGATCCATCTTATAGATTATGAAAAGACTATTTTTCACCTTGTTGATTTCAACCACCGTGCTGGTGAGTTTAAATGCGCAGAAGATTACCGGGAGGCAAAAGATAAAAGAAGCCGAAGTGCCGAAAGCAGTCAAGGAAGCGTATGCGAACAGCATTGGCTTTCCTGTAGATGAATGGGTGAAGCTTACGATTGCTGATCAGCCGAGATATGTGGCCGTGTTTCAGCAAATGAACTCCTCCAGCGGTAAGACATTATCCCATCGCTACCGCTACAACGAGCAGGGTAAATTAACCTCAGGTTCGGAATACAGGGGAGATGGAAAGGGGGAGGAGAAGGATTTCTTTGCCGACTACCTGGGCATTGATGCAGATGAAAGTTTTGTAATTAAAATCGGCAAGCTGCTAAAGGAAAATACACTCCTCTCTTTCGAAGGATTTGATTTTGTGCCCGGTAACCAGCCGGAGAAGTTCATACAACGTACTCACCGATTCATACTAAAGGATAAAAAAGGACAACGTGTGATTTTATATTTTGATGGAGAGGGTAAGGAACTTGATATATCAAAGTATCCACTGCGAAAGGCAGAGGCCGAAGAGATTGATTGATCACCTGTAAGGCAGATCTCATGTGTGATCAAAAATCAACAGGAGGCACCTTTCTTTAAATCTTATTAAACGAGAGAGCTGCTATGCCTTGTTCTTCATTTCCTGCACCTCGGTTCGGATCTCTTGTGCAAGGATTTTAATTTCCTGCATTGCTTTTCGTATGCGTATTCCCGCTGCACCATTCAGCCTGAAATGAAACTTGTACATGTCATCTTCCAGGGAAGCAATCAGTGTCTTTAAGGCTTCGTATTTTTTCATTCTTTGATCTTGGGTTTTACTCACCAGCGTGACAAAAATCAGTTCACCGTTTTCATTGTTGCACTGAAATCAAGTGAGCAACAGCAATGCTCTGCTACAATTCTGTAGAAATTCTGGATTATGAAATCTGGGCTTTATAAAATCTGTAAAACCTTAGCTTTAAATTAAAGTATCATCTTTAAAATGA
>NNBV01002734.1_pt1 | contig 22150 bp, 20 predicted proteins | sample 1173771 | NCBI WGS metagenome assembly NNBV01 (sample SAMN07173938, study PRJNA388173) | plant metagenome | isolation source: symbiotic tissue sample KVS11 | place: Norway: Troms, Kvaloya island | reverse complement strand
GGAGGCAAAACAAAAGGGAGAAACGCATCGTTAGAGCAAACAGCTGATTTGGTGTAACAAATTATTCAAATAAAAGTCTCATTATAAAACGTTTCTTAAAGTAAATTTGTCTCACATCTGATCATTAATATTAATGAATTTAATAGAAAATATTAAGGAAGGCCTTCGTTCGGTACAAGCCAACATGCTTCGCTCGGTACTTACTGCGTTAATTGTAGCGATAGGAATCACCTCGCTGGTAGGAATTCTTACCGCAATTGACGGTATAGAGCACTCTGTGGCCGAAAGTATGTCTTCACTGGGAGTAAATACTTTTGATATCAGATCAAAACAAAACAGGGGCGGTCGCTCCGGCGGTGTAGAGCAAAAGAAATACGATCGATTGCAGTTAGGCCATATTCAGAAATTCATCGATCGTTATTATGTTCCCTCTACCATCAGTCTCTCGGCTAACCTTAGCGGGATTGCCGAAGTGAAGCATGGCTCGAAGAAAACAAATCCCAATGTGCGGGTGGAAGGTGTGAACCAGGAATACATGGCCATTAATGGGTTGAATATTGAAAAGGGAAGAAATCTTTCCATTATTGAAACGCAGTACGGTGCCAAGGTAGCAGTGATTGGCAGTAAGATCGTTTCAGCAGTGTATGAGAAAAATGAAGATCCTATTGGAACTGAAATTTCATTTAAAGGAACTCAGTTTAAAGTGATCGGTGTGATCAAGGAGAAAGGTCAGCTCTCCGATTCTAATTTTGATAACATGATTTTCATTCCCGTGTTGGTAGCCAATCAGATGGCATCTGGTCGCGGCTTGAATTATAGAATGACGGTAGGCATCACTGACCCTGCCAAGATGGATTGGGCAATGGGTGAGGCTACAGGTTTGATGCGTTCGATAAGAAGAGATCAGTTAGGCAAAGACAATTCGTTTGAAATAGAAAAAAGTGAGACACTGGCGCAAAGTCTTGAAAGCATCACTAGCGGTCTGCGCATGGGTGGCTTTGGGGTTGGGTTCATTACACTTTTGGGTGCAGCTATCGCACTGATGAATATCATGATGGTATCCGTAACGGAGCGTACCCGTGAAGTTGGGGTGCGAAAAGCATTGGGAGCAACTCCGCTGCGTATCCGCCAGCAGTTTGTTATTGAAGCCATTGTAGTCTGCGTGTTAGGAGGAATTGCAGGAGTCATTCTGGGTATCCTTATCGGTAATTTAATATCACGATTGATGGGAATTACCGTGTTGGTATTACCTTGGTTGTGGATGTCGGTAGGGATGATCGTCTGTGTGGGAGTAGGGTTACTTTCCGGCTACTATCCAGCGTACAAGGCTTCATTGCTCGACCCGATCGAATCATTGCGATTTGAATAATCATCACTTCTAAGAAAAAGTTGATCGTTATCCATTAACTTGTGAGCGCAATGCTTATTAGTTAATGGAGCGTAATAATCTTTACCCGGTATTTCTTAAACTCAAATCACTTCGTGTACTGATTGTGGGTGGAGGCAATGTGGCGTTGGAGAAGATTTCGCTCATGCTGAAAAGTTCTCCGGATGCACGCATTACGCTGGTCGCTGATGCTATACAGGAACCCATCAAAGAACTGGCTTCACAGTTTCCCGATGTAAAATTGATTCATCGCAAATTCAAAGTATGGGATCTGTTGAAGAAAGATCTCATCATTCTGGCGACAGACAATTATCAAACCCATGTGCGAATAAGAAAGTGGGCGCACCTGAAGGGCCTGCTCGTGAATGTGGCTGATACACCGGAGCTTTGTGATTTCTATCTCGGTGCAATTGTTACAAAAGGCAATCTGAAAGTAGCGATCTCCACCAATGGTAAATCGCCTACTATGGCCAAACGCATGCGCGAATACTTTGAGGAAGTGCTCCCCGAAAACACTGACGATCTGCTCACCAACATGAACAACGTGCGCAGCGAAATGAAAGGTGACCTGCAGCAAAAAGTAGATGCCCTGAATGAAGTGACTTCAGGCTGGCTTGCTGATAAGAAGAAATGAGAATGTTGGGAAGTAAGAGGAGTAGAGTAGAATTTGATTAAACTTTAAAGCCTCTTAGGCACCAAGGCCTTAAAGTTTTGTAATTGTCAGAAGTGTTACATCATTTCATGGCCAACCGTTGCTATTTCAACTTCCACTTCTCGGCCAGCTCTGCGTTAAATCCATCCTTGTCCTTGGGGTTGGGATTGCCTTTGCCGGTAGTAATCAGGTCGTAAAGACTTTTAGTGATATAACCGGTCCAGGCATCATTGCAAACATTGTAACATTCATATTCTGGTACTAGTCCTTCGTGCGTGAAATGTACTTTGGTTTTATTGCCCTCGGTGGTGATATCGAATATCAGTTTTGTGCCTACCCATTCGGTTTTGTCTTTCACAAAATTGAATTGATTTTCAGTTACCTGGTAGACTAATTTCTTGTCGGCAACACTCTCAACCAACTTGATTTTGCATAAGTGAATGTCCTTATAGTGATAGAAGAATTCTTCGTTGAGTTTGTCGGTATTGCCTTCAATTTCCTCTGACCACCAGGCGCGAAAGTTTTTAATAGCATTAAATGCTACAGTTGCACTTTGATCAACCAAAATAGTTTTTGTGAAGCTTTTATTATCCATCATTTTGTCTTTTGTTTTAGTTGTGTCTGTTAAAATTTCTTGTGGTGCATTGTGGCTGGTTTTATTGCAGCCTGTTGTTATTACTGATGCAAGCAAGGTCACAAGTAGGTATCTGTTCATTTTAAAATGGGTTACTCTTCTTCTATTTTGTTTTGCCTGTGCTGATCAGTGGCAATAATTTATTTTGTAGGTAATGTGTCCAGGCGGGAGCACAGGAGTCATAGCATTCTATTTCGGGAGTCAGCCCCTGGTGAGTAAATGTGAGTTGTGTTTTGTTGTCTTTTTTTGAGATATCAAAAATTACCTTCGTGTCCGTCCATTCATCTTTTTTATCAAGGAAGCTGAGATTACTTTCTGTAATAAGCCAGACTATTTTTTTGTCGGCTATTACCTCAATTAATTTCTGTTTGCTGTAGTGTACATCCGGTCCCGCACGAAAGCTAAACTCATCATTGAGTTTTTCCGTAGCTCCTGTAAACTCTTCCGAATAGTATCCGGACCACCAGGCACGCACATTGGTGACGGCTTTAAAAACTTCTTCCGCTGTCTGATCTGTTGCCAGCGTCATTGTAAAATCCTTTTTGCCCATACTTTGTAGTTTATTGTTTTGAATCAGTAATCGAAATTTGTTTTACGGGCTGGTAGGTTGTTGCCAGTACACCCGATGCAAACTGTTTGGCAGCAATAAGTTTCAATGTCTGCTGCGCTGACCCTTGTTCAAATAACCGTTTCCCTTTTCCTAGTGTCAATGGATACAGGTAAAGTTTATATTCATCAATAAGGTTTTCTGATAAGAGTGTCTGTGCCAGCTTATAACTGCCCAGCACCAGTATGTTTTTGCCTGGTTGCTGCTTTAATTTTGTTATCTCTTCAACGCCATTGGTGCTTATAACAGTAGTGTTATTCCATTCTGGTTTTTGCAACGATGCGGAAACAACAAGCTTTGGAAGCTGGTTGAAGTAATCTGCCATTGTACCTGTTCGGGATGGCCATCGGGCAGCAAAGAAATCGTAGGTTGTTTTTCCGAATAAAAGCAAGTCGCATGTGGAAAAATCAGCAAGAATTTCGCTGACAACTTCCACATCGCCTAAATAATTTCTGTTCCATTGCTCAGGTGAATCCATTACGCCATCCAGCGTCAGGAATTGTGATACGAGTATTTTTCTTGGCATGCTGTTATTCAGTTCAAAGCAAAAATAGTGTCTATCCGCTACTGGCAGGGGGTGTAAAACAGACATTGTAGCGGGTTGATTTGGACAAGCTGTATTTTTACCTTTATCAAAATAATCACGATGAAACATCTCACCATACTCGTTCCTAACGGACAAGGCAATAACCTGAGTAGCATTGTCGGGGCTTACAAAATATTTACACGCGCCAATGAATTCCGGAAGCGTAACGGTAAGAAGGAATTGTTTTCCATTCAACTGGCGGGTGTTTCAAAAAAGGTAGAATTCTATGATGGTTTGTTTTCTGTGAAGCCACACACTCACATTTCTGCCGTTACCAGTACCAACCTTATTATCATTCCTTCTCTGAATCATGATTATCATAAAGCCGTGAAGGAAAATAAACAGTTAATCGATTGGGTGGAGAAGCAGTATAAACAGGGTGCGGAAGTCGCTTCCATTTGTACCGGTGCATTTTTTCTGGCATCCAGCGGGTTACTGAATGGAAAGAGTTGCTCTACGCACTGGTCTGCTGCCGATGACTTCAGAATAATGTTTCCTGAAGTGAACCTGCAAACTGACAGGCTGATCACGGACGAAAAAGGTATTTATACCAATGGTGGTGCCTATTCATTTCTAAACCTGATCATTTACCTGGTAGAGAAGTATTACGACAGGCAAACGGCTATTCTCTGCGCTAAGGTTTTTCAAATTGAAATGGATCGCAATAGCCAGTCGGCATTTACCATATTTACCGGTCAGAAATTACATGATGATGACGTGGTGAAGAAAGCTCAGACGTTTATAGAAAGTCGCCTGCATGAAAAAATCACTATGGAGGAATTGTCTTCCAGGTTTTCTGTTGGCAGGAGAAACTTTGACCGGCGATTTATAAAGGCCACTGGCAATACACCCATCGAATATGCGCAACGAGTAAAAGTGGAATCAGCAAAAAAAGCATTTGAAAGCAGCCGTAAAACAATCAATGAAGTCATGTATGAAGTGGGCTATTCGGATGTGAAAGCATTTCGCGAAGTGTTCCGGAGAATAACGGGAATGTCGCCAATAGAATATAAGGGCCGATATAACAGGGAGGCGGTTGTATTTTAAAACTTGCCCTGTGTATTGAATCCATTAAACACAAAGGTTCACAAAGAATTATATTTTCTATAGTGTCCTTGTGTGCATTTCCCTTGTGGACTTCGTGTTGAATAAAAAATTATTCGTTACCTGCAAAGAACGCAAAGGCATGTAGAGTCAATGCATACTTCTCTGCGCACCTCTGCGAACTCTGCGGTGAGTAAAACAATTTGAAAACCGGAATTAAACTTTACATTCCACCAACCAATCCCACGGATAAGGTGCTTTCATCCACGAGGGTGGCTCGCTGAATTCCGTGTTCCAGTCGTATTCTATTTTTTCAATGGCTGTTACCGTGAAGCCCGCTTCCTGGAAGATCACTTCAATCTGTGAAGCGGAATAATGTCTGGTGGGTACTTTGTCAATGTAGATGATGCCATCCATTATATCGGTCTTCTTCGCTTTGAGGGCGCTGAGTTCCGCAGCTGGAATTTTATCTGCCGCTACGTTCTCTTTTTTATACCATTCAATCAGTCTCCATGAAGCATACAACGCAGAATCGAGCGAAGGCAAAACAAAAATAGCTGTACCGTTTTTGTTCAATGCTTTTCTTATGTTTTGAATGATAGTAAAACTCTTTTCTGCTTCCGGCAGCATAGCTACGTTACAGCAGAAAGCAAAGTCGGCTTTGTCTACGGCAAGCGTTGACCTGGTTAAGTCAAGTTTTTTGAACTTTATGTTTTTGTAGGGAGATGTTTTGGCAATGTGCAATAGTTCGGCTGAAATATCAATGGCGAGAATTTGTTTGAACAGGGGAGAGAGGAAAGGAAATGATTTACCAGTTCCACAACCAAAGTCAATCGCGTTGTGATTTTTATTGCCATGCTTCCTGAAAAAATTAGCCAGTATCTTTTTCTTGTCGCTTTTGAAAACATCAAAAATCTCTTCGTTGTAAGCGCCTCCTATCTTGTCCCAATGGGCTTCTTCATTCATAGCAAAAGAGTTAGTTCTGATTCCAGTATTCGTACTCCCGGATCCGCCAAAAATAAAGAATAATCAAAGATGTGAGTTGAAATATTATGTGCATATTTAAACGAGCCTTGGGCAGCCATTACCAAACAAAATAGCGCATGCACTTTTCAGTCTTCTCACGAAAGGAAATCATTCAAAAGCTGAAGTCAGAACAGTTTGATTTATTAGTAATTGGAGGTGGAATAACCGGAGTAGGAATTGCATTGGATGCTGCTTCACGCGGATTGAAGACAGCACTCATCGAGAAGAATGATTTTGCCTTTGGTACCAGCAGCCGTTCTACCAAATTAATTCACGGTGGTCTTCGCTATCTCAAGCAACTGGAGTTTGCATTGGTAAAAGAAGTAGGCAGTGAGCGGGCGATCGTGCATAAACTTGTTCCGCATTTGGTAGTACCTGAAAAGATGTTGTTGCCGCTCTATGAAAAGCGTGGACTTGGTTACTGGCTCACCTCCATCGGCTTGAAGATCTACGATTGGCTTGCCGGTGTAAAAGCCGAAGACCAGCGCAGAATGCTGACCAAACCACAGACACTTCACTACGAGCCGTTGTTGAAAACAGATGATGTAAAGGGTGGAGCCATCTATGCCGAATATCGAACAGACGATGCGCGTCTCACAATCGAAATTGCCAAGACTGCCTTCGCAAAAGGTGCTCACTTAATTAATTACGTCAGTGCCATGGATTTCATTTACACCAATGAACAGGTAACCGGTGTGAAAGTAAAGGATGAAACTGCGGGTGATGAATTCAACATCAAAGCTACCATCGTAGTCAATGCAGCTGGCCCATGGGTGGATGAACTGCGCCTTGTAAACAAATCAAAGACCACCAAGCATCTTCATCTTACCAAAGGTGTGCATATCGTTATCCCTTATCATCGTCTTCCTGTGCGGCAGGCTATTTATTTTGATGTGCCCGATGGCCGGATGATTTTTGCTATTCCAAGAGGAAGGATTACCTATGTAGGCACTACCGATACAGATTATAACGGAGATAAGAACAACGTCTTTACGACCAATGAAGATGCCCGCTACATCATAGAAGGTATCAATGGAACGTTTCCTTCGGCACATCTTACGCTGGCGGATATTGAATCAAGCTGGGCAGGATTGCGGCCATTGATTCACGAAGAGGGTAAGTCGGCATCAGAGCTTTCCCGTAAGGACGAAATATTTGAATCACCCACTGGTTTGATTTCTATTGCCGGAGGTAAACTTACCGGCTATCGTAAAATGGCGGAGCGGGTGGTAGACCTGGTGATAAAGAAAAAGTTTGAAGACAGAGATCTGCATCCCTGCGCCACACATCTTTTGGCGTTGACTCCCAATCGATTAGATGATGTAGCGTCCGTAGCCGAATACAAAAAGCAGGTCGTGGCGCGCATAGCACCATTGGGATTGAAAGGAGAGGATGCCGCTTCACTCATTCACTTATATGGCCGGCAAACCGATCTGATTATCGATCAGATGATGACAAAGCGTACTTCCGATCCTGATCTTGATTTGCTGCTGGCAGAGCTTTGGTACCTGCTCCACCACGAAATGATTGTAAAAGCGAAAGACTTTTTCGTGCGTAGAACCGGCCTTTTATACTTTGATCTTCCCCGCCTTGTAAAATTACTCGATCCCGGCTTGCAATCGATGGCGCATTACCTAAATTGGGACATTGATCGTCTTCGCAAGGAGCGTTCGGAGATGGAAGAGATCATTCAACAAACCTTACTTTTCAAAAACTGATGCGGACATTTTTACTGGTAGCGGGCTTGTTTATCTTACTTGTTGTTGAGATACTTCGCGTGTATTTCATCATGCCCTTTCCTGGAAGTCAGGCGGCCGAGACGATTGATATTGCCTACTTCATTCATAACAACATTATTTGGTTTCGCATAGCTGGGTTGCTTCTCATCGCTTATCCGCTCTATTCCTTTTTTACAACGGGTAGCAAAGTGAATAAGATAGTGATCGCTGTTTTTTTGGTAGCGTATGTGGCTGTTTTCTATTTGTTCAACTTCCGTTTTCTGGCGGATAAGATGTTTCTGCTTCCGCAAACTACGGCCTTTGAACGTGTAGCTGATAATAAGATACCAGTAAAGCAATTGGTGATTGGTGTTACGGTTGGCAATGTGAGCAAAGCCTATCCCATTGAGATCATTGGTTATCACCACCAGGTGCGCGATACCATTAATGGTGAAGCCATCATGGTTACGTATTGCACGGTGTGCCGCACGGGCAGAGTATTTAGTCCTAAAGTAGGAAGTAAGCTGGAGAATTTCAGACTGGTAGGTATGGATCACTTCAACGCTATGTTTGAAGACAGCGAAACAAAAAGCTGGTGGCGACAAGTAAACGGTGAAGCTATTGTTGGGCCATTGAAAGGTAAGATGTTAACAGAAGTGCCTTCCGAACAAATGAGCCTCTCCGCATGGATTGATCAGCATCCCAATACATTTATCATGCAGGAAGATAGTGTGTTCAAAGAGAAGTATGAGGGAATGAAAAACTATGACGAAGGCAAGAGCAAAGGTGATCTCACGCGTCACGATTCATTGTCATGGCAAAATAAATCATGGGTAGTGGGTGTTCAGTCGGGTATGAATGCAAAGGCCTATGATTGGAATGATTTACAACGCATGCGCGTAATCAACGATCAGATCGGGCAGGAGCCAGTGGTTGTTTTTGTGCAACCTGATTCTGTTTCCTTTCATGCCTTCAGCCGCTTTGTAAATAAAGAAGTATTGACGTTTGCCTACAATGATGTAATCGGCAACATGACGGATACGAAAACGAATTCCTTATGGAACTGGAACGGGCAATGTGTAGCGGGAGAACTAACAGGTGAGAAACTGAGTTCGATTCAATCGTACCAGGAGTTCTGGCATTCATGGAAAACATTCCGGCCACAGACCACACAATATTTACCAACAGATCAGCAATAGTTTTATAAATTAGAAATGGATAAGAAAGGGAATCTCTGGGGCATTGACCTCGGTGGAACAAAAGCAGAAGGAGTAGTAATTGGTCCCGGTGGGCTGGATGAGATTTTATTCAGGGATCGTGTTCCTACCGGAGCAGAGAATGGCTATCAGCATATTCTTGGTCAGATCAAAAAACTCGTGGACATGATGGAGCAGAAGATGGGCTATCGTCCGGAGCAATTAGGTATTGGTACACCAGGCACATTAGATCCTAAGCTGGGTGTAATGAAAGGCTGCAATTCAGAATGCATGAATGGCCAGACTATGAAGGAAGATCTGGAGAAGCTATTGGGTATGAAAATCGCCATTGCCAACGATGCGAATTGTTTTGCTCTTGCCGAAACACACATGGGCGTGGTGAAGCAAAAATTTCCTGAAGCGAACGTAGTGTTTGGTGTAATCATGGGCACTGGCGTTGGTGGAGGAGTGGTCGTAGAAGGAAAAGTGATCAATGGCCGGCAAGGCATTGGTGGCGAGTGGGGACATAACTTTTTAGATAACTCTGCCTATCCCTGCTATTGCGGCAAGCAAGGTTGTGTAGAAAAAGTAATCTCAGGTCCTGATCTTGAACGCTTCTATTTCGATCAATCCGGCAGTAAGCTGAAGCTGAAAGAAATCTACGAACGATACAAAGCAGGTACTGATGTACATGCAAAAGCCACGATGGATCGTCTCATTCATTTCTTTGGATTAGCATTGAGTGTCATCATCAACATCATCGATCCGGATGTGATCGTGATAGGAGGAGGTGTTGGCAACATCGATGAGCTTTACACCGAAGGTGTAGAGTCGGTACGAAAATTTACATTTAATAACGGAGTATTGGATACTGCCATCGTAAAGCCGTTGCTTGGCGATAGTGCAGGTGTATTTGGTGCAGCCTATTTGACTGCGTGATATGTTTAATCGTTAACCGTTAAAAGTTAATGGTAGTTTGAGTTTTAATAAAAATGGGTATCTATTCACGATTAACTATTCACTTTAGGGGATTTAACTTTTAACTTTTTACGATTCACTTTTAACTATTAAGGGAATATGAAACGCATTGCAGTACTTGGCCCTATACCGCGCGACCATATTGTTACGCACCAGGGAGATTTGATTCAGAAGTGGGGATGTGTTACACATCCGGTGATTGCTTTGTCCGTGATGGCAGGTGATAAAATTGAGATTCTTCCCGTAGCGCACATGCGTGTAGTGGATCTGGATAATGTGGTGGAAGTTTTTCAGGGATACGAAGGTGTAAACTTAAAGCATGTCACTACGGAAAGTGATCAGGGAGACATCATCAGCTTGCGTTTCCTGGACATGAACAATCGCCTCGAAAGACAGACTGGTTTCATGGATCCGATTGTACCTAAGGATGTAAAGAACCTGCTCGATTGTAAAGTCTTTGTATTCATTCCAATCAGTGATTATGAAATCTCTTTAGAGACGTTGATGTTTCTGAAAAGAAAGAGTAAAGGCATTATAGTATTCGATGCGCATGGTCCGACTACCGCTTGCCTTGTCAATGGTGAGCGTCAGCGCAAGTTCTGGATCGATCGCGATCAATGGCTTCCGTACATCGATGTGTTGAAAATGAATCTCGAAGAAGCACAGGCATCCTGGTTTAAAAAAGAATACGAGAGTTCTGATTTCTCGGTGAACGAAGAACCCGATCGTAAAGAGCTTCGTGCTTTTGCCGAGCATTGTATCAGCAAAGGAGTGAAGTGTGTTTATATCACGGTTGATTCACGGGGATGCCTTGTGTATTTCAAAGATCGTGGAAAGATAAGAGAAGAGATGGTGCCTGCTATTAAAGTGGATCAGGTAATTGATACTACCGGTTGTGGCGATTCATTTGCCGGTGGTGTTGGGTTTGGACTGCTTCAAAAACCAAAGGACTATCTGGGAGCCGCCCGATACGGAAACGCCTTGGGTGCTTTGCGTACCCAAGGCAAAACATTTTCGGTATTTAAGTCACTGGAGGAAACGAAAAAGATCATTGACCAAGGGTATATTCGCGCCTTGTAATTGTTAACCTGAACTATAACCTGTGATTAAAGCCTGCATTTTCGATCTGGATGGTGTTATTGTAGATACTGCCAACTATCATTTTTTAGCCTGGAAAAGATTAGCCGATGAACTCGGGGTGCCCTTCACGGAATTAGAGAACGAGCGGCTGAAAGGTGTGAGCCGCATGCATTCACTCGATATCATTCTTGAACTTGGCCATCTTCAATTAGATAAAAAAGTAAAAGAAACACTGGCTGATAAAAAGAATGAATGGTTCGTAGAGTATGTAAATACCATGAAGCCCGAGGAAATTTTTCCCAAGGTGAAAGAACTGCTCACGGCATTGCGGAAGAAGAATCAGAAGATTGCATTGGCATCCAGCAGTAAAAATGCACCCGCTGTTATCCAGCTTTTGAAGATTGAAAATTTGTTTGATGCCATTGTGGATGGCACCATGATTGTGAACTCAAAACCAGATCCGGAAATTTTTCTCCTGGCCTCGTCCATGCTGAATGTAAAACCTGCTGAATGTCTTGTCTTTGAAGATGCAGAAGCAGGAGTAGAAGCAGCGGTGAGAGCAGGTATGAAGTGTGTTGGCATTGGTTCGCTCAATCAATTAAGCAAAGCAAATCTGGTCCTTAGCAAAACAGGTGATTTCGATTTGAATGTTTTAAATTCATTGTAAATTTTGAGATAGCAGAGCGCGATTAACGCTTAACTATTAACGTTTAACTTTTAACTGTTTCCATGAAGAATTACCTGAAACATCATGAGTGGCAAATTGTAGAAGAAGGTTTTGATCCTCATCTCAATCGTATATCCGAAAGTGTATTCAGCCTGGGCAATGGTCGCATGGGCCATCGCGCCAACTTCGAAGAGTATTACAGTGGTGAAACACACCTCGGTAGTTATGTAGCCGGAGTGTATTATCCGGACAAGACCAGAGTAGGATGGTGGAAGAATGGTTACCCTGAATACTTTGCCAAGGTATTGAATGCACCGAGCTGGATCGGTATTCATATCCAAATCGCTGGTCAGGATCTTGATCTGGCCAAATGTAAAGTAGAAGATTTCAGACGCGTGCTGGATATGAAGACAGGTCTGTTGCATCGCACCTTTACCGCTACTTTCCCTGATGGAAAGAAAGTAAAAATAGATGCAAAGCGTTTTTGCAGTATGGCCGATGGTGAAGTGGGTGCTATTCGTTATGCCATCACACCGATCAATTTTTCATCTGCTGCTAAGCTTACTTTATATGTAGATGCTGATGTAGTTAACAAAGATTCCAACTACGATGAAAAGTTTTGGGAAGAAGTGTATAAAGAAGCAAAGGAGGGACAGGCCATCGTTACTGCCCAGACTAAAAAGACTCTATTCCATGTGTGCACAGGGATAAAGTATGTGCTGGAAAGTGAAGGGAAGAAAATATCAGGCAAAGCAGTATCGAATACGAAAGAGAAGTATGCTGATAATGTAGTGGATGTTGAATTGAAGCAAGGTGCTGAGTTTGTTATTTATAAGTATGGTGTTATTCTGTCATCAGAGAATCATGCAAAAGACAAATTAGTAAGCGTTTGCAAGGCTAAGCTGGATCAGATCACTTCCGTTGGATTTGATCAGTTGTTTGCAAAGCATGCGAAAGTGTGGGAGCACAAATGGGAAGAGTGCGACATCACGATCGATGGAGATATCGCAGCACAGCAAGGTATCCGCTTCAATATCTTCCAGATGACACAGACCTATACCGGTGAAGACGAACGTCTCAATATCGGACCGAAAGGATTTACCGGAGAGAAATACGGTGGCAGTACCTATTGGGATACGGAAGCATATTGTTTGCCCTTCTACCTGAGTACGGCCGATCCTAAAGTGGCGCGCAATCTTTTGGTATATCGCTACAAACATTTATCGAAAGCGATAGAGAATGCACAGAAGCTGGGCTTTAAAGACGGAGCTGCGTTTTATCCATTTGTAACCATGAATGGTGAAGAGTGTCATAATGAATGGGAGATTACTTTTGAAGAAGTGCATCGTACCAGCGCCATGGCTTACGCCATGCGTGATTACATTGATTACACCAACGATAAAGAATACTTCACGGAATTTGGATTGGAAGTGCTCATTGGTATTTCTCGTTTCTGGGCACAGCGTGTCAATTGGTCTACCGATAAAAACAAGTATGTGATGTTGGGTGTAACCGGTCCGAATGAATACGAGAATAACGTCAACAATAATTGGTACTCTAATTACCTGGCAGCCTGGACACTTCGCTTTACGCAAGATGCCATCAATTACGTAAAGCAATCTAATCCATCACGTTTTAATGAGATTGCTGCAAAGACGAATCTGAAAGAAAAAGAGGAAACAGCAAAGTGGAAAGACATCTCCGATAAAATGTACTATGCGGAAGACACTAAGCGCGGAGTGTTCCTGCAACAGGATGGATTCCTGGATAAGGAATTGTTAAAAGTAACTGATCTGAAACCGGAAGATAAGCCATTGAATCAGAAGTGGTCGTGGGATAGAATTCTTCGTTCCTGCTTTATCAAACAAGCCGATGTACTGCAGTGCATGTACTTGTTTGAAGATGATTTTACCACCGATCAGATCAAACGTAATTTTGATTTCTACGAACCAATGACGGTGCATGAATCTTCGTTGTCACCTTGCGTGCACGTTATTCTTGCTTCTAAGTTGGGATACAAAGAGAAAGCTTACGAGATGTACCTGCGTACGTCACGCCTCGACCTGGATGATTATAACAATGATACGGAAGATGGCTGCCACATCACCAGCATGGCAGGCACGTGGATGAGTGTGGTGAAAGGCTTTGGAGGTATGCGTGTACGCGATGGTAAACTTCATTTCAGTTCATACATCCCGGATCAATGGAAAGCCTATTCCTTCAAACTTGATTTCCGAGACAGAGTAATCAAAGTGAAAGTGACAAAAGATAAAACCGACATCACATTAGAGTCAGGTGAGCCAATTGATGTTATCAGTTCAGGCAAAACCTTATCACTAAAAGCAGGTTGATAATTTCTTAGTGCCTCCGTGTCTTAGTGGCAAATAAATTGAGCCACAAAGACACGGAGGCACTAAGTTGTTTTAAAAGAGAATAGTAAACTTTATATCATGAAGCAGATTGTCATTATCCTTCTGATTGCTTCATCTCTCATGTCCTGCAAAAAAGATATTCCTTCAGAGCGATCAAAAGAAGAAGTATCTATTAGACAAGTCAGGCAGCTATCCAATCAAGCTATTGCTAAGCACGATACCGTTGCCCTACTCAAAGCATGGGCGACCGATTATCACATGATTACCTCGCGCAATGCAGAAGTAAGCGGAGCTGCCAATGCCGTTCATAAATTTGCCGATGAATTTAAAGTTCGCCCTGACGTAATTTACATCCGAACTCCGGATAAAGTTGAAGTATTTGCTAAATGGAACATGGCATCAGAGCAGGGAAGATGGACAGGGCAATGGATGGATGCTAACCAAGTGATTAAGGTATCGGGGACTTATTTTGCGAAATGGCACTATGTAAATAACCAATGGTTGATCCGTGCAGAAGTGTTTGTGCCGCTGGCCTGTGAAGGAGGAGCATTTTGTGATCAATCGCCGTTATGAGCAGTTTTACAGAACGATTAAAAGGAACATTTAAGAAGTCAGGAGTAGGAGGTTTCTTAGTTGCAATCATGGCAGCTATCCTGCTGGCATGGATCAAACCATCCTGGGGAGTAAGTGAGAGTAATTTCTCATTGGAAAAACTAACCGGGTACGGTGTATCCGTCATCTTCTTTTTTTATGGATTGACATTGAGTCTTCAAAAACTGAAGGCCGGTCTTGCTGACTGGCGCATGCACATCATTGTTCAGCTGTCAACATTTGTATTGTTTCCCTTGCTCATCATTGCCATTAAACCTTTGTTTGGGAATGATGCGGGTTTATTGTGGATAAGTATTTTTTATCTGGCTTCGTTACCCTCTACTGTTTCTTCTTCTGTGGTAATGGTTTCTGTGGCCGAAGGGAATATTCCGGCAGCGATATTCAATGCAAGCATTTCCAGCTTGCTTGGTATCTTCATTACACCGTTGTGGATGGGTTTGTTTTTAGAGTCAGCAAATGGAGAGTTCGATTTAAGTGGCATCATTCTAAAACTCGTGTTACAGGTACTACTTCCGGTAGTGCTGGGTATTCTTCTCAACTCACGCTTAGGTGCTTTTGCAGAAAAAAACAGAAGCCGCCTGAAATTCTTTGATCAGTCGGTTATTCTGCTGATCATTTATGTTTCCTTCTGTCAGTCGTTTTACAACCACGTGTTTGATGATTTAAGTGTCATGGAACTGGTGCTTCTTGGTGCCGGAATGATTGCTTTATTTCTTGCCGTCTTCAGCATGATGAACCTGGTGAGCCGCTGGTTCAATTTGAAAAGAGAAAACCGCATCACGGTTCTTTTCTGTGGTTCGAAGAAATCCCTTGTTCACGGCACGGTGATGTCGAAGGTTTTATTCGCCCAAAGCGCAGCCACAGGCATGATCCTGCTTCCCCTCATGCTCTACCATGCGCTACAGCTTATTCTGGCCAGTATTATCGCCCAGCGCATGGCCTCCCGCGCAAAGGAATAATTTTTTTCTGTTCTAATGTGTACGTGTAACACATTAAAATAATAGCTATAATTGTGTCAGACTTACACATTAAAGTTATAATCCATGAACAGACGACTATTTTTAAGGAATTCAGGAGTGGCTGCTTTGGGCGGAATGCTTCTGGCACAGGAAAGTTTCGCACATGCCGCAACTCATCCCGTAGGCATCCAGCTTTTCACCGTAATGAAGGAAATCGACCAGGACCTGAAAGGCACACTGCAGAAGATTGCTGACCTTGGTTTCAAAGAAATCGAATCGGCTTTCAGTATGAAGGGCGGATATTATGGTTTGAAGGCTTCTGAGTTTAATTCCTTGTTGAAAGACTTAGGTCTTTCATGGAAATCGCACCATGTGCTGGGCGCTCCATTCAAGTTGCCCCCTGATGCGAAAGGCCCGGATGGAAAACCATTTGTGTTGCCTCCAATCAAAAACCTGAAAGAGAATGGGGATGAGATTGCAGCAGATTGCGATGGATCTACATTCAAATACCTGGTTTGTGCAAGTATACCTGTTGGTACGGGGGATGAAGTAAAATCATCGATGGATATACTGGTGAAGACGGGGGAGAAGCTTAAGAAATCAGGAGTAACCTTAGCATATCATAATCACGATGCAGAGTTCAAAGAAGTAGATGGCAAGAAGCCTTACGATCAGTTCCTATCACAGATCAGCAATGACCTGATGAAGTTTGAATTGGATCTGGCATGGGCTTCCAAGGCAGGCGTTGATCCGGTTGAGTTGTTTAAACAGAATCCGGGGCGCTTCCCGCTGTGGCATGTGAAAGATTTTGATAAGGAGTTCAAAACGATATTGCCTGTGGGCGAAGGCACAATAGATTACAAACGGATTTTCGCTGCAGCTAAAACGGCTGGCATGAAACATTTCTTCGTTGAGCACGATATGCCTGCTGATGCATTTACAAGTATTGCCTCCAGTATCAAGTACATCAACACAGTCATAAAGCCTTCTTAAATGAATCGCAATTTAAAAACGACACTGCGCTATAGCGTAGTAGCCAGCTCAATTGTTTTGCTCACCAGTTGTGGGCCAAGCTGGAAAGAAACCGAAGCGAACGGAGTAAAGACCGTAACCAATGAAGGTGGGCAAGCATTAGGTTATTCCGCGGCTTCAGGTGTGAAGATTATCACTCAAGATCGTTTGGGATTCAAAGACCTGAACAAGAACAACCAACTCGATAAATACGAAGACTGGCGCTTGTCAGCGGATGAGCGTGCCACTGATCTGGCTTCTAAAATGTCGGTAGATCAGATTGCGGGGTTGATGTTATATAGTCGTCATCAATCCATACCATCTGCACCACGTGGGTTTATGGCCGCTACTTATAATGGAAAACCCTTTGACGAAAGTGGATTGAAACCGTTTGACCTTTCTGATCAACAGAAAGAATTTTTAACGAAAGATAATCTTCGCCATGTGTTGATCACTCAGGTAGCAAGTCCTGAGGTGGCAGCGCAATGGAACAATAATGCACAAGCGTTGGTAGAAGGTATTGGTCTCGGTATTCCTGCTAATAACAGCACAGACCCTCGTCATGGTACCGATGCCAGTGCCGAATACAGTGAAGGAGCAGGAGGGAATATATCTATGTGGCCGGGTTCACTTGGACTTGCTGCTACATTCAATCCTCAATTGGTGGAAGAGTTTGGCCGTATAGCAGCAGCAGAGTATCGTGCATTGGGTATCACTACTGCGTTATCTCCGCAAGTTGATCTTGCAACTGATCCGCGCTGGATGCGTGTGAATGGAACGTTTGGTGAAGACCCTGCATTGGCTACCGATATAGGACGCGCTTACATCGATGGCTTTCAAACTTCTGATAGCAGCAAAGAGATTGCTGGTGGATGGGGATATGGAAGTGTGAATGCTATGGTGAAACACTGGCCCGGTGGTGGCTCCGGTGAAGGCGGCCGCGATGCACATTATGGTTATGGCAAGTATGCCGTTTACCCCGGAGGCAATTTTGAAAAACATTTCATTCCTTTTACGGAAGGTGCATTTAAACTGAATGGTAAAACACAGATGGCTTCAGCAGTGATGCCCTACTATACCATCTCATATAATCAGGATACCAAAAACAATGAGAATGTAGGTAACAGTTACAATAAATACATCATAACGGATTTACTGCGCGATAAACACAAGTACGATGGCGTGGTATGTACCGATTGGCTGATTACCGCAGATGAAACTGCTGTCGATATTTTCCTTACGGGAAAATCGTGGGGAGTAGAAAGTTTAACCATCGGCCAGCGTCATTATAAAATACTCATGGCAGGAGTAGATCAGTTTGGTGGTAACAATGAAGTAGCCCCGGTAATGGAAGCGTACAACATGGGTGTGAAAGAGCATGGGGAAGAATTTATGCGGAAGCGTTTCGAGCAATCGGCTGTACGTTTGCTGAAGAATATTTTCAGAACTGGTTTATTTGAAAACCCTTATCTGAACGTAGAAGAATCTAAAGCTATCGTTGGAAAATCTGAATTCATGAAAGCAGGATACGATGCACAGCTTAAGTCTATTGTGATGCTGAAGAATAAAGGAAATGTATTACCATTGGCTAAGAACAAGACTGTTTATGTTCCTAAGAAATTCACACCTGCAGGAAAGAACTTCCTGGGAATGCCTATCGCAGAAAAATTAGATTATCCGGTTAATATCGAATTGGTAAAGAAGTATTTCAAAGTAACGGATAATCCGGCAGAAGCAGATGTGGCGTTGGTATTCATCAACAGCCCTAATTCAGGCGGTGGTTATAACAGTGATGAAGTGAAGAAGGGTGGCTCAGGTTATGTTCCGGTCAACCTTCAATACGGTGAGTATGAGGCGAAAGAGGCACGCGATCCAAGTATCGCAGGTGGCGATCCGCTGGAGAAATTCACCAATCGTACTTACAAAGGAAAGAAGTCGAAAGCAATCAACTTCACTGATCTTGCTATGGTAAATGATACCTATGCAAAGATGAAGGGCAAGCCGGTAATTGTTTCTCTGAATATGTCCAATCCCACTGTGGTAGCAGAATTTGAAAAGAATGCTGCTGCTATCCTCGTCAACTTCAGCGTACAAGATCAGGCGCAACTCGAAATCATTACAGGAGGAGCAGAGCCTTCCGCATTATTGCCCATGCAAATGCCAGCCAACATGCAGACTGTAGAGAAACAATTGGAAGATGTTCCTCATGACATGGAATGTTATGAGGATTCTGAAAAGAACAGGTATGACTTCGGGTTCGGTCTCAACTGGAAAGGAATCATTAGCGATGAGCGAACAGCAAAATACAAAGTGAAGAAATAGTCTTCATTAAAAATTGGTTTACAGGGATGAAGGCGGCCGGCATTATGCAGGTCGCCTTTATATTTTAGCTTTGATTGATTTTTCTTCTGTTCATCTGTACTCATTAGATCTTTATACTTCTATTTTGAATTTTTAGAACAACGTATCGGAGTAATGACTCTCAAGAACGAAACCGTGCTACTTGAATATGATAAGTGATCGCATTGATTTCTTACCTGCAATTATGAATTATTCCTATCCATTCAGATACAATTTATCAATTGTCCACGGGAGTCTTAATGCCATGCCAGATGGAATGAGCAGGCCGTGGGTTTCGCTTCGCTTTTTATCATGATCGCCAGCGATCATGATAAAAACAGAGGCTCTTTAAAAATCACAGCCATCAAAAACGCCCAGCGTTTTTGATGGCTGTGATTTTGTTTTTACGCGACTACGCCCTTTCTATGAAATGCTATCTGTACAGCGCGCAAGGAGGGATGAACTTTATAAAGTAACTGAGGGCGTTACTATTGCTAATGACAATTTATGGGATTATTCTATTTGCCTGTAACTTTCTCTCTCGTTCAGCGTCATCCTATCAAAATAGAATCAACCTGTTACAATGCCTTTATATAGTTTAGAGACAAAGGATCTCACGCATCACTATTCTGAAAAAGAAAAAATAGTAAATGCCATTCATCTTCAGGTGCCGGAAGGTAGCATCTATGGTTTTCTTGGGCCTAACGGAGCAGGAAAAACAACAACGCTACGATTGGTGCTGGGGTTACTTAAAAAGCAACAGGGTGAGATCTCTTTCTTCGGAATGCCTTTTCATCAAAACCGGATTGCTATTTTAAAGAAGGTGGGTTCGCTCATCGAAAGTCCATCGCTCTACGGACATCTTACTGCCATTGAAAATCTGAGTATTCTTCAAAAGATATATCAATGCCCCAAAGAGCGGATAGCAGATGTACTTGCTTTGGTAGGATTGTCAAACACAGGCAGTAAGAAGACAAGCCAGTTCTCATTGGGAATGAAGCAACGGTTAAGCATTGCTATTGCGTTATTACATAATCCGGCTCTGCTCATTTTAGATGAACCCACCAATGGCTTGGATCCGAATGGTATTATTGAGATGCGGGAGTTGCTGAAAAAATTGAATCGCGAGCAGGGGATTACCATCATTATCTCCAGTCATCTGCTGGCAGAGATTGAAAAACTGGTGACTCACATTGGTATTATAAATCATGGCACCATGATGTTTCAGGGTACACTGGAAGCACTGAAGGAAAAACAGCAACAATCGTCTTATATTATTTTAGATACGAACGACCATGATAAAACATTAGGTATTATCCGAAACAATAACCTGACGTCAATCCTGAAGGATGGGAAAATCACGATGCCATTGGCTTCTAACAAAATCATTGCTCAGATCAACCAACAGCTGGTTAACAATGATATAGAGGTGTATGAGATCAGCACAGTAAAAAATGATCTGGAAACCATCTTCATGGATGTAATTAATAACTAACGTATGACGATCTCTTTTATCAATAGTTTTCAAAGCGAGTGGATTAAAAAGAAACGAAGCCTGGCATCATGGCTGGTGATACTTGGTGGATTCTTCACACCTGCTATTATCATAGTAGTACGCATCATCTATCCCGACAACTTAGCAGCAATGTATGCGTCTGCCGACTTTTGGGAAAGACTCTGGCGCAGTTCCTGGGAGTCGATGGCGATCTTTTTATTACCTGTTGGTGTAATGCTGGCCACCAGCCTTATCGCACAACTGGAGTATAAGAACAACACATGGAAACAACTGCACACCACACCCCTCACACTTACCACGATTTACTTTTCAAAACTGTCAGTGATTATAGTGATGATGCTTCAGTTCTTTGTCCTGTTTAATATCGGTATCTACCTGGCTGCTATTATCCCATGGTTACTGCATAGCAACGTATCCTATCCTCCGGAGCCAATAAACTTTGTTTTCTTTCTGAAAGAGAACTTATTGTACTTCATCGATTGTCTTCCCATCATCGCATTACAATACCTGATCAGCCTGAAGTATAAAAACTTTATGGTATCGATTGGTGCAGGCTTCTTATTTTGGGTAGGAGCACTTGGGGCGCTGGCATGGAAGTATGGATACTTCATTCCGTACACCTATTGCATGTATCACTATCTGCAGGGAGAAAAAGGAGGGAAGGCAGCAGTTCCAGCTATGGATATCCATACCATGGCCATTGGCTATTTCTGTTTGATTACACTGATTGGATATGTTCTTTATGTTACTAAGAAGGAGAAGGGATAGGATACTTTATGTGGAGATACGTTTGAGTTATTGTCACGACATTAAGGTCGTGGTTAATGAATGGTTTCTTCTAAGGACTTTTAGTCAGGTAAACCGCTCTTAACTGGTCTCAATACGCTAGCTTAAGCTATGCACTTTAGTGCTAGGTTTTAATTTCTAAAAACAGCCACCTTTAAGCATTCTGGAATAATTTTAATGAACTTGAAGTTTACAGTTTTAGTGCGTTCACAGCAAGTCAAATAACTTTAAGTCAATGTATTTAACCTATGGATTTTTAATCCATAGTTGTTAGTTTAATTACTATCTGAATTTTGTAAGCTGGAGATGTGAAAAATCTTATAGACCGATGATAATTGATAGGGTTTTGATTCACGATTTTGAGCCTCTACTCTCTTTTGTTCTATCGTAATGCTATAGTGATTGTTGTAAACATTACCGCTTCTGTTTCGTTTGAACCTATTATTTTTCTTGTGAATCCATTTTTGTCAAGTGATATTTCAAAGTCATCTTGATCAAGAACATTATGGCTCTCTTTTTGAATAAAAGCGATCTCGTTGGGTTTGTAAAGCATGATTGATAAATCTAATCGCTCATTAATGTATTGGATGCTGTCAGATTGTGACCAGCCTAAACTTATACTATTTAAATAGCCAAGGATAGAGTCTTTTTGTATGCTCTTATCAAGAATTGCCGTGAGGTGTTGAATGGAGATCTTCTCATTTGCTAATATTTTGTGCTTACTTAATTCTTCAAAGGAAGTCAGTGCTTTGGCCAACCCAGGATGTTTACTGGAATAGACGAGATCTACTTCTGCTCCTTTATATAATCTTTCAAAATCACTTCCGTTAATGCTTGTCTCTGTGGTGTACTTGTTACGAAGCGAATCTTCGTAGGTAACATCGATAAGATAAACCGTGGTGGTGTTAAATCTTCGTGTTGTTGTAGAAGATTCTCCTTCAGTTATGGTTCCTTTAGTAAGTCTTCCATATAATAATAG